>Ga0182024_10003503_pt1 | contig 37268 bp, 33 predicted proteins | sample P32metaG_FD_120480 | JGI IMG/M metagenome (GOLD analysis project Ga0182024, IMG submission 120480) | Permafrost microbial communities from Stordalen Mire, Sweden - P3-2 metaG (Illumina Assembly) | ecosystem: Environmental > Terrestrial > Soil > Wetlands > Permafrost | place: Sweden: Stordalen...
CCAATCGTTCACTTTCCCCGTGAGCGTGACGAGCGGGCAATTGAACTTGCGGTTCTACACGACAAACTCAACCTCAGTGTATTATGGCTACATCGCAGTGGAGGGGATCGATATCGTGGCGACTCAGTGAGCTACGCCAATAGTAGGATAAGTACGACTACGAGCACGACGGTGATGGTGACAACACCGGACTAGCCTGGATTTCTCGTGCGCCGTAAAAACGTGCGCTCTCTCAGTGGGAGTATAGACGCACCCGGCAACTGCCTCTCCAGCCGGTAGCAATCGGAGTGGTCGGAGGTAACGAAGCGATCGAAGCCTTCGGTGTAGAGGGCCGCCTTGGGTGGCTTGGCGACTACGCGAGCCGCAACGAGCAGTGAACGTTGGGCAGACTCCGAAAACAGTAATGCGAAGGCCGACCCCGTCGGGAATCGTGGGGAAGGCTGGCACGTCAGGGGAAGCGAGCGGCAATGGCACCCTGACGCTTCGCCGGGGTATTGACGGCGGCACGTGTGGACAGAGAGAACGACACGACACGGGAAGTCCTCGACGGTGGGTGAGGTGAGCACCCAACGGGAGACCCGCGAGGGTTGGACCCGGCCCTTGGGGATGGCGGACGGGCCCGTAAGACCTGGGAAGCCGGGTAATGCCGGTGGAGGAAAGGGGCCCGAGTTCAAGGTCAACGCAAGACGTGGTAAAGGCCCCGGAGATTGGATAAATGATCCTCGAACCTCCAGATATCTTCGACTGACGTACGAGATTGATGGATTCAAGATTCGCGTTTGCACCGTCAATCTTGCTGGAGAGTGGCAAGCAATTCGCGATGAGCTATTAGAACTAGCTAGGACTCCAGCGACCACCCCTTTAGCCATGTTGGAAGCTGCAAGCATCCGGCCGCCGAGCTGACGCCCAATGATGCCGGCGGTGAGAGCTCGCAAGCACGCGTTCGACTACTGCAACGAGCCGTGCTACGGCTGATAGGGTTTCGTCGTCATGGCGTGACGAAATGAGCAGGCGGCGCCGGGATGTGACTCCTTACGGGATGCCTTGAGCGTACGCCGGAGCGGGCTACGGTGTCGGGTCGCGCAGGAGCTCGATCAGCCGATCGGGCTCGACCGGCTTCGTGAAGTGATGATCAAAGCCTGCGGCACGGGCGCGAGCCTTGTCGCTGTGTTGGCCCCAGCCCGTGACCGCGATCAGCTTAATCGGCGATGCCGGGGCGGCTTCGCGAATCTTTTGCGCAACTTCGTAGCCGTTGAGACCGGGCATTCCGATATCGAGGAGGACGAACTCCGGATTGAATCGCGGGACTGCTGCGAGCGCCTCCCGACCATCGTGCACTACGACCACTTCGTGACCCTCCATGCGCAGTAGCATGGCGAGGCTTTCCGCGGAGTCCTTATTGTCGTCCGCCAGCAGAATCCGGCGGATAATGAGTGCACCCACGGCAGTGTGGCCATCCTGCTTCGCATGTCCCGCGGCACCGAGAGTTCCGATGGGTAAGTGCACGGTAAATTCGCTCCCCTGGCCGAGTCCGCCGCTCTTGACCTCAATGCGTCCCCCGTGCAGCTCGATGAGTCCCTTCGCAAGCGCAAGGCCGATCCCGAGGCCCCCATCCGAGCGGTCTTGAGTCGATACAACCTGTGAGAACATCTGGAAGATTCTGGGCAGGGCTTCCGGAGCGATACCGATGCCGTTGTCGATCACGTGGATGATCACGCTGTCTGCGGTCGGCCGTGCGACGACGCGTATGACGCCTTCAGGGTCGGTGTACTTCGCCGCATTTGTCAGCAAATTCGACAGCACTTGAGCGATGCGCAGGGGATCGACGCTCAAATAGGTCCGCTCGCGGGGAACGTCAAGCGAGAGCCTGTGGCGCTTTGCGTCGAGAGTAGGGCGGGCCGTTTCCACACCCGCCTCCACCACGGCGGAAAGTTCCGTTGCCTGTTTGCGCAGTTGCAGAGTGCCGCGCGTGATGCGCGAGACATCCAACAGATCATCGAGCAAGAGCGACATGTGCTGCACTTGCCGAGTGATCACATCGTGACTCCAGCGCTTCTGAGCCGCGGTCGCCGTCGCCATCTTGGAAATCAAAGCCGCCTGTCGAATCGGCGCAAGCGGATTGCGCAGTTCGTGCGCGAGGGTCGCGAGGAATTCGTCCTTACGCCGGTCGGTCTCGCGCAGCGCGGCCTCTGCCTGTTCGCGGCGCGCGATGTGCGCCTGCGCGCCCTCGTATAGGCGCGCATTGTCGATTGCAACCCCGGCCTGGCCGGCGACGCCCAGGACCAATCGCTCCGAACGCGCTGAAAACACGTCCGCTTGGCTGTGACCGAAGAATAGACCGCCAATGACTTCGCCAGAACGGGAAAGCACTGGAACTGCAAGATAACTACGGATCAGCCGCGGCCCCGAGAGCGTTTGCGTCGCGTATCCAGGCTCTTGCGTGATATCTGCAAAACGCAGCACGCGCTCGCCGCGAAACGTGGGATCGATAACCGCCCCGCCGCCTGGCAGCCCTAATTCAGCGAAGGCGTCGCGAGCCCGTTCCGATGACGCGTACAAACATGATGACTTGGCAGGCTCGCCCGCCTCGTTGTAGCAGAATGCGCCAAAGATTGCGCCGCTTAGCTTAGCGGCTGCATCGGTGAGCTTCTGCAGCAGCCTTGGTAGGTTAAGCTCAGCGCCGATGCCGACGCCCGCTTCATTCAGGAGCTCAAGAATCCGCGTCTCCTCCCGCAGTGCAGCTTCGGCCCGACGGCGTACCGTCACGTCGTGGAAGACCATGACTGCGCCTAAGAGTCGCCCGCTTGCGTTGCGGATTGGGGCGGCAGTGTCATCAATCGGCGTTTCCCTCCCATCCTTGCTGATGAGCGCCGTGTGATTGGCAAGACCCACGACGTTGCCGTCGCGCAGTACGATACGCACCGGATTAGGTGCAGGTTCGCGCGTTTGCTCATTGACGAGTTGGAACACGTGCTCGAGAGGCTGCCCCGCCGCCTCCGCCGAACTCCACGCAGTCATGCGCTCAGCTACCGGATTCATGAACGTGACTTTGCCGTCGACGTCGGTCGTGATCACCGCATCGCCGATGCTTGACAGCGAGACCTGAAACCACTCGCGCTGCTCGAGCAATTCCTCTGTCTTGCGCTCGAGTGCTTCATTTGCCGCCAGCAGCTCGCTCTCTGCACGCCGCCGCACATTGAGGATACTCTCCGCGTTTTTCAGCGCGACGGCGCGCAGTTCGTCGTCCTCGGCGTCGTCGCTGACCACTAGCCCGCTCCGAGCGCTTTTCCCGCAAGCTCGGTGCCCGCGACGCGCGCACGGATCTTGGCAAAAGCAATCTCGCGAGTCGTCGACGTGTCGTCACTGAATGGGGAGAACCCGCAATCGTCGGTTGCGCCAAGCTGGGATACGGGAATGTATTGCGCCGCTTCCAGGATGCGATCGCGCACTTCATCTGGCGTTTCAACCCGCGGATCAATTGGGTCGATCACGCCGACGAACACGCGATGTTCGGGTTTCATGTGATTGCGAATCATCTTGAGAATACGTACCCGATCGGCCTCGCACGCCAGAGCGATGTAGAAATTCCCCGCCTTCAGCTCGAATAGGCTCGGCAGTAGATCGGCATAATCGACGTCCGCACTATGAGTTGAATCGCGGTCGCCGCCGGGGCAAGTGTGCACGCCAATGCGTTGGCGATCGCTCGAGGAGAAGCGTGATAGCGCTAGATTGTTGAGATCGATGAAGCTGTGCAGCAGATTTCCCGACGGATCGAGCTTGACCGCCAAGCGTGCTTCGGTGAAGTCGATTTGCACTTTGTACGCGCCTTTTTGCAGACAGCGGCGCACCTCGGTTTCGTGCTCGCGCAACAGATCTTCGATGAATTCCTCGCGCGCATAGCCCGCAATCCCCCCGGGCGGGTATAGAAGGCTGAGCGCAGACGGCGAAATCACCGCCTGTTTGAGTGGCACGTGTGCGCACTGCAGGGCAGTATCTAGATAAGCGTCGGCATAGCGTTTGTAGCGGAAGGGACCCGCCGTCAACCGCGGCATCCTCCGGGCATGACCTGCGGCGAAGGGTATTTTGAAACCGTCGGGCGCTGTGTTTGGAAGTCCGTGGACACTATAGGTCCAGAAGTTGTGATATTTCCTTTGTTCGCCGTCCGTGATGACGGGTGAACCGGTGGCCTCGAACTGCTGAATGGTGTCGCGAACCGCCTCGTCGTAGAGCAGATCAAGTCTGGAATCGGTTCCATCGCCTAAGGCGTTGACGGCCTCAATAAGTTTGACGGGTCGCGGAATGCTTCCGATCGGCTCCGTGGGAATCATGGGCGGGTCCGTGCGCCGGTTAAACCGGCAAAGTAAATGAGAGTTTTATACATCGAAGGTTTAGCCAACCACGCTGGCCTCGAGTCATGCATCGGCGTCCGTAAGGGCGAGGGTGAAGCGTTGACAGAGGGACGTACGGGTTGGGTATTGAGCTGCGAAATCCATGCCCCGCCACGAGGCGGGTTACTTCGGGGTGCCGACGCTGTGGACTTAAGCGGATGGCAAAACCTGGGGCGTCGCCATGGCGAGACGTCTCGGGACCCTGCGCAGTCAAAGACCCCACGCATGTACGGATGCGCTTTGCTCGGGAACCGGGAGATCCCATCGGCGTCTGCGATCGCAGGATTAGCAGAGCGTGTCGGGCAGTCGAAAGATTGGAGCTGACGATGAACGCTGATGGGAAGTCGGACCGACCCATAGTACCGGTGAAGTCGCCGAACAAAGCCGACGGAGCGGCTGCGGAGGCGATGGAGGGAAGGGGTCGGACCAAGGGGAGCCTGCTCGAATGCAACACACTCCGGACTCAGGGCCGGGACGGTGTGCACAGCGCGCTTGAGCGGGTACGACAAGTAGCAAAAGAGGATAAGAAACAGCGGTTCACCGCGCTTCTGCACCATGTCTACGACGTCGAACGACTGCGGTCGGCATTTTCCGCGATCAGGCGAGACGCTGCCGCAGGCGTTGATGGCGAGACCTGGCGGCACTACCAACAGAGTTTGGAGGAGAACCTTCAGGATCTGTCGTTGCGGCTCAAGCGAGGCGCGTACCGAGCAAGGCCGGTGCGTAGAGTGTTCATACCGAAAGGCGGCGGTGGGCAGCGCCCGTTGGGGGTGCCCGTGCTGGAGGACAAAATCGTCCAGCGCGCCGTCATCGAGGTATTGAATGCGATCTACGAGGAGGACTTTCTCGGCTTCTCGTATGGGTTTAGACGCAAGCGCAGTCCACACCAAGCGTTGGATGCGTTGACGGTCGGGATCACGACGAAGAAAGTGAGCTGGGTGCTCGATGCGGATCTGCGCAGCTTCTTCGATACTTTGAAGCACGTATGGCTCGTGCAGTTCATCGAGCATCGTGTGGCGGATAAGCGCATCGTACGGCTGATCCATAAATGGCTCGCCGCCGGTGTGCTGGAGGACGGCAAGCGAATCCAGAGTGAGGTAGGTACGGTTCAGGGTGGAAGTGTTAGTCCGCTGCTGGCCAACATCTACCTTCACTATGTGTTCGACCTGTGGGTCCAACGATGGAGACAGAAGCAAGCTCGCGGTGATGTCATCATGGTGCGTTTTGCAGATGATTTTGTCGTTGGGTTCCAGCATCGAGTCGAGGCTGAGCGGTTCCTTCACAAGTTGCGCGAGCGGTTTGCGTACTTCGGGTTGGAGCTGCACCCCGAGAAGACGCGACTCATCGAGTTTGGTCGCTTCGCGCGACCCAATCGAGAGACACGCGGTGACCGGGGCGCACCGGATAGTTTCAACTTCCTCGGCTTCACGCATAGTTGCGGGAAGACGCGCTAGGGCGGGTTTACGGTGCTGCGCCAGACGATGCGCAAACGCTGGCAGGCGAAATTGAGGGGCATGAAAGCGCAACTCAAGCGTCGCATGCACGAGCCTATTCTCACGGTGGGCAAATATTTGCGCTCGGTTGTTCTCGGTCACGTGCGCTACTACGGCGTGCCGATGAATGGCCCTGCGATCGGTGCCTTCCGCGGTGCGGTCGATCGCGTGTGGTGGCGCGTGTTGCGTCGTCGCAGTCTGGGCAATCACTTGCCTTGGCGGCGAATGCTGCCCCTGCTCGCCACCTGGCTCCCGCCCGCCCTTATCTGCCACCCGTATCCACTCGTGCGCTTTGGCGTCACCACCCAAGGTAGGAGCCGAATGCGGTAACGCCGCTCGCCCGGATCTGTGGAGGGGGTGTTCAGCGATGGACATCTCTACTCCAACTTCTTCGCCGTTCGGGATGGCCCCGATGGCGATAAGGCTCGAATGTATCACGTCAAAGCTTGACCGGCGGCTGAGCAGGTGTCAGAGGGACATGCGTCGTCAACTTGAGAGTCTTGTTATCGAGATCGGCATCGCGAATGTATGCGGATTTCGATGTGTAAAGCGGCGTATCCGATTGAAGTTCGACGGCAGCGGCGGCGAAACTGCAACCTTCAAATTGCTCATGCGAAAGTCTCAAGGGCTATTTCGCGCGCCATATCAAGAGGACGAGCCGGTGGTCGTGGGAGCGGGCGAGCGTGTCAATAGTTACGGGATTAGCAATTCTGACTCATTATTATTGGTGCCGCCGAGTCGCACGCTCAGCCTCGCAGATGTGTTTGCGCGGGATACGATCTCATTAGGTCGGCCGGTCAAGCCGACGATCGGTCTTAAGCTCGAGGATGACCTCTAATCGGGCTGGACGCCGTTGCGGACATCCGCGCCTCCTGAGACGTTGGCGATGAAGCGCTTTTTGGGCGGCCGTCTCGAAAGCGCTTCGCTCGCGAGGATCATCGCCGCAGTGCGCGTCACCTTGTAGCGCGCATTCAACGCGTGAGGCATGCTGGCGCCTGCGTAAGGAGCACGTATGAGGCATTCTAGGTATGCTTGACGCGCAACTCGCGCGCCGGTGGATGCCACCGCGCACAGATCATCGAGGGTAGAGTTTCCGCGATGTCCCCGATCGTTGCGACGACGCTTCTTCTTATCGCCTCGAACGTCTTCATGACGTTCGCCTGGTACGCGCACCTTAAGAACTTAAGTGACCGAGCCTGGTATGTCGCAGCGCTCGTCAGCTGGGGCATCGCGCTGTTCGAATACCTGCTGCAGGTGCCCGCCAACCGGATCGGCTATACCCAACTGTCCCTGGCGCAGCTCAAGATCCTGCAGGAAATCATCACGCTTTGCGTGTTTGCGCCATTCGTAGTGTTCTATATGCACAAGCCCTTGCGGTTTGATTACTTGTGGGCGGCACTGTGCATTGTCGGCGCTGCGTACTTCATCTTTCGCAATCCGAGCAACGCCTGAGGAGGGTGCAAGAGCGCGGACACACGTGGCCACGCTCGCCTAGATCGTTGGCGTCATTCCGTGCGCGCGGTGACGGCGGGGGCACCGCTTGCGCGTAAGCGCTGCTCGTCGCGCACTTCTTCCACTGTAAGCCCAGTATTCGCCGCAATGATGTCGACCAGTCTGTGAGTGGGATCACGCGGCAGTCCCACCTCGTGCAGCCGTTCCCAGATACGGATGCGGGTATCGGGAGTCTTTAAGGTGGAGGACTGTTCCTCTAGCTCCTCCTGCCGGCGCCGGGCAGCCTCGGCCTGCTGATGAGCAATGCGTGCGCGGTAGTCCGCGATCGTCTCCGCACCGATCGGTGGCCCCGAAGCGCCGAAATCACTCATGCGTCTGTCTTGCGTCATGGCCTTCTCCGCCGGAAAACCCCGATACGGTAACACGGACGCGGGTCGGGCCTTGGCGATTCGCGTAAACCTGCGTGGCGCCGGGCGCGGACGCGTCATAATCGCTGCGCGCCCCCGATGCGCGCCGAAGGCAGCACTCCTGAGGCGGCCGCCGCGTGTGCATCCTGCCAACCGCTGCCCACGAGTCAGTCGCGGCTACACAACGAGCGCTGCGCGATCGCATGACTGCAGCGCGCCGTTTAGCTCTTGAAGACGCATCGCTTCTATCGCAGGATCCGCTCCTTCCCGGCAGGAGTGGCGAAAATTCGATGATCTCGACGCCGCGGCGCAACTGCGCTAGGGCCCTGAAGTGCAGCATCGCGTTGCTTATCGTGGCGGTTATTACCGCTCGGGCCGGCACGGATCCGCTGAGCAGCGAAATACCCCAAAAATTCACTCCTAGCGAGGTTTCATTCGACTACGTCAAACGCGTCGCCATGATTCCGATGCGTGACGGCGTCAAGCTCTACACGCTCATCCTCATACCACGAGGCGCACAACGCGCACCCATTCTCCTCACCCGCACCCCCTATGGGGCAGACTCGCGGATCGCTCCAAATCCAAGCGCCCACCTCGCAGAGGTCATTGACAGCACCGATGTCGCCGATGAGGCCGTCGTCCAAGGCGGCTACATCCGTGTCTTGCAGGACGTGCGCGGCAAGTACAAGTCCGAAGGCGACTACGTCATGAACCGGCCGCTGCGCGGTCCTTTGAATACCACTGAGGTCGACCACTCAACGGATACCTACGACACGATCGAGTGGCTTGTGCATAACATCCCGGAATCAAACGCAAAGGTGGGCATCCTTGGAATCTCGTACGACGGCTTCACGACATTAATGGCGCTATTCCATCCGCACCCGGCGCTGCGCGCCGCGGTTCCGATCAACGCCATGGTCGACGGCTGGATGGGCGATGACCGGTTTCACAACGGCGCGTTTCGAGTCAGCAGCCTGACCTACGCGCACGATCAGGAAGCCAAGAGCGACAGCGCCACGAAGTGGTGGTCCGATCACTACGACGATTACGACACCTGGCTTGCGGCAGGCTCCGCGGGTGAGACGGCGCAACTGCATGGATTGGATCAAGTCGGCAGGGCCACGCCATCGACAAGTTGCTCGCCAAAGAGCCCCTGTCAGTACCGGTCATGCTCGTGCACAGTCTGTGGGATCAGGAGGACATTTACGGAAATATTGCCGTATACAAGGCCATCAAGCCCCAGGATTCGGACAACTCTAAGGTGTTCCTGGTCGCAGGTCCGTGGTTCCATCACCAGCAAAGGCTCGACAGCAGCGCCATTGGTGCGATTCAGTTTGGCAGCGACACGGCACAGTACTTTCGGCGGCACCTGCTGCGCCCGTTCCTCGACCATTTTCTGAAGGATGACGCGCCGCCGCTGGCAATCGCTCCGGTCAACGCCTTCGAGACGGGCACCAACGAATGGCAGGCCCTGCCGGGCTGGCCCATGGGCTGTGCAACCGGCTGCCGCATCGAGCGCCTGCCGCTTTACTTGCATGCGGGCGGCGGCTTGAGTCTCGTGGCGCCCACCGCCAAGGCGTAAGCCTCTGAGGCCTACGTGTCCGACCCAGCTAAACCCGTCCCGTATCTGCCGCGCCCGATCCACATCGAAGGCAGCGCCGGCGCCAGTTCCTGGCAGACCTGGCTTGTCAGCGATCAGCGCGAGGCGTCCGGCCGTCCCGACGTCATCACTTTTACATCGGAGGTGTTGCGCGAGCCTCTGACGATCAGTGGCGAACCGATTGCCAACCTCATCGCCGCAACGAGCGGGACGGATGTCGACTTCGTCGTCAAGCTCATCGACGTCTATCCGGACGAAGTCGGACGCGACCCGAGGATGGGCGGCTACGAACTCATGATCTCGGCGGACATCCTGCGCGGTCGCTATCGTGATGCATTCGATGCGCCGAAGCCGGTACCCGCGGGCAAGAAGCAGCTGTATCGTTTTGGCTTGCCGACGGCGAATCATGTCTTCCTGCCGGGCCACCGAATCATGGTGCAGATCCAGTCGAGTTGGTTTCCCCTGTACGATCGCAATCCGCAGAAGTACGTGAAGAATATCTTCTTCGCCACGGGCAGCGATTACCAAAAGGCAACGATTCAGGTATTTGAGGGGCCGCAGACAAGCTTCATTGACCTGCCGGTGGTCAAGCGCGGTTTGAACTAGCCGTCGTTCGCCGCAGCCGCCGGCAGCCTCGTGGCATTATTTAGAGGAGAAGTTATGCGCCGTTGGTCCGTGGGAGTCATGGTGTCGATGCTCGCGATGGTGCCGCGTTCAATGGCAACACCCGCTGATGCGCCCTCGCACTTGTTCGAGGGGCGCGATCTCTTTGCACTGCAGTGGGCGACGGAGCCGCGGATACGACCCGACGGTACAGCGGTTGCCTACGTGCGCGCAGGCTACGATGTCATGGGTGACCGTGCTCGATCGGCGATATGGCTTGTTGATACCAACACCGGCGCCCAGACTCCGCTCGTGAGCACGCCCGGCACGCAATCGGCGTTGACCTGGTCACCGGACGGTCAGCGTCTGGCATACGTGTCAAAAGAAGGTAAGGAACGCACAGAGCTTTTCGTGCGGTGGATGGCGACGGGACAGACTGCGCGCGTGGCCGACCTCACCGATGCACCGTCTGATTTGAGCTGGTCGCCCGATGGGCGCTCCATTGCATTTACCGATTTCGTGCCCGACGAGAAGGCAAAATTAGGCACCGCCCCTGCCAAACCGGACGGCGCAGAGTGGGCGGCGCCTCTGGGGATCATCACCGATGTCACCTATCGTGCTGATGGCGCCGGTTACCTAAAAGCGGGCTATACGCATGTGTTCGTGGTATCGGCCGAGGGCGGCGCGCCACGGCAGCTGAGCTTTGGCGCATTCAACGAGGCAGGCCCGGTATCGTGGAGTGCCGACGCACGCTTTATCTTCGTAAGCGGCAACCGCACGGATAACTGGCGGTTCGAACCGTTGCATACGGAGGTGTATCAGATTGCAGTCGCTGACGGCGCGATCACGGCGCTTACGAATCGTGTCGGTCCCAACAATGCGCCGATCGTGTCGCCGGACGGCGCGCATATTGCTTATCTCGGGTTCGAGGATCGCTTATTAAGCTATGAAAACACGCGGCTCTACGTCATGGATCGCGATGGGCTCCATTCGCGATCGCTCACCGACTCACTCGATCGTTCGATCGCCACGGCCATTTGGGCGAGCGATAGTCGCAGTCTCTATATTCAATACGCCGATAGGGCGAACACCAAGGTGGCTCGTGTGCGCTTCGACGGACATGTTGAATCGATCGCGCAAGGCCTATCCGGCGCCGTGCTTGATCGGCCTTATACCGGTGGCCAATTCACGGTGGCAGCCAACGGCAGCGTCGCATTCACGAGCGGCGCTGCCAACCGACCGTCCGAGGTGTCGGTCGTCTACCGGGGCCGCAGCAAAAGACTGACGAGGCTGAACGAGGACCTGTTGGCGGACAAGCTACTGGGAGCTGTGCAGCCGCTCGCGGTGCAGTCGTCCTTTGACCACCGGCCGATCGATGCGTGGCTCGTATTGCCGCCGAAGTTCGATGCCGCGAAAAAGTACCCGCTGATTCTGGAGATCCATGGAGGCCCGTTTCAGGCCTACGGCCCGCTTTTCTCGACCGACGATCAACTCTATGCCGCGGCCGGATACGCGGTCGTGTATGCAAACCCACGCGGTTCGACCTCCTACGGCGCGACATTCGCAAATCTCATTCACCATGATTACCCGAGCCACGACTACGATGATCTGATGAGCGTTGTGGACGCGGCGATCGCCCGCGGCTTCATTGACCCGCAGAACCTGTTCGTCACGGGCGGTTCCGGGGGCGGTGTGTTGACGGCCTGGATTGTCGGCCGCAATGATCGATTTCGTGCAGCCGCGACGCAGAAGCCCGTCATCAACTGGGCAAGCGAAGTGCTGACCACGGATGTGTATACGTTCATGCCGAAATATTGGTTCGCCAAGCCGCCCTGGGAGGATCCGGACTCGTATTGGAAACATTCGCCGCTGTCGCTTGTGGGCTGTGTTTCGACGCCGACGCTGGTGGTCGTCGGCGACCAGGACATGCGAACTCCTGCAAGCGATGCCGAGCAGTACTATCAGGCCTTACAGCTGCGACGGGTGCCCACCGCCCTCGTCAAGGTTCCGGGTGCCTCGCACGGCGGGCTTGCCGCACGTCCCTCGCAGTCCGCGGCGAAGGCGAGTGCGATCCTCACGTGGTTCGACCGATACCGCGGCAAACCCTGGATTAAGATGGCGACGCGAGAGGAAGCCGCTACCGAGCAGCCGCCAGATGCGCTGTGCGGGTCACGAGACGGGCGCATGCAGATCAAATGAGCGATATGGAACATTGAGCGGTTACAGTGGTTTACGTATGAGGAGAGACCCAGCCATGCCGCACAGAGCCCACCCAATCCGCGAGCTTCCAGCGCGCATTTTTCTCGCCGTACTCTTGGGAGTCGGCGCTGCAGCACCGCTCGCGGCCGCTCCTGTCCCGTTACCGCCTCTCGTGCAGCCCGCGACGAGCGAGCATCACGTCGGGAAAGTGATATGGGTGGATCTTGTGACACCCAACCTTAGCGCCGCCGAACATTTCTACGCTGGATTATTCGGCTGGACTTTTCGTGAGATCCATTCGCGCTCGACGGACTACGCGGTGGCCCTGCTCGATGGCCGCCCGGTATGCGGTCTCATCGAGCATGCCGCGCCGGCGGGGGAGCATCGGCAGCCTGGGTGGCTCACCTTCATTGCCGTGAGCGACGTGGATGCCACCCATCAGCTCATTGTGCAGCAGGGCGGCCAGGTGCTCGCCGCGCCCCATAGCTATCCGCAGCGGGGCCGACAGGCTGTGTTCACGGATCCGCAGGGTGCGGTATTCGCCGTCCTCGCTTCGACGAGCGGCGACCCACCGGACGTGCTGGCATCACCGGGCGAGTGGATCTGGAGCTCGCTCATCACCCGGGATCCGGGAACGGCCGCCGCTTTCTATCAATCCTTGTTCGGCTACGAGGTCTTCGACTCATCCGATGAAGCCGCAAGCGAACACTTGATTCTCTCAACCGAGGATTACGCGCGCGCCAGTGTGAATGGCCTGCCCGAGAACACCGGCCACCACCATCCCCATTGGCTCAACTTCGTGCGTGTGCTCGATACCGAACAGATGACCGTCACGGCGACGCAGCTTGGCGGACGCGTGCTGGTTGAGCCGCGCGTGGACCGGCACGGCGGCAAGGTCGCGGTGGTCGCCGACCCGTTTGGGGCACCCTTTGGACTCCTTGAATGGCCCGAGAGCCAGAGCAAGGAGGACATGCAATGAAACGCGCACTCTTTCCCGGGTTGACCGCCGCGCTTGCCATCGCACTTCTAACTCTGCTGCCGGGCTGCGTCGCCGGCGGCGGTGGGTACTACGAAGGCGGCGGTGTGGACGTGACCTACGGTGCGGATTTCTACGAGCCCTGGGGTTACGAGTATGGCGGCTGGGGGCCGGGCTATTGGGTGGGCCCGGCGCGGGGTGGACACCGTCGTCCCGATTGGGGCGGGCGAGCGCCACCTGCCTACCGTCCCGCAGCGCCGTCACGCTCCATGCCTTCGATTCCCAGCCGTTCGCGCTCGCGCTGAGCACTTTACCGACCCTTGTGCGGCACAAGTCCGAGATGCGCTCTGGAAGCGGGCGTTCGCGGCGTAGCGCCACACGCTGCGGTCAGGGGAAAATCTACGGCACGGCGATTTGATTGAACTTCATCACCGAATCAGACGAGGCGCTCCTCGAGCGGTTTCAATGCGCCGCGTTCGACTACTTTCTCAAATACTGCAACGCCGCGAACGGCCTCATTGCCGATACCAGCCGCGCGGGCGCACCCTCGAGCATCGCCGTGGTCGGCTTTGCGCTGTCGTGCTATCCGGTAGCCGTGGAACGCGGCTGGATGGCGCGCGCCGAGGCGGTGGAGCGCACGCTTTCGACCCTGCGCTTTTTTTGGACGAGTGAGCAAAGTGAAGCGGGCGATGCGACGGGCTACAAGGGCTTCTACTACCATTTCCTCGACATGCAAAGCGGCCGTCGCGTGTGGCAGTCGGAACTTTCGCTCATCGACAGCACATTTTTGCTCGCCGGAGTATTGACCGCGAGCGTCTATTTCGACGCGGACACGCGCGAGGAGGGCGAGATTCGCGAACTCGCCGCAGCGCTCTACCGGCGAGTCGATTGGCAGTGGGCGCTCGGTGGCGCCGCCACCGTGCGGCAGGGATGGAAGCCCGATAGCGGCTTTTTCCACTACGGTTGGGAAGGCTACAGTGAAGGAACCATTCTTTATATCCTGGGCCTGGCTTCGCCGACACATCCGCTTGAGCCCGCAAGCTACGGCGCCTGGACCTCAACGTATCAATGGGAAAATATCTACGACCGCGAGTTTCTCTACGCAGGTCCGCTATTCATCCACCAGTTCTCCCACGCCTGGATCGACTTCGCAGGAATCCAGGATGAGTTCATGCGCGAGAAGGGGAGCGATTACTTCCAAAACAGCCGCAGTGCGACCTACGTGCAGCGCGAATTCGCGCAGCGCAACCCACACGACTTCACTGCCTATGGGGCCAACTGCTGGGGCATTTCCGCCAACGACGGCCCGGGCTTTAAGACCATGACCCTGGACCACCGGGAACGGCGCGTCTTTGGGTACGCAGCGCGCGGTGTGCCGTACGGACCTGACGATGGCACGATCGCCCCGTGCGCCGCGCTCGCATCGTTGCCCTTTGCGCCTGAGCTGGTGTTGCCGCTGCTGCGTGCGCTGTGTGAGCACTATCCGCGCATGACGCAATCCTCGCGGCTGCCCGGTGGCTTTAATCCGACGGTGCCGGGCGATGGCCCGCAGGGCTGGGTGTCCGAAGGATATTTCGGACTTGACCAAGGCGTGATCGTTCTCATGATCGAGAAACACCGCTCGGGCTTGGTCTGGCAGTTGATGCGCCGCTGCCCTCACATCATCACCGGGCTGCGTCGCGCGGGATTTACCGGCGGTTGGCTCGCATGACATGTTTTTTTGCAAGGGCCAGGTAACTCATGGCGCAAATGGAGGCTAACGCGCGTGCGGCAGAGAGCGATGCCGACGGGGCTGCGCTACTCGGCAACGTGCGCCCACCGGATTGGCGCAATCCGGAACCCACCGGTCCTTACGATCTTGCCATTCTCGGCGCGGGGCCCGCGGGCTTGCTCGCCGCTCGCGGAGCCGCGACGCTGGGACGCAAGGTTGCGCTCATCGAACGGGACCTGCTCGGCGGCAACTGCCTGAATGTCGGCTGCGTGCCCTCGAAGGCGCTGATTCGCACAAGCCGCCTTTACGCGCGCATGGGTGATCCCCAGGAACTGGGCGTGACGCGGCCCGATGGCATCCGCATTGACGTGGCCGCGGGCATGCGAAGGATTCACCGGCTGCAGGCGCGATTGAGCCGTGCCGATTCGGCCGCTCGCTTGCGCGAACACGGCGTCGATGTGTATTTCGGCGCAGCGCGCTTTGCCGGACCGACCCGGGTGACGGTGGCGGGCGCCGTGCTGCGTTTTAAGAAGGCGCTCATTGCAACCGGCGCGCGACCCATGACGCCTGCCATTTCCGGCCTCATTGAGTCCGGCTATTGGACCAACGAGGACGTGTTCAATCTGGCGGCGGTACCGCAACGCCTGTTAGTCATCGGCGGCGGCCCGCTCGGCTGCGAACTGGCACAGGCTTTCTGCAGGCTCGGATCGCACGTCATTATCGCGCAGGACGACCCCATGTTTCTGGCGGGTGAGGAGCGCGATGCGGCTCAGATTCTCTCCGATTCACTGGCACGCGACGGTCTTGAGATTCATCTGAACACCCAGGTCGTCGCGGTGCGCAGGCAGGGCGAACAGAAGGTCGTCGACCTTGTCAGCGACGACAACAAGACGAGCGTCGTGGTCGACGAGATTCTCGCCGGCATTGGGCGCGAACCTAATGTCGACAATTTGGATTTGGAAGCCGCGCATGTCGAGTACGACGTCACGACGGGAATCCGCGTCAACGATTTCCTGCAGACTAGCAATCCGCGGATCTATGCGGCCGGCGATGTGTGCCTTGTGCACAAGTTCGCCCACATGGCGGATGCGACCGCGCGCATAGTGCTGCACAACGCGCTTTTGCGGGGCCGCAGAAGATTGAGCGCGCTCACCGTGCCGTGGTGCACATACACCGACCCGGAAATCGCGCACGTGGGTCTTTACGCACGCGACGCTCGCGAGCAAGGGATCCCGGTGAAGACCTTCACGGTTCTTATGCACGACGTCGACCGCGCCGTGACCGACGGCGATGAGGAAGGCTTCCTTAAGATCCATGTGAAGGAGGGTAGCGACGAAATACTGGGCGCCACGATCGTCGCGCGCCACGCGGGGGAAATGATCAATGAGCTGTCGCTTGCGATCACCGCGGGAATCGGCCTTGGGGAACTCGGACGCGTCATCCATGCCTATCCGACGCAGGCGGACGCGATCAAGATGGCCGCGGATGCCTACTACCGCACGCGTCTGAAGAGCGCTGTCCGCTAGAGATAGGGCAGCATCAGTCGTGCGGCGCTGTTGCGCAGACTCACCGGCAGGGAAATTTTTTCCAGCGCATCCATACTCAAGCGTGTTTCCTGCTTCTGTGTGATGAATTGCTCGAGCTGCAGCACGACAGCGGAATGATAGATCTCGACGTTCAGTTCAAAATTCAGACGGAAGCTGCGCATGTCCCAGTTCGCGCTCCCGACCAGACACCATTTGCCATCCACCGTCAGCAGTTTTGAGTGATCAAACGGCGCACCGTGTGTCCAGATGCGGCACTGCGCCGCGAGCAATGGGCCGACATGTGCGCGCGCCCCCCAATCGAGGGTTGGATGGTTGCTGCTTGCGGGCAGAATGAGGTCGACTTCCACCCCGCGCATGCACGCCAGCGCCAGAACTGTGATGATCCGGTCATCTGGCAGGAAGTAAGGCGTCATCACCTTCACCGAGGAGCGTGCGGCGCCCACGGCCTGGAGGATCATGAGCTCAATTTTTTCCAGATCCTGATCGGGTCCCGAAGTCACGGCCCTCGCGACGCTTTCACCGGCGGGTCCGACTGCCGGAAACCAGCACTCGCCTGCCAGGCGCTCGCCGGTGATAAAGAACCAATCATCGGCGAATGTATCGATGATCTGCGCAACGACCGGGCCCTCGAGCGAGAAATGCGTATCGAGCACCGGGTGGGCGGGTGCGGTGCGAATCAGGTTCTCCGCGCCGATGTTGAGCCCGCCGATGAAGGCGATCCGACCATCGACTCCCAGAAGCTTTTTGTGTGAACGCAAGTTCAGAAAAGGCATGCGCCAGGGCAGTGGCGAATGCAGGAAGCGCGCGACCGGCACTCCGGCCTGTCTCAACTTGAGGTAAGTCGTCGACCAGAAATATCCACCGCCCACGCCGTCGATCAGTACTCGGACCTCGACCTTACGGCGATGCGCGCGTACCAGAGCTTCGATGAAGGGAATGCCCGCGGCGTCAGCGCGGAAGATGTAGCTCGACAGAGCTACGCTCTTCTGGGCGGCGTCGATGCAGGCAATCATCCGCGGGTAGGCTTCATCCCCGTTGCGCAGGATGAGGATGGCATTGCCGTTTTTGGCGGGTCGGCCGGTGATGCGTTGCGCGGAATATTCGAGAGGCGCTAGGTAGTCCTCGCCGCCATTGTCCGCGGCGACGGCACTCGCTGGTGCGGGTGCTCGCGGTACTCGCGGCGCTCGCATGGTGAGCGCACGGCGGCGCACGCGATTGATCCCCAATAGCGCGTACAACAGGCTGCCCAGCACCGGGGAGAGCCATGCGATCCCGATCCAGGCGACGGCCGAGCCCGGATCGCGCTTGTGCACGAGAATGTGGCCGGTCACCCCGACCGCCAGCACCAAGTGCAATACGGAAAGTACCGTCGCGCCCGTCAGGCTTAGGATGGTGGCTCCACGCAACTGCGACCTATCTAAGAAGTCCATCTTAGCGCCGAATGCCTCCCGGCACTCAAGCGTCGCTGCGACTGTGTCGCCGCCGAACGGCCCCCGCGAGCCGGCGGCAAATGCGATGGCGGCGAGCCGCGCTTAGAGAGTAAAATTTGCGCGCATTCGCACCCACCGCCTACGCCGACAGGAGAGCAGGTCATGAGTTCTACGGGAAAGTTTCTAAGCGATATTAAGAAGATTCGACAGCGCGCGCGCCGCCATCTGAGCGAAGGCGCCATCACGCAGAACTATCACGGCAAGGTCGACGATGCCATCGCGCTTCTCAACCATGCTGTGGCGACCGAAATCGTGTGTGTACTGCGCTACAAGTTCCACGCGGTCACCGCGACCGGGCTTGCGAGCGAGGCGGTCAAACAGGAGTTTGCGCAGCACGCCAAAGAAGAGGAGGCGCACCTGGACCTTCTTTGTGAGCGGATCAATCAGCTCGGCGGCAAGCCTAACCTCAATCCGGAGGGGCTCCTTTCCCGGTCGGCATCTGAGTTCGTCGAGGGCGAGAACCTGGTTGACATGATCAAAGAGAATCTGGTGGCCGAGCGCGTCGCCATCCAGACCTACCGCGACATGGTGCGCTACTTCGGCGAGAAGGACCCGACGACACGGGTGATGCTCGAGGGGATCCTCGCGCAGGAGGAAGAGCACGCGAATGACATGCACGACCTCTTGGTGAGTCACGAAGGCCGGCCGATGCTCGATAAATGATGTGAGGGCCGAGCACAAGAGGACGCGCCAGGGCACACGCAGGGAATGTCCAGGTGTGCAGTGGCGCGCAATCAGGGTGCAGCGCTCCTCGTCGTTGACGCTCTGACATTCCACTGACCGAAGCGATCGCTGGGCGATCAGTGCCTTTGCGCGTGCTGCGGACGCGGCGCACGAGCGCCGACTTTCGGTGTCAAGCGCTCTGCACCGTAGGCCTGAGGTCACGCCGGAGCGAGTCGGGTGCTGCGCCGGTCTGCGCGCGGTAGCTCTGCCGCGACAATCCAAACGTCTCGGGGAAAAAATCCCGCCGCAAGTCTCAGATTCCGCCGCGCTTGCGTGACTGACGGGGACCGCGACGCTTAACATAAAAAATCTATATTTCACGCATGCCGCACCTGCGCCGTATGCGGTGAGTGGGCGGCATCTACAATGCCGAACACCGGCGAGCCTGACGGAGTGAAGTGACACACTGATGGATTGCAGTACCGACCCGCCACGCCTGCCGGTGATTGACCTGTCGCTTTATGATTTAGGCGATCCGTGGCGGGGCCAGGTTGCTGCAGAAATCGACGCGGCGAGCGGCGAGTTTGGGTTTTTCTGTCTCGTCGGTCATGGGATCGACGTCGGGGTGGTCGAGCCGCTTATGGCAGCCGGTCGCCGATTCTTCGCAACCGAACAGGCGGTGAAGCGACGCGTGCAGATCGGACATCACGCGCGCGCACGGCAGGGCGGGTTTACGCCGGTAGAAGAGCTCGTGGCGCGCAGCTCGGACCTCATAAACCTTTCGTTCGAAGCTCAGCTCACGTTGGGCGTCGAAGACATCCTGAGCCCCACCGCTGCGCAGCGGCAGACTTTCTTGCCGGACGTCCCGGGCCTTCGTGAGCCGGTGCTCGATTACATGCGCTCGCTTACCGGGTTGAGCCACAAGCTCATGGCGATGCTTGCCCGCGGGTTGCGCCTGGAGGACAGTTACTTCGTCGACCGCTACACGGGCAATCCGGCCACTTCATTTCGCATCTTGAACTATCCGCAGGTTGCGAATGCGCCCGCGGCCGGAGCCCAAGCGACTGACGGCCGTAGGTCTCCGGGATTACTGGCCCTATTGATGCAGGATGCAAACGGCGGTCTGGAGCTGCGCTATCGGGAGCGCTGGGTCGATTTGCCCACCATACCGAACTCATTCATCTGTAATCTCGGCCAGGGACTCGCGCGGCTCACGAACGGTCGTTATTTGGCCCCTGCGCATCGCATCAGAAACAGTGTGGAAACCCATAGACTTTCGATGGCGTTTGGTTTCGAACCGACTCTCAATGCCACTCTTGAACCTATCGCCGGAGTCGGTCCGGCTGCCCAGCCGGCCGACAGTGCGGCGCTCGCGCTGCAAGATCCCGGCCGCCGTCAGATCGCATGACCCAGCAAGGTTGACGAGGCGGCGCTGCGGCTCCTCGCAGAGCACATGCTCGCGCCTCGGCTTGGCGCGCCATTTGAGCGCTCGCACAAATATCGACGCGCAAGAAAATCTGCGCTATATACGCGGGCGCGAACTTTGCTGACTGGAGCGCATGTTGTTCCCAATCCATAGCGGATCGCACCAACAACGTCCTTATTTGGCGTGCCGCAACTGGCGGCCGTTGCTTTTTCAGTGCCTCGGCATTGCGCTGGCGGTTTCATTCGTGGCCGAGAACTCGTATGCAGCTGGCGAATGGCCCGAGCATCGTGCGCCGGGCCGCCGCGGCCACGCTTGCCGTGCCGAGTGGCTTCGGGGTCGAAGCCTTCTCGACGGGACTCGAGGGTCCGCGCCGGGTCCGCATCGCACCCACCGGCGACAATGGCGCACGGACGAGTAACAGGACTTTCTGACCGGCTTTGTAGTCGACGATGATCATGTTTGGGGACGGCCCGTCGGAGTCGCCGTCGCATCCGACGGGGCGCTTCTCATCCCCGATGACGCATCGAATACCCTTTGGCGCGTGACGCCCGTCAAGTAATTGGCCACAAAGTGGGCGGGCCTGCACCGATTAACTGAATTTAATAATTCGCCAATCTAGGGTGAATCAACGAACCGGCATTGTTGCGGCCGGGGGCAAGCGCCTCGTCTAGGGCACTCGCATCATTCGCATATTCGCTGTTAATTGCCGCGCCGCAATTGCGTACGCCCGGCGCGCCTTACGCTGGAGCACCCTGACGGGTGCTGTGGCGCTTGGCGGCTGCAATCTCGGGCCGCGCTATCACCATCCGGACATCCCTCCGCCGCCTGCGTGGCGTGCTGACGAGGTCAGCGGGCCAGCGACATGGCCATCGGCCGACTGGTGGAAGGGTTTCAGCTCCCCACAGCTCGACCTTCTCATCGATCAAGCACAGCACGCCAACGACGACATCGCCGCAGCCATTGCCCGTGTGCGCGAGGCCGACGCGCAGGCGCGCATCGCCGGTGCGCCGCTGCTGCCGGAAATTTCCGGCACGGCCAGTGCAACGCGTGAGCGGGAACTGAATCTGGCGGCGCCTGGCACTACGACCGCAAATATTTTCAGCCCTCTCTTGAATGCAAGCTATGAGCTCGACTTCTGGGGCAAGAACCGCGCAGCGCTCGATGCCGCGCGGCTCGCGGCCGCCGCCAGCCGCTACGATCGCGTTACGGTTGAGCTGACCGTGATGACGAGTGTGGCGAGTACTTTTTTCCAGGCCGTCGAGGCGCAGGATCGCCTGAAAGTTGCACAGGATAATCTTGCGAGCGCTCAGACGATACTGAAAGGACTGCGCCTCGAACTCAAAGCCGGCACCATCACGGCGCTCGATGTCGCGCAGCAGGAAACGACCGTCGCCGTCCTCAATGCCTCAATTCCACCCCTGCAGCAACAGCTGCTGCAAAGCATCGATGCGCTGGCGATCCTGGTCGGCAAGCCTGCCGAAGAGGTGAATATCACAACCGGTACCCTCGAGGCTCTGGCGGAACCGCAGGTGATCCCTGGCTTGCCTTCGGAGCTTCTGGCGCGCCGTCCGGACGTCGCCGAGGCCGAAGCTCAGCTCATGTCCGCGAACGCCAGCATTGCGGTCGCGCGTGCAAGTTTTTTTCCGAGCATCGATCTCACCGCAAGCGGCGGATACGCGAGTACTGCGCTCTCTTCGTTATTCAACCCCGCGAGCCGGGTATTCACATTGTCGGGGGAGCTGACGCAGCCGATCTTTCAAGGCGGCGCGCTTACTGGGCAACATGCCTACAGCAAGGCCCGCTACGCGGAGCTCTTGGCTGATTATCACAAGACCATCATCTCCGCCTTCAGCAATGTCGAGGATGCACTGGTGACCCTACAGCAAACCGCCCTGCAGTATCAGCGCCAGGCGGATGCGGTCGCCAAGGCGCGGCGTGCTTATGAGATCACACAGCGGCAGTTTCATATCGGCACGATCAATATCCTGACTGTGCTCAATACCGAGACCGCGTTATTCACGGCCGAAGATACGCTGGTGCAGGTCAAGTACGCGCACCTCGCGGCACTCATCTCTCTCTTCAATGCGCTGGGCGGCGGCTGGCAGAAAGCGTAGGAGCTTTAACTTTGGACACTCATCTTGAGCCGCCGCACTCTGCGAAAAAAAGCAGAACTCGTGCGGTCATGTCGGGGATCGCGATCGCGTTCGTACTCCTTATCGCCTGGCGCTGGCATACGAATCGGGCGAGCGCGACGGATGCACCGAGCGCCCACCCCGCCATTCGCGTCGAAACCGCAACGGCAACGCGCATGAACGTGCCGATCTATCTTGAAGGTCTCGGCACGGTGCAGGCGTTCTACACCGTAACGATCAAGGCGCGCGTCGATGGCCAGTTGCAGAAGGTGGGCTTCGTCGAGGGCCAGACCGTCGCAAAGGACTCGCTCATTGCGCAGATTGACCCGCGGCCGTACCAGGCAGCGCTCGATCAGGCGATCGCGATGAAGGCGAAGGACGCCTCGCAGCTGCATAGCGCGGAGCAGGATTTGGAGCGCTATGCCATTCTCGCCCCGGAGGAGCTCACCAGCAAGCAGACTCTGGATGCGCAACGCGGATTGGTCGGAGAGCTGCGGGCGCAGATCCAGGCGGACGAGGCGAACATCGAAAGCGCGCGCACGCAGCTCGCCTACACCACGATCACCGCACCCATCGAAGGACGGACCGGGATCCGCCTCATCGACCCCGGCAATATTGTGCATGCGGCCGACGCCACCGGCATCGTGGTGCTGACGCAAGTGCAACCCATCTCGTTTATTTTTACTCTGCCCGAGGATGATCTGGCGGCTCTCAGCCGCGCCCTTGCCACAGGCCCCGTCGCTGTTGCGGCGATGTCGCGCGACGACAAGATTGAACTGGATCATGGCACCTTGTCGCTGATCGACAATCAGATCGACACGACAACCGGTACGGCGCGACTGAAAGCGATCTTTCCCAACACCGCCAATAAGCTTTGGCCCGGCGAGTTCATCAACGCCCGCGTGCTGGTTGCGACCGACAGCAATGCGGTGACGATTCCTTCAACTGCCGTGCAGCGCGGTGCGTCCGGCGTCTTCACCTATGTCGTAAAGGCCGATTCCACCGTCGAGGCGCGCCCACTGCAGATCGGTGCCGAGAGCAACACCGTGACGGAAGTGGCGAAGGGCCTGAGCGCAGGCGAAATCGTCGTCACCAGTAACCAATACCGGCTGCAGCCCGGCACTGCGGTGCGAACGAACGCCAGCAGTACCCCGATCCGCACTGCTCAGGTCGCGAAGGGCCAGCATGCCGGCACGAGCGGCGCTCCTTAAGTGAGTATCTCGACTCCATTCATCGAGCGGCCGGTCGCGACATCGCTGCTGATGGCCGGAATCCTGCTCGTGGGCCTCGTCGCTTTTCCTTTATTGCCGGTCGCGCCGCTGCCGCAGGTGGATTTTCCGACAATTGTGGTCACGGCGCAGCTGCCCGGCGCCAGTCCAGAGACGATGGCATCGTCGGTCGCAACCCCGCTTGAATATCAATTTTCCGAGATAGCCGGCGTCACACAGATGACGTCGAGCAGTGTGCTTGGAACGACGCAGATCACCATTCAGTTTGACCTCGGGCGCAACATCGACGCGGCCGCGCAGGATATCCAATCGGCGATTGACGCAGCTGGCGGACAGTTGCCGAAGAACCTGCCGACGCCGCCTTCTTACCGCAAGGTGAACCCGGCTGACTCCTCGATCCTCATTCTATCGGTGCATTCGGATGTGCTGCCGCTGACCACGGTGGACGACTACGCCGAGAACGTGATCTCGCAGCAGATCTCCCGACTGCCCGGGATCGCGCAGGTGTCGATCGGCGGACAGCAGAAACCAGCGGTGCGCGTGCAGGTCGATCCGGCAAAGATTGCTGCGCTGGGTATTCAGCTCGAGGATCTGGCAAGCGTCATCACGACGGCGACGGTCGATGCTCCAAAAGGCTCGATCAACGGCCCGGTTCATGGTTTCGCGATCTACGACAATGATCAGCTCCTCAAAGCGGCCCCCTGGAACGACGTCATCGTCGCCTACAAGAACGGCGCGCCGGTTCGCATACGCGATATTGGCGTGGCGGTTGACGGACCCGAGAACGCGCAGCTCGCGGCCTGGCAGAACGGCAAAGCCGGTATTCTCTTGCTGGTCTACAAGCAGCCGGGCGCCAACATTATCGACGCCGTGGCGAGCGTCAATGGCTTGCTGCCGCACGTACTGACGGCAGTGCCGCCTTCCATCAAGCTTGACCGCATCATCGATCGGACCACGACGATCCAGGCCTCGGTTCGCGATGTGGAATTCACCCTGATGCTCACGATCGCGCTCGTCGTGCTCGTGATTTTCTTGTTCCTGCGCAACGTCTGGGCGACGATCATTCCGGGCGTGACGGTGCCGCTGGCGTTATTCGGCACCGCGGCGCTGATGTATATCGTGGGGTACAGTCTCGACAACCTTTCCCTCATGGGTCTCACGATTGCGGTCGGCTTCGTGGTCGACGATGCCATCGTCATGCTGGAAAACGTCTATCGGCATATTGAGGCCGGGATGTCACCTAAAGAGGCTGCCTTGAAAGGGGCAGGGGAGATCGGGTTCACTATTATTTCCATCAGCCTGTCGCTGGTCGCGGTGTTCATTCCGCTCCTCCTCATGGGCGGTATCGTCGGCCGACTGTTTCGTGAGTTTGCGATCACCGTAACCATGACCATCCTGGTGTCCGCTTTCGTGGCGCTCACGCTCTCGCCGATGATGTGCGCCCTGTACCTGCGCGACGAGAAGCATGTGCGGCACGGCCGCCTCTATCTTGTGATCGAGCGCGGATTCACCAAGATGCTCGAGGGATACACGCGCGGGCTTGATTTTGTGCTGAGTCACCAGCGGCCAACTCTATATGTGTTTATGGCCACAGTTGCCGCCACCACGATCCTCTACATCTTTATTCCAAAGGGGTTCTTCCCACAGCAGGACACGGGAATCATCGTGGGAGTTTCCGATGCCTCGCAGGATGTCTCCTTCGACGAGATGGTGCGACTGCAGCACAACCTGACGGACGTCATCAACCGTGATCCGGCCATTGCGAGCTGGGCCGCCTTTATCGGCGGCTCCCGGCCGATCAATAACGGTTTCGTCGTGCTCGGCTTGAAGCCGCGCGACCAGCGCTCGGTTACGGCGGATCAGATCATCACCCGACTGCGGCCGGAGCTCGCCAAGGTGCCCGGTGCAACGGTATTCCTGCAGGCCGCTCAGGATATCAATGTCGGCGGTCGCACATCGCGTACGCAGTATCAGTACACGCTGCAGGATTCAGATCTTGATGAGCTCAATGACTGGGCACCGCGACTGCTCGCGCGGCTGCAGAAGGTGCCGCAACTGCGCGATGTCGCCTCCGACCAGCAGACAAGCGGCACGATGGTGTCCGTCACCATCGATCGTGATCAGGCCGCGCGCTTTGGCCTGCAGCCCTCAGTCATTGACAATACGCTTTACGACGCATTTGGGCAGCGCCAGGTCACACAGTACTTCACCCAGCTCAACAGCTATCACGTGATTCTCGAGGTCACCCCGGCGCTGCAGGGCGATCCGGATAGCCTGAAAAAGCTCTACATCAAGTCGCCGCTGACAGGCCAGCAGGTGCCGCCGTCGACCTTTGCAAAGTTCAATACCCAGCAAGTCACGTATCTGTCCATCAACCATCAAGGGCAATTCCCGGCCGTCACACTGTCCTTCAATCTCGCCCCGGGAGTGGCTCTCGGCGACGCCGTCGATGCTATTAATAAGGAGGCCGCGGGCATCCGCTTGCCCGCGACGATTACGGGAACCTTCCAGGGTACGGCGCAGGCTTTTCAAGCCTCTCTCAAGAGCACGCCATATCTCATTCTGGCGGCGCTCGTCGTCGTCTACATCATTCTGGGGATGCTCTACGAAAGCTACATTCATCCATTGACCATCCTCTCGACGCTGCCGTCAGCCGGCGTCGGCGCGCTTTTGATGCTGATGATCTTTCATTTCGATCTGTCCGTGATCGCGTTGATCGGGATCATCCTTCTGATCGGCATCGTCAAGAAAAACGGCATCATGATGGTCGACTTTGCGATCCAGGCAGAGCGCGAGGAGCACCTCTCACCCGAAGCTTCCATCCGCCAGGCCTGTCTTTTGCGCTTCCGGCCAATCATGATGACCACGATGGCCGCGCTTCTGGCTGCGCTGCCGCTCATGCTCAGTCGCGGCACCGGTTCGGAATTGCGGCAGCCGCTGGGATATACCATGGTGGGCGGATTGCTCCTGAGCCAGGCATTGACCTTGTTCACAACCCCGGTCATCTATTTGTATCTCGACCGCCTCAGCATGCGCTTTGCCAACCGCCGTGCGACAGCCGCGGAGACACACGGAGACGGCTCCGCGTTACCGCCGCCATCCACGCCTATCGAGGCGCATTGAATATGGATGCCGGCGAACGAGGGATACCATGAAACTATTGCTGGTCGAAGACAACGAGCGCGTCAGCCAATTCGTGATCAAGGGACTGAAGGAGGCCGGGCACACCGCAGATCATGCGGACAATGGCCGTGACGGAATGTTTCTCGCAGCCAGCGAGCCGTACGACGTCATCATTATGGATCGCATGCTGCCGGGACAGATCGATGGCCTCGCGATCATCGAAGCGCTGCGCAAGGCGGGCAACCAAACGCCGATCCTCATCCTGAGCGCGCTTTCGGACGTCGACGAGCGCATTCGCGGCCTCAAGAGCGGTGGCGATGACTATCTCACGAAGCCGTTCGCCTTTGGCGAGCTTTTGGCGCGACTCGACGTGCTCGCGCGCCGCGCCCACGGGAATAGCACCGAGACGACCCTCGACGTCGGGGATCTGCGCATGGATCTCCTGTCGCGCAAAGCCGTGCGCGGCGACCGGGTCATTACGCTGCAGCCGCGCGAATTCAAGCTTCTCGAGTACCTCATGCGCCACGCGGAGCAAGTGGTGACGCGAACCATGCTGCTTGAGAACGTCTGGGACTATCACTTCGATCCCCAAACGAACGTCGTCGACGTGCATATCAGCAAGCTCAGACAGAAAATCGACACGGACTGCGAGCTGCCTCTGTTGCGCACGGTCCGAAACGCCGGCTACATGCTGAGCGCGAGCGTCGACAACACCGGCTGACCATCGATGAACCGCGTGATTCAGTCGTCGGCGTTTACCCTGGCATTCGTTTACGTCGCGGTGGCGATCGCGGCGCTCATCCTGTTTGCGGCGCCCCTCTGGTATGCCTGGCAGGTCACCATTCAGGACGGACGGGTCGAACTGCTGCAAGCGGACACGCAGCGGTTGACGGAAGTATTTCGCCGTGACGGGCCCGATGGCCTGAAGGCGTTCATCGACACGCGCGTCGGATTGCAGATTGCCGGCGAGCGCATCCTCTTGCTCACCGATTCGTCTCTGCGGCCTATCGCCGGCAACGTGCCTGGATGGCCAGAGGGCATGCCGGTCACTCCCGGCATGTCCACGATTGCGATGGATCTGGCCGGGCAGTCAACCCAAGCGGTGCTCGTGCGCGCGTCGCTCCCCGGTGGGTACCATCTGCTCGTCGGCCGCGATGTGGCACGCTTCCTGCCGCTTGAGCGGCGTTTCTGGTACGGGCTCGCCGGCGCCGTTGCGGTGTTGTGTATTGTAGGCGTATTGGGTGGGTTCCTCATTCGCCGCACGCTCCTGTCGCGCATCCACAGCATCCGCAGGACCGTGCATGCCATCATGCAAGGGGACTTGAGCCATCGGTTGCCCGGCCCGCAGAGCGGCGATGAGCTCGACACGCTGACGCACACCATCAACCGCATGCTCGACCAGATCGAGCAGCTCTTCCACGGCATCCGGGATGTCTCGAATGCCATCGCGCACGATCTGCGCACGCCGCTCGCCGAACTGCGCTCGCGGCTCGAAGAGCTCTCGCTCACTCGCCCCTCTGCCCACGAGACCTTTGCCGAGATTGACGCTGCGGTCGCGGACGTCGATCGCGTGATCCGCATCTTCAATGCGCTATTGCGCCTGGCGGAGATTGACACCGGCATGCGCCGCTCGGGTTTCGTGTCAGTGAATGCCGCGGAACTGGCGGCGCAGGCGGTAGAGCTGTACGTGCCGGCAGCGGAGCTGAAGGGCATCAACTTAACCTGCCGCGACACGGGCCCCATTCCCGTGTCTGGGGACCCGTTGCTCCTCGCGCAGGCGGTCAGCAATCTCATCGACAATGCTCTCAAATATGCGAGCGACGGCGGCAACGTCACTGTGGAGGTCCTGCGCGGCGCGCACGGCGCAGTCGAGATCGCGGTGTCCGACGACGGCCCCGGGATCAGCGACAGCGAAAAGGTCAAGGCGCCGGAGCGCTTCTACCGCGGCGATACGAGTCGCGGCACACCCGGTGTGGGTCTCGGTTTGAGTCTGGTCGCGGCCGTCGCGAAGCTCCATGGCGGAGCTCTGGTGCTGGCAGACAATCACCCGGGTCTACGGGCGCAGATGCTGATCGAGCCCAATGGCGCCCGACCATGGCGAGAAGACACTCCGTCCGTACTAGGCGCTGCGCCAGCAGCGGTCGATGGCCTCGAGCTCGCGCGCGTCGGTACTTTCTCCGCCATCAAAAGTGAGCCGCTCTCCCGCTAGTGAAAGGAAAGCGTCGCCGGATCTTTGCGCCGCGAGGGCTGGATCGGTGTCGACATGCCCCAGATGCCGTGCCGGATCCTGCCGGCGGCGCGCCAAACGCGCAAGCCTCGTGGGCTCGGCGACCCGACAGAGGACCTGCACGATGCGCGCTTGCCCGGAGATGGACAGCATTGACTCGTGCTCACCGGGGCGAAAGTTGCCTTCCAAAATCAGATCGGGGCACGTGGCGAGAGCCCGGCGCGCAACGGCGAACAGGACTGCAAAACTCGCGTCGCTCAAAAGCTTGGAGTGCGCTGCATCGGCCGAGCCCAACACATCAAGCAGAGGTTCCTTGATGAGATCCTTGCTGAGGAGGAGCACGCCATAACGCCGCGCCAGGACGCTCGCCAGTGTGGACTTGCCGCTACCCGGCAATCCCGTGATGAGGAGCACTCGCAGAGAACTCGGCCTCAACCGGAGTAGTGCGCCGTCAGATAGGCAAGGATCTGATCGACATCCTCGGGCCTGATGGGCGCGCCGAATTTGTCGATCATCTTGTGAACGGTCTTTTCCCAACTGGCGCGGCTCATGAGCGGCGCGTTCATTGGAATGTAGTCGAGGCTATGGCACGTCACGCAGGATGTGGCAGTCAGATCGCGGCCGGGTGCATCGATCAGATGGATGCTCTCCTCGCCGGCCAGCACGCGGCCGCAGGCGAGGAGCGCACAGACGCTCAAAGCCATCCGCTGCGCCGCGCGTCTCATGCGACCTCCAAACTGAGCGACAGAATCTTATTGTTATGGTAGCCCGCGGGATTGACGGTGAGCTTTTCCGGCTGCTGTTCGCCACCGCGGCTCGTGGCCCGCACGGCGACGGCGAGCGGCCCGGGCCGCGAGGTGTCGAGAGGGAAGCGAAATCCGCGCCAGGCAAAGCGTCCAATATCCTTATCGAGTGCCGCAGCGCGCCAGTTAAGGCCGCCGTCCACGGAGACATCGACCGCAGAGATCCCGGTGCCGCCATCCCACGCCCAGCCGCTGAGCTGCGCGGGCCGATTATGCGCCAGACGCGCATCGGGCGACGGTGCGGTGACGAGCGAGTTGACGAGAATCTCTGTGATCGGAGTGGTCTCGGTTGTCTCCTGGCTCGTGAAGCGGGTGCCGGGAAAGGCACCCGTCGGAATTCGGTAGGCGCCTTTCATCCAGAACCCATCGAACGGCTGCGCCTGAACGCGGATATCGGTGAGATGCTTCACCCAGTAGGTCGCGGTCCAGCCGGGAACGATCAGGCGCGCCGGGGCGCCGTTGAAATGCGGCAGGGGGCGGCCATTCATCTCGAAGGCGATGAGGGTGTTCTCATCGAGTGCGCGATCAATAGGCAGGCTCTTCTGGAAGTCGGGGGTCTGCGGTAAGAGGGCGCCGTCCGCCCCGTCCAACACCACCTCGAGCGCATTGGGCTGCAGATTGCACTTACGCAGCACATCGCGCAGGCGCACGCCGCTCCAAGTCGCGTGACCCATGGCGCCATTCTTCCATTGCACACCGGGGACGCGAGGGACGAATAGGCCGCGGCGGTTGCCCGAGCATTGATTGATGGCCGGCAGGGTCACGCGCTCAAACCGGTGCTGCAGATCAGCGAGTGACAGTTCGAGCGGCTGCGCGGCGCTCGGGCCGCCGACCCGCAGTCGCCAGGTGCGGGCGTCAATCTCCGGAATGACGGCCAGGTGGTAGCGAACGAAGAATGCATCGTTCGCCGTGAAGGTGCGCCGCAGGTCAGCCAGGGGAGTTTCGAAGTTCGGCGGCCGGAAAGTGCGCTTGATGAGAGGTTTCTTGCCGGGCAGGGCAATGAGAACCTCATCGGAAGTGCCATCCGCCGCGGAAGATTCCTCGCCGCGCGCACCGCCCAGGGCGCTCAACAATAAGCTACCCGTGGAAGCGGCGATCCACCTGCGTCGCGTCAGCATGTTGATCTTTCCAGTCCTGTCCTTCATTGACACTACGGGGATTTATTTACTTCACTCCCTCGCGGGAGGTCAGGAGATGTTTCCGGGCGCACGCTCATCGCAACCGACCACGTTAAGCGCCCTCGCGCCAATCCCGGCGCGACGAATGTTCAAGCTCCCATTGTAATCCCGGTGGATGACGAGGCCGCACGACGGACACTGATGTGTGCGCACGGCGAGCGACTTCGGCACGAGTTCATGGCAGCGTGAGCATTCCTGACTGGTATTTCTCGGATCGACTCGAATGAGATGGCCACCAGTCTTTTCAACTTTGTAGTCCAGCATCGAGACAAACCGCGACCATGATGCATCCGCAATCGAACGCGCCAAGGTCGGATGACGAATCATATTCGCGACTTTTAAATCCTCTACGACGATGAGATCGGCTCGCTTGACGAGCTTGGCCGACTCCTTATGAAGCCAGCTATTGCGGGTATTGGCGATCTTACGGTGCACTCTCGCCAATTGCGCACGCACTTTATGGCGGCGATGACTACCTCGCTGGCAGCGGGATAGCGCGCGCTGGCGGCGGCGCAGTCCCTTCTCGGCTCGGCGTGCAATGCGTGGATTCGGAACTTCCCCCTTATCACTGCAATAGGCGAATACCGTTAATCCCAGATCCACGCCGATCACAGACTCTATGGCGCGCTTCTCAGGAGTGGGAACGGCGACTTGCAGGCAGACGAACCATCCTGACCCGTCCTGACGAAATACGCAGGAGCGAATATCCGCACCGTCGGGCAGCTCACGGTGCAGGTGCAGTTTGAGCGCTCCGGGCATACCGCCAAAACGCAGCCGCTTACCATCGAACCGAATACCCCTGAACTCAGAGAAGCCGAAGGCTTCCCAGCGTCCCTTGCCGCGGAATCGGGGGAAGCCAGCCTTTCCACTACGCGTCTTTAGGCGGCGGAAAAATTCCTGAAACGCCTCATCGAGCCGCTTCAGTGTCCAGCGCTGCAGGTTCGCTGGCAGCTCGCCCATGTCGGGTAACTCGTGTCGGCACTTGGTCAACGATTTGCATTGATCGATATAGGTGCGTGTCTTGCCTGTCTTTCGATAACAGTCGATACGTTCCTCAAGCCCTGCGTTATATAACGCGCGCTGTGCCGCACATAGGCGCTCCAACGCACGGTGCTGGCTTTTGAGCGGCAGCAGACGATAGCGGTACGTCAGTATCACAACTTATTCTCGAGCAAGGGGGTCAAGTATATAAATCCCACACTACGCAATTGCAGCGAGCCCCGCAATGGCTGCGCGGTCGCGCGGCTCAAGTACCACCCGCATCAACATTTTCGTCTCGCAAGAGGAGCCGATCGACATGCAGTTACGGTAAGGTTGGCGGATGCTCATCGATCGCCTGCCCATCTCCGTTCTCAAAAGCCGTCTCGTTCCGGATCGCTGGGATGTAGTCGCGATCGCGCTGGTCTTCGGCCTGTTGGTTTATCTCGGCGAGGCTGCGCATGGGCTGACCCAACCATTGGCGGGGCTCGAGGCAACGCCCATCTCGCTCGATCCGTGGAAGCTCATCGGCTACAGCGCGCGCAGCGCACTGCGCATGCTTATCGCGATGATCGCATCGCTGGTCTTTACTTTGAGCTACGCGACCTTAGCCGCAAAAAGTCGACGCGCCGAGGCGGTGCTCGTGCCATTGCTCGATATTCTGCAGTCGGTGCCCATCCTCGGGTTCATTTCCGTGACGGTGGTGTTCTTCCTTTCGCTCACCCCGGGGCGCGTCGCCGGAGCCGAGTTCGCAGCCATCTTCGCCATTTTCACCAGCCAAGCCTGGAATATGGCCTTCAGCTTCTACCAATCGCTGCGCAGCGTGCCGGACGAGCTCGACGAGGTCGCCCGCGGCTTTCGTCTGGGAGCTTGGATGCGCTTCTGGCGCCTGGAGGTGCCGTTTGCCACACCTCCACTCATCTGGAACATGATGATGTCGATGTCCGGCGGCTGGTTCTTCGTCGTGGCCTCGGAGGCGATCAGCGTCGGAAATACCACTTTGACTCTGCCTGGCATCGGTTCTTATATCGCGCTCGCCATCGAGCAACGCAACCTGGTTGCGATCGGGTGGGCGATCGGCGCAATGTTCGTTGTCATCCTCGTGTACGACCAGCTCCTCTTCCGCCCGCTCATTGCCAGTGCCGATTGGTTTACGCTCGAGCAGGAGGCGGGACTCACGCCGTCCCGTTCCTGGGTGCTGACGATGTTGCGCCGCTCACGCGTCCTGCGGCTTCTGCGCCGCGGTTTTGCGGCGTCGCTGCGCAGCGCCTCGCGGTGGGGACAGAACCTGCAGCGGCCGAAGGGGCCCAAAAAACCGGTGGCTCAAAAGCCCACGCCCGCGTGGGTCGATCCTCTGTGGTATGCCGGGATTCTTTTCATCACCCTTGCGGCAGTCCTGAAGATCTCCTTTTTCGTGCATTCCGGCGTCACGACCGCGGAGATCGGCCACGTCGTGCTCCTGGGTCTTGCGACGCTCGCGCGTGTGATCATTCTCATCGCACTGGCGAGCGTCGTATGGGTGCCCATCGGAGTGGCGATCGGCCTGCGGCCGAGCGTCACGCGCATCGTGCAGCCCATCGCGCAGTTCCTCGCCGCATTTCCCGCAAATCTTTTCTTTCCCGTGGTGGTCTCCGGCATCGTGGCGTGGCACTTGAGTCCCAACATCTGGCTGAGTCCGCTCATGATTCTCGGCACTCAGTGGTACATACTCTTCAACGTGATCGTCGGCGCCTCTTCGCTCGCGCCCGATTTGCGCAATGTCGCGGAGAATCTGCATATTCGCGGCTGGCTGTGGTGGAGCCGGATCGCGTTGCCGGCGATTTTCCCGTACTACTTGACCGGTGCGATCACCGCCTCGGGGGGTTCGTGGAATGCGGCCATCGTTGCGGAGCTTGCAACCTGGGGCAAGGAGCGGCTGGTCGCCACGGGCCTCGGCGCCTACATCGCGGAGGCGACGACTGCAGGAGATGCGCGCCGTACGGTCCTCGGGATCCTGGTCATGAGTCTATTCGTCGTGCTGCTCAATCGGCTCTTCTGGCGACCGCTCTATGCGCAGGCCGAGCGCCGCTTCCGGATGGCCTAAAGCTACGGGGACTTGCCAATGAATGCGCCGCTCCTTCTTGATGTGCAAAATGTGCGGCAGGCTTTTCACAAGCCTGATGGCGATGAGCTGCTGGTTCTCGACGGCGTCGACCTGACGCTGCGCGCGGGCGAGATCGTCGGGCTCCTCGGCCGTTCAGGCTCGGGCAAGTCGACGCTCCTGCGCGTGATCTCGGGTCTTGCGTGCCCGACGGGCGGCACGGTTAATTATCTGGGTCAAAGCGTCGCGGGGCCCGCCGCCGGTATCGCCATGGTGTTTCAGAGCTTTGCGCTTTTCCCGTGGCTCACGGTGTTTGAAAACGTGCAGATCGGGCTTGAGGCTCTGCGCGTCCCGGCTACCGAGATCCGCCGCCGCTCCCTCGCCGCCATCGACCTCATCGGCCTCGATGGATTCGAGTCCGCTTATCCGCGTGAGCTTTCGGGCGGGATGCGCCAAAGAGTAGGGTTCGCGCGCGCACTCGTGGTGCATCCCAATATTCTTCTCATGGATGAGCCGTTTTCGGCGCTCGATGTGCTTACGGCCGAAACGCTGCGCAATGACTTTCTCGACCTGTGGGCGGCGGGGCAACTGCCGATACAGGGCGTACTCCTCGTGACGCATAACATCGAGGAGGCGGTGCTCATGTGCGATCGCCTGCTCTTGTTCTGTGCGCAGCCGGGACGCATCGTCAGCGAAATCCCCATCGACCTGCCCAAGCCCCGCCATCCCATCGACCCGCGCTTTCGCGCCATTATTGACCGCGTCTACGTGGAGATGACGACACGGCCGCGCTCGGATGCGCGCCCGGAAGCGCGCATCGAACGCTACGCGGGCGCCGGCATCGGCACGATGCTCGTGCACGTGTCCTCCAACCTCCTCGCGGGTCTGCTCGAGGCGGTGAGCACAGCACCCTACAACGGTCATGCGGATCTGCCGGCGATCTCCTCCGATCTGCGCATGGAGGCCGACGAACTCTTTCCGGTGGCGGAGGCTTTGCAGATGTTGCGGTTCGCGGAGCTTGCGGGCGGTGATATTCGTTTGACCGAGGCCGGAGACCAGTTCGCCAAGGGCGAGACCGATGAGCGCAAGCGGCTCTTCTCGCTGCACCTTTTGAGTTACGTGCCGCTCGCAGCACACATCCGCCGCGTGCTCGACGAGCGCGCGAGCCACACCGCTCCCAAGTCGCGCTTCCTCGACGAACTCGAGGATCACATGGCCGAGGATGCCGCCGAGGAGACGCTGCGCACGATCATCAGTTGGGGACGTTACGCCGAAGCCTTCGCCTACGACGATCAGAGCCAGTCGTTCAACCTCGAGAATCCGACCTGATCCGCGCGCTGCCAGAACGCGCAAAGCGGCCGCGCGCCTCGCGCGCGGCGGCCGGCAGCACTCCGTCGAGATTGCGCGCGTGCAGCGTGAGGTGTCGTTCGGCGGCGCGATAGAGCGCCCTATAAAGTTCGCGGCACAGATTGTAGGCGGCAGTGCCCACCCAGTCTTCGGGCAACAGCACGTCCGGCAGCGCCGGATCGCGCAGGTGAATCCTGCGATACTCGTGAATCAGCAAGGTACGCGCCATGAAGGCGACCTGTGGGGCGGGCACGGCACCCGCGCGCAGTGCCGTGGCCAGAGGTGCGAAGGCCGCCACGAAGCGCCGATAGGCGCGCGCCAGTTCCGCCAGATCCCACCCCGAGCGCACGAGCCGCCGGTCATCGCGCGCCGCTTCGCTCTTGGCTTGAAGGAGCGTCACACGGTTGTCGACACTTCCTTCGGCGAGGCGTGCGCGCACTTCGGTGCTGTCAAAGCTCGGGTGCCCAAACACATCCGGCGCAAACTGCCCAAAACCCAACCAATGCAGCTCTTCGCGCAGTCGCTCGCGACGATGAGCTTTCGCCTGCGGCGCGAGCATGATGAGCGTCCAGCGCCGGTTCCAGGAGTGCGGCCGCGCGCCATAAATGCGGCGCGTCGCGGCGGCGAAACGCCGTCGGCCCCCTGGGGTGAGGGCGTATTCGCTCGTGCGGCCGCTGCGGCGCGCCGCGAGCCAGCCGTCCTGGGCGAGACGCGCGACGGAGGTGCGCACCAGCCGCTCGGGGAGTCCTAAGGGCTCGGCCAGCTGAATGAGGCTGCCGAGAGTCACGCGCCCCCCGCGTGGCGCGATGGCGTCCCCGAGTACGGTCATCAAGAGCGAGCCGCTGCGCAGCGGTCGCTGGCGCAGCAAGCGCCCGCGCAGGGTGCGCAGGCAGGCGTCGATCGGGTCGGTCACGTCAAGCTCCCGCGGGTGCGCTCAAGTGACAAATTGTGACACATAAAGAGTTGCTGTATGAAATTTCTTGTGTCAAATTAGGCTACTACGACCGGGAGCTTACCGTGTACACGCAAGGCCTGGATTCGCTCGGCAAGGACTGCCTGCAGACACCCTCGGAGGATGCGGCGGCGCTCACTGCGCACTTTGAAGCGAAGGTTGCGCGCGACGAGAAGATCGAACCCAAGGAGTGGATGCCGGATGCCTACCGGCGCACGCTCGTGCGGCAGATCTCCCAGCACGCGCACTCTGAGATCGTCGGCATGCTACCCGAGGGCAACTGGATCACGCGCGCGCCGACGCTGCGCCGCAAGGCCGTGCTCATCGCCAAGGTGCAGGATGAGGGCGGTCATGGCATGTACCTGTACAGCGCGGCGGAGACTTTGGGGGTATCGCGCGAGGAGATGGTCGCGCAGTTGCTCGCCGGCACTGCGAAGTACTCGAGCATCTTCAATTACCCGACCCTCTCCTGGGCGGACATCGGCGCCATCGGCTGGCTCGTCGACGGCGCTGCCATCATGAATCAGATACCGATCTGCCGTTGCTCCTACGGCCCCTATGCGCGCGCGATGGTGCGTATCTGCCGCGAAGAGAGTTTTCATCAGCGCCAGGGTTTTGAAATCATGATGACCCTCGCGCGCGGCACAGCCGCACAGCGCGCGATGGCGCAGGATGCACTCAACCGCTGGTGGTGGCCGTCGGTCATGATGTTCGGGCCGAGCGATGCAGAATCGCAGCACACGGCGCAGTCGATGCGCTGGAAGATCAAGCGCTTCACCAATGATGAACTGCGTCAGCACTTCATCGACGTGACCGTCCCGCAGGCGGATTTCTTGAAGTTGAGCATTCCCGACCCCGAGCTGCGCTGGGATGAGTCGACGCAGCACTACCGCTGCGGCGAGATTGACTGGGACGAGTTTCACCGTGTCGTCAAAGGTCATGGCCCCTGCAACCGCGAGCGCCTGGAGGCACGCCGCAGCGCGCACGAGAAGGGGCGCTGGGTGCGCGAGGCCGCCTCGGCCTACGCCGCCAAGCAAGCGCTCGCGCGCGAACAGCTGAAGGAGTCCGCATGAGCGCGCCCGATTGGCCGTTATTTGAAGTCTTCATCCGCTCGCGCTCGGGGCTTGAGCACAAGCACGTGGGCAGCTTGCACGCGGTCGATGCGCGCATGGCGCTTGAACATGCGCGCGATGTCTACACACGCCGCCTCGAGGGCGTGAGCATCTGGGTGGCGCGCTCGAGCGACATCGCAGCTTCCGACCCG
>Ga0182024_10003504_pt1 | contig 37265 bp, 43 predicted proteins | sample P32metaG_FD_120480 | JGI IMG/M metagenome (GOLD analysis project Ga0182024, IMG submission 120480) | Permafrost microbial communities from Stordalen Mire, Sweden - P3-2 metaG (Illumina Assembly) | ecosystem: Environmental > Terrestrial > Soil > Wetlands > Permafrost | place: Sweden: Stordalen...
GCGCGGCGCATTGGTTCGACGCGATGACCACGGCCGGCGTCGCGCCTAACGTCGTCACCTTCAGCACGCTGATCCAGAAGGCGGACACCGAAGCGCGCGCGGCGCATTGGTTCGACGCGATGACCACGGCCGGCGTCAAGGCGCCGCTTCTACCTCCACCTTGATCTTCGCCCCTAACCGCTTCTCCGCCATCGCCAGACCATATTGGCTCTGCAAATTCAGTTGAAACGCCGCGCGGGAATTACGGAATCGCGGGGACAGGATACGCATTGCGCGATTTCCGCACTCGAAACGAAGCAATGCGTATCCTGTCCCCGTGATTCCCGCATTCCACCTCGACATGACCCACGCTTGCGCCAGCAAGCCTTAAGTGGGTTTTCGGAGCGAAGCGGAAGTGCGTCGGCAGACAAATCCGGCTGACTCGGTCGAGAACGACCCGCGGATGTCGGCACGCATGGCGCCCCACGCCGAGGGCTACTTGCCCTCGTCCGTTGCATGGTTGGCCTCCAGCTTGTTCCGCAACGCCGTCACCACGCGACGGACTGTCTCCATGTCCTTCGCCGACAACCCGTCCGAGAGGCTGTTGACCCAGGGGGACTGCAATTCCATCGCAGCTTCGAAGGCTCGCTTTCCTTTCTCCGTCAGCACAACAAGTTGCGCTCGCCGGTGATGCGGATTGACCTCGAATGAGACCAGGCCCTCCTTGTGCAGGTCATTGATAATCCGCTGAACATTCTGACGATTGCCGCCGAGGTCGCGGGCGAGCCAGGCGACCGGTTGCGGGCGTTCGGCGGCGATAATTGCGCCAAGCACCTGCCAGCGCGCGCTGGTTAGGCCGAGGGGCGCGACCAGCCGATCGCCAGCGGTCAGCAGCAGGCTAACAAGTCTGAACAGATCGAGGACCAGGTCGGTCAGGGCCTCACCCGCGGGTGTTCGCTTGGCTTTCTTCATTTGTCACCACAAGTCGGCATTGACATTATGATGTCAATGCTATATGTGCTCATGATACCATTCTGGCACGATATTACCAATAGGAAAGGAGCCCCTCATGTTGCGATTGCGCCCCCTCGACCCCGCGTTCCCGATTGAACGTCAGATCACAATCGACGCCAGCCCGGTCGTCCTGGTGAATGTGTTCACAATCGATAGGGCCGACGAGCCGACCTTCCTCAAAGTCTGGGAGGACGACGCCGCGTTCATGAAGCGCCAGCCCGGATTCATCTCGACTCAGCTTCATCGCGCCATCGGCGAAAATCCGACCTATCTGAACTACGCCGTCTGGGAGTCCACTGCGGCCTTTCGCGCTGCGTTCGGCCATCCGGAATTCAGGGCGAAACTCGCGACCTATCCCGCGTCGGCCGTTGCTTCCCCGCACCTGTTCCAGACGGTCGCCGTGCCGGGCATTTGCGTCGCATAGCCGCTTTCCGGTACGGGGGAAAAAGCCATGATCAAGCTTGTCCATCCCATCGCAGGCGCGCTCGAATCCTCTTCGGTTTTACGGTTTTACGGGGACAGGATACACATAGCGTAATTTCGGCGCCGAAATGAAGCCATGTGTATCCTGTCCCCGTAAAGCGAGATAGAATCTTCGGCGTGGCGCGACGATTGTATGAGGACGGCCGCATTGAGCGGGACGGCGCGATCTTCGTCAGAACGGTGGACATTGCTTCGAGCCGCGCGGACGTGAGCTTGAGGAAGCCGAAATGAGCGTCGCCGCGAATGAAACAATTCGCCAGCCTGTCCCGTAATACGATTCAGCCGTCTTGGGGATGTGGCTCAACCCCGCGCGGTTAGGGCCGCCCCGCAACCCCCCAGCTTCGTGGCGGCCCGCCCGACTCATGACGATCGATGAAACCGGAGAGCCCGGTTCGCGTTGCTGAGATTAGCCGGCGGCCCGCGTTGCGTGGTCGAACCCGCCCGGTTAGGGCCGCCCCACCGCCGAAGGTTACGGGGCGGCCCGCTTTCATCTTTGCGGCCAGATTCGGCGCGGCGAATGACGGGTGACGCGCTTTCTGCTATCGATTGTCAGCCGCGATTTAGACCCCCCGCAAGTCCTCGCGGTCAGAGCCGCAAGGGATTTACACTGCCTTGCGGCCCGCTAATGCAGCCAGTATCGTGCATTTTCGCGCAGACAATTTGCCATGACGCTTCGCCTCGGAGGGCGCGAGATGAGCGGTTGGTCGCTTGAAGATGCGATCGCGATGGAACGGCGCCATATTACGGAGGGCGAGGAGAGAATCGCCCGCCAAGAGGCGCTCGCAATGGAAATGAACGGAACAGGAAACGATCGACTAGCGATCGCGGCAAACGATCTCTTGAGCCTTTTGCGCGCATCTTTGGAACTCTCAAGGATGCGTCTTCGGCAGTTAGAAAGCCGCCACGGCGCAGCTTCCAGCGACGGAAGCTGAGTATATTCCGAGGCTTGCCGGCCCGCGACGGCGGGAGCAGTCTCGCGACCGAAGGCCGAGAGCCGATTGCTTGCGAAGGCCGAACCTCTAGCAAGCATTGAATCTAGGCGGCTGTCGGCCTTCAGCGTCGAGTCCCCGATGATAAACAATTCGGCAAGATACCGAAGAGCCGCAGCGGCTTGCCGCAAGACGGCGGAATCGTCCTCTACTCCCGCCGAATGGCTCAGTTTTGCCGTTGATTGGGACAGGATGGCCGAACAAGCCGAGTCGCTGTCTGCTCAAGAGGTGGCGTTCGATGATGCGGTCTTACGCGATAGCATGATGCACGCCGCATCAATTGGTCAGAAGCTGACGATACATTGAACGATCGACGGCGCCGGGCCGCTTTGAGAATTCAGCCCTTCGGGGCCCGGTTTCAGCGGGCGAGTGAGGGGCGCTCGCGGCGCCCCGGCGACATTCTGCGCTACAGTGTCCCTACCAATTTCAAAATGATCCAGGCGATTACCGCGGCCCAAAGAAACGTGGCTAAAAAGCCAAATCCGATCAGGATATGCGGCGCCGATGGGATTCGCGCTCGCGGCGCGCCAGACTTGGCGGTCTCAGTTGAGGTCTCATCGTGAGATGGCGGGACATCAGCAGCTATCGACATTACCGCACCCTGACCTTTCAATCCGCTTCATCGCGCTATCTTGCGACGATCTGATTACGGTCTGGTTCGCGACGGCGCCGGGCCGCTTTGAGAATTCAGCTTCTTCGGGCCGCCTGCTCAATTTTCAGCCGCTCATTGCCAAGACCGACAGCACCCCCACCGCAATCGCGATCAGTAGGCCAACGGCGCCGCGAATGATTTCAGGGTCAGCCATCAATCAGGCTCCGCTCCGCTGTCCGCCGCTCGACTCGCTCGCCAACGGAAATGCAATCCGCGTGCCGCATTCGGAAAATCTGATATCCTCGCGCGATGACTCCGCGTCGTGACCCGACCGAAGATGCGCGCCAGTGGCGGCTGACCGCGCGACTTGCGGGAGTCGCCTTCGGCCTCGCGTTGCTTGTCATCGGCCTCTTGGCGCACCGGCTCGGCATCGCGGGATAGGCCCGGCCGCAGCCTCCAGCGCGCGCCGCCAGCGCCCCTTGACGGTCTCCGACTTTAAATCGTCCAGCCCAAGGCCGGGGCCTGCCCACAGGGCTTGTATCGGCCTTGACTGCGCTTCGGGTTTGTGAGAACAAATAGAGAACACTAGCGAGGCCGAAATGTTCGTCACGATCGCCGTTCTCACCGTCGCCGTGGTCATTGCCGTCTACGCTATTTCGCTTTTGGTCGACGCGCCGACGCCGTGATGAATGTGGCTCGGAACGATGGAATTACGGGGACAGGATACGCATTGCTTCATTTCGCGCGCGGAAATTGCGCTATGTTTATCCTGTCCCCGTAATTCCAGCAGCCATCGCCACGAAGCCATCGTTCGCATGGGGGCCATTCTTTTCATCCTCGCAAGCTTGTCCAGGACGCGCCCTAGCCCGTCATTTATGACGGGCGTCTTTCGACGCCCTATGGCGCGCCGCCTCCGGCGGTCGCCCGAAGGGCGATCCTTGACAAGCTTGCGAGGATGAAAAACGCTCCGCCATGCAAACGATGGATCGCCCTCGAACGGCGGATTTACTTTGCGTCGCGCAAAGCGCAATCGGAATCACGCGGACAGGACATGCATTGCGCAATTTCGACGCATCGTTTCTCTCAAGGCGCCATGAAAGGATGCGACGTGTATCCCGTCCGTGTAATTCCGCCGGCGTCCTCTTCCTCGATAAAAATGGCGAAGGGTCTGGCGTGGGGTTAGGAATGGTCAAGCGAGGCGCCTCTTGAACCGCGAAACAGCATTCGGATTCCCTGGCTTTGCGCGAGGCGCCGGCATGAAACTTTTCCGCTTGGGCTCCTCCGCCGCGACGCTCGGCGCGTTGCTTGGCGGCGTCTTGGCGTCATGCGCGGCGTTCGGCGCCGGGGGCGACGCGCAGGGGTTCGATCTGCATGCCGGGCAGGAGCTGACCTTCGCCGTGACGATCGCCGACGGCAAGGTCACGGTGGGCGCGCCGCGCGCGTCCAGGCTCGGCGCCGCGCAGCCCGGGGACGGCGAGGTGACCGTTGGCCTCACGGCGCGCGACAAGACGCTCTACGAGCAGGTGCTCGTCACCGAGAAGACCGCCGTCCCCATCGACTTCCTCGCCACCGGCCTCGTCGGCGGGACGAAGATCGACGAAGCGGTGCTGTGCGGACGCCTCGACGCGCCGACCTCGGCGCATATCGGCGCGGTCTCCTGGCGCGTCAGGCTGCACGATTTCGAAGTGGGGAAGGGCGGGGCGACGTGCCAATGAGGGCGCTCCCGAATATTCAAGCCGCGGAGTGCGGGCTCGTCTCTCTGTCCGCCGCCGTCTACTGTCTGGGTTCAGACATAGGTGAGAGGAGCGCTGATCCTTTCGACGATTTTCCGAAAACGTCGTGCGGCTGAGGGCCTGGCCGATTGCCGGCTATCGTTCCTAGAACGCCCCTGCGATGATAAGAGACGCCTGGGCGAGCGTCCAGGGTATGTTCAAATTTGAACAATCGCTGTTCAAATTAACCGCTTCCCAAAAACAAGCAGGCCATGCGTCATTCGGGAGCGGGCAGGGCATAGGGCGCCTCCATGAAATCGCCGATCGGCGACGCAGGGAGGATTCATGTCAACATTCCAGTTCATACATGGGTCGATAAAGCACACCGTCGCCGTAACGCCGCATCTGGAGCTGTTGCTGGGGCGCGCGCCGATGTTCAGCGTCAAATGGGTTGCCTACCGCGATGACACTCAGCCAATCGAAGTGGAGAACAGCGTTCTTGAGGACATGAACGAGGTCGTGTCGTCCTGTCTGAAAAGAATGGAAATCGTCCGCCTCAGGCATCCCAAGACGCCGCCGGACGGGTTTATTGTCTTCGACGGCGAAGGCAGAGAAGTTCATCGCTGGTTCGGAACCTCCCATAGGTAGATTCCGACTCTAGCTTTCGCGAGCTTATGGTGCGCCAGCTATGTCCCAGCGAAAGCAGGCCAAGATGCTAAGCAATTCAGAGAGATATCGCAAAGCCGCGCAGATTTGCCGGCGGAGCGCAAAAACGTCCGGCACTCCGGTCGAATGGCTTCGTTTTGCCGCCAATTGGGACAAGATGGCCGAACGCGCCGAGTGGCTGGCCGCTCGCGAAGGCGAATTCATGATGGAGCGCTTCACGGCGAGCGCGATGGAAGCCATTTCGTTCGACCGCAAGCCAACCATTCATTGAGGCATGAAAATGTTTAGCGTCAAATGGGTTGAGCGCGGCAAGGAAAGCGATCCCGTCGAGGTCGAGAATAGCATTCTCACGGATCTGGACCGGGTGGTTTCCTCCTCCCAGGAAGGGCTTGTGGGCATGAGACTGAGGCATATCGCAAGGCCGCCGGACGGCTTCATTGTGGTCGACAGCGACGGCCGGGAAGTCCGTCGCTGGTTTGCCGCGCGGCCAGACGAGGCGGGCGCCGCCTTGGATGCCGCGCGCGCCACGGCATGAGGCGCAGCGCGGCCTCGCCCCTCTCACCGCGCCAAATTCGGCCTTGAATTGCTCGCGCAATGGGCGCGGAATAGACACCCAACGTCGCGCGCGACGCCGCAACATAGCAAGCCAGGCGTTACATCGGCGCGATCGGGCATCGGCGTCGGGAACGAAGCCTCCGTTTTGTGGCGTTGGTCGCTCAGGTAAAAAAATACCGCGTCGCGTGAAAGAAGATCGGCGCGGCGAAGCTCACAGAATCCATCCTATCCATCACCCCGCCGTGCCCCTTGATCATCGCGCCCCAGTCCTTGGCGCCAAGGCTGCGTTTGACCGCCGACAGCACGAGGCCGCCCATGAAGCCCATCAGCACGATGAGGAGCGCCATGCCGGCCGATTGCAGCGGCGTGAAAGGCGTGATCCACCACATGGCGGCGCCGATCAGCGTCGCGCTGGCGCCGCCGCCGACAAAGCCCTCGACGGTCTTCGATGGGCTGACGATGGGGGCGATCTTGGTCTTGCCGAACAATTTACCGAACACATATTGCAAGACGTCGCTCATCTGCACGACGAGGATGAGATAGAACATCAGCAGTGGATTCTGCCCGGCATAGCCGGGAATGTCGAGCAGCAGCAAGGCCGGCAGATAGCTGATGCAATAGATCGCGATCATCACGCCCCATTGGATTTTCGCGCTGCGCTCGAGGAAGTTTTCGGTGTCGTGCGCGAGCGCCGAAAGCGAGGGCAGCAGCAGGAAGCCGTAGACCGGGATGAAGATCGAGAACAATCCGTACCAGCTTGTCGCGATCAGCCCATATTGAACGGGGATGAGGACGAAGAACGCCAGCGACATCGCGCGGTGATCGCCCGCCTTGGTCGGCGCCAGCGTGAGGAATTCGCGAAGCGCGAAAAACGAGATGAGCGCGAACATCGCGATCGTGGCGTTGCGGCCAAGCAGGAAGGCCGCCGCGAAGATCGCCACCATCGACCACCAGGCGCGCACGCGCGCGTTGAGATTGTCGACGACGGCCGCCGCGCTCTCGTCTTTTACGCGAGAACGAAGAATTCGCCCGATCAGCGAGGCGACGACCAGCAACAGCGCGACGCCGCCGATGAGCCAGGTGAGTTTTTGTGCGGGGTTCATTGGGCGAGTCCTATGACTGCGCTGCGCGCGCGCTCCAGAAAGGCGGATTTTTCTTCCCCCCCGATGCGTTGCAGCGGCGCGCCGAAACGCACGGTGCAAATGAGCGGAACGGGAAAGAAAGTTCCCTTGGGCAGGCTGCGATGCAGATTGTCGAGATAGACGGGGATCAGCTCGACGTCCGGGAAGTGCTCGGCCAGATGATACAAGCCTGATTTGAACGGGCCGGGCAGGCGTTGCGCCTGACGCGTCCCTTCGGGAAAGATGATGAGCGATTGGCCGCGCTCCAGCGCGTCATAGAGCGGCGCCAGAGGGTCGGCGTCGGGGTCGGCTCGCTTGCGGTCAATGAGGACGGCGTTGAGCCCGTTCAGCGCGATATAGCGCTTCAGCGCGCTGGAGCCCCAATAGTCCGCGGCCGCGACGGGCCGGGTCTTGGCGCGCAGATCGGGCGGCAGCGCCGACCATAGCGCGACCGTGTCGATATGGCTGGTATGGTTGGCGAAATAGATGCGCTGGGCCGGTTCGGGATCGCAGCCGAGCCAGCGCGGCGTCGCGCCAAGCAGCGCGCGGACCGAACCGATCAGGAGATAGGACAGCCACATATCATTTTCGCCGGAGTTGGTCGGCGATGGCGAGCGTGCGCGTGACGCAGGTCGCCGCCGCGCCGACGGCGATGACGATAACGGCCGCGATCAAGGCGTAGCGGGTTCCGCTGAAGACATATTCGAGCGCGCCGGCGACGCAGGCGATGGTCAGCACGGCCATGCGATGCTGCTTGGCCATCGGCCCGCGAAAATCCTGCGGCAGCCCGAGCGAGCCGCCGAACACCCTGACATAGGCGGTGAGCGCGGCGGCGAGCGCGCCGAACCAGCCCCAGCCGGGCCAGCCGACGCCATAGCCCAGGGCGACGAGAAAAAGGGAATCGGCGATGCGGTCGGGGAACTCGTTGTAGAGGGGACCCAAAGCCGATTTCTTGCCGCCCTCGATGGCGACCATGCCGTCCAGAAGATTGCACACGAGTCGCGCCTGAACGGCGAGCGCGCAGCCGAGGAGCCCCAGAGCATCCGGATGCAGCGCGAGCAAAGCGGCGCCGATCGCGGCGAACAATATGCTCGCGCCCGACACCTGGTTGGGCGTGACGCTCGTTCGGGCGAGGAAAGAGGCGGAAGCTTTCGCCCAGCCCGCCGACCGGGCTTCGATCGGGCGGCGGTTTGTCTCGATCTCCGGCATTGTCGCAGCGGCCTTGGTTGCGTGACGCTTACGGGACGTCCGAGTTTTCCCGCGCCGGCGGTTGGCCCCGTGGTAGGATCCCGCCTAGAGTTAACGCATGGCGGGACTTGGCGCCATGACGGGAATGGGCGGGCAAGCGGGGAGCGGATCGATGAGCGAGGAGGAAGTGGTCTTTCAGGACCGCGAGGTCCGGATAACCCGGCAGGCCGCGATGTTCGGCGCCGCCTCCTATCCGATCGAGGCGATCAGCGGCGTCTTCGTCCGGGCGCCCAAGACGGGCGCGCTGATGGTCCTGGCGATCCTGCTGATGGTGTTTGCGATATTCAACGCCCATGGCCAGCTCGCCATCCCCGCCTTCGTGGTCGCCATCGTCATCATGGTCAGTTCGTATCTGCGGCCGAGCCGCCTCGTGCTGCGCCTCGCCGGCGGCGAAAAGCCGGCGCTCGAATCGCGCGACCGCCGCCGGCTGCGCGCGATCAAGGGGGCGATCGAACGGGCCGCGGCGCAGGAGCCCAAGGGCGCAGGGACTTGAGAGGTTCGCGCCCCTAAGGCCGCCGCGTCAGCCCGAGCCGCTTGGCGATGAGCCGGTCGACGACGCGTTTGGGCAGCAGGCGGGGAATCGTCCAGTTGACGAGGCGATTGGGCACGATGGCATAGCCCACGCGGGGCTTGGGCGCGGTGAGCGCGCGATGGATCGCCTCGCTGATGCGCTCGGGCGGCAATCCCTTGCGTCCGTCGGCGATGAAATAATCCTTGAACGTCTTGAGCGCCGCCGCATAGTCGGTCTTGGCATAAGCGGTGTCGTCCGACTTCTCGGCCTTGTCCCAGATCGGCGTCAATACCGCGCCGGGCCCGATCGCGATCACGTCGATGCCATAGATCATCAATTCGCGGCGCAGGCTTTCGCTGAACGCTTCCAGCCCATGTTTGGAAATCGTGTAATCGCCGACAAAGGGGGGCGCGAACTTGCCCACGACCGAAGTGATGTTGACGATGCGGCCCGGACCGCCGGTCAAGGCGGGGTCGGCGCCCAGCAGCGGGATGAATGCCTGACTGACAATGACGGCGCCCAGCACATTGACCTCGAACACATGCCGGATTTGCTCGACAGGCTGATGCGCCAAGGGTCCGCCGATCGCCATGCCCGCATTGTTGACGAGGCCTTTCAGCGTGCGCCCGCCAAGCCTGGCGCGCACCGCCTCGGCGCCCGCGCGCACGGCCGCCGCGTCCGTCACGTCGAACAGCACGGGCTCGACCTTGTCGCCAAATTCCTGACGCAGCGAATCCGCATCGACAGGCTTGCGCACGCCGGCGAACACGCGCCAGCCATGGCTTACGAGAACCTTGACCGCCCCTCGGCCGATGCCGGTCGAGGCCCCGGTGACCACAGCGTCTTTTGTCATGGGCGCCTTCCTTCGATGTCGGGCCTGGATATAGGGTTGTCATGCGCCGGGTCAAACCCGTTTGTCGCCCCCCGCAGGAAACTCTCGGCGCCGCGTCCCGTAACAGCAATCAGCCATCCGGGCCGCCCATGCCCCGCGTGGCTCGGGCCGTCCGGCGAGACTCCATGCTCCCGGCGGCCCGTCCCTTCGGGCAAAATCTGATATAAGCGCCCATTCGCCGATCCGCGCGGCCCGACCGGGCGATCGGCGTCGATCGAAGGCTGGAGGGTCAGATTCGCGAGAATCTTGGGGACGCGCGGCGCGCCGCGCGTCAATCGCGCAAGCGCGCGCGCCGGGCCGAGGCCTGAGCGAATGCGCGTCCTCGTGCTATTCGCTCACCCCGTCGAGACCAGTTTCGTCGCCGCGCTGCATGCGCGGATCGTCGAGATCCTGCGCGCGCGCGGACACGAGGTCGACGATCTCGACCTTTATGCCGAAGGGTTCGATCCCGTCATGCCGCGCCAGACGCTGATCGATTATCTCAATGCGCCGGCCAATATCGTGGAGGTCGGCCCCTATGTGGCGCGGCTGCGCGCCGCCGAGGGGCTCGTTCTTGTCTTCCCGGTCTGGTACGACGGGCCGCCGGCGATCCTGAAAGGATTCTTCGAGCGAATCTTCCTTCCCGGCGTCAGCTTCAGGCTTGATGAACGCGGGCGCTTCTTGCCGCTTCTTCTCGACATCAAGCGGCTCGCCGCGGTCTGCGTCCATGGCGCCAGCCGCCAGCAGGCGTCGCTGATGGGCGATTCGGTGCGCGGCCTTATCAGGCATAATCTTGGCGGCGTGATCGCTCCCGAGGCGCGCTTCGACTATTTCGCCCATTACGCGATGGATGCCACGACGCCCTCGCGCCGGGCGAGGTTCCTGGCGCGGGTGACGCGCGCCTTTAGCGAATGGTGATCGGCGAATAGGGAGTGGCGAATAGGTTGTAGCGAATAGGGAGTGGCGAATAGCGAATAGGGATTTTGTCGCCCATTCGCTATTCGCCATTCGCTACTCCCCCTATTCGGCCGCCTCGCGCATCATCGCGCGAATATTGGCGCGCATGTCGTCGATGAGGGTGAGCGCGCCCGCGCGCTCGACATGCCAATAGGTCCAGCCGTTGCAGGCGGGCAGCCCTTGCGCGAGCGCGCCGATCTTGTGGATCGAACCGACCGCCGGCCCCAGCGTCAACGCGCCGTCGGCGCGCACCAGCGCGGCGTGGCGGCGGCGAGAATCGATCAGATGTTCGCCGGGGCGGATGAGGCCGGCTTCGATGACGCTGGAAAAAGCGACGCGCGGCTCGCTGCGCCGCGTCGGCGTCAGCGCGATCGCCTCGGCTGGCAGCGGCTCGACGGCGGCGATGCGCCGGCGCGCCGCTTCGGCATAGGTCGAATCGCGCTCCAGCCCGATGAAGGAGCGATGCAGGCGCTTGGCGACGGCGCCGGTGGTGCCGGAGCCGAAAAACGGATCGAGCACGAGATCGCCGGCGTTCGAGGCGGCGAGCAGCACGCGCGCCAGCAGCGCCTCAGGCTTTTGCGTCGGATGGATCTTGCGCCCCGCCGCATCCTTCAGGCGTTCGGCGCCGGTGCAGATCGGCAGGAACCAGTCCGAGCGTGCCTGGCAATCCTCGTTGCCCGCCTTCAGCGCCTCATAATTGAACGTGTAGTTCTTGGCCTCGGCGCCGCGCGCCGCCCAGATCATCGTCTCATGCGCATTGGTAAAGCGGCGGCCGCGGAAATTGGGCATCGGATTGGCTTTTCGCCAGACGATGTCGTTGAGGATCCAGAAGCCGAGGTCCTGCAGGATCGAGCCGACGCGAAAAATATTGTGATAGGAGCCGATCACGAAAATCGTCGCCTCGGGCTTCATCACGCGGCGCACTGCGCCGAGCCAGGCCCGCGTAAAGGAATCATAATCGGCAAAGCTCGCGAATTTGTCCCAGTCGTCGTCGACCGCGTCGACAAGGCTTTGATCGGGGCGCGACAAGGTGCCTTCCAATTGCAGATTGTAAGGCGGGTCGGCGAAGATGAGATCGACGCTCGAAGGCGGCAGCTTCTCCAGCGCTTCGATGCAATCGCCAACGAGGATCGCATCGCGTGGGGCGGCGCCAATGACGGGGCGTCGCGCCAATCCGCTCCCAGTACGCAAAACCTGAACCTGGGAGGATTGGCCGGACGCCCCGGCACGGGAAATAGCCATTACGCAAACACTCGACGCTACTGACGATGCGAATGTGTGGCATTTTAGTAAAGGCTGAGTTAGTCGCGCCCGAGGGCGGCTGTCTCGTTTTCGCACGCGTGAAATGTTGAAAAAAGTTACGATATTTCAACTATTTCAGAAGGGCCCAGAAATAGCGCCGCCGCGCGTTCGCGCCCCCTCGCGCAGGGTTTGAAGGAAAGGCGATGGAACGGCGAGGGGCCGCATCGCTCGATCGCCTGGAGATGGCGCGGCGTTCCATAGCCGACATGCTCGTCAAAGCCATAATCGGGACAGCGCAAGTGAAGCCGCGTCATCAGGCGATCGCGCGCAACCTTGGCGATGATCGAGGCGGCGGCGATCGACAGGCACAAGGCATCGCCGCCGATGATCGCGCGCGCCGAACAGCCAAGGCCCGCCGGTTCGTCGCGCCCATCGATCAGCGCAAAGGCGGGACGCAACGCGAGCGCATTGACCGCGCGCGCCATCGCGGCCAGCGTCGCGCCGCGAATGTTGAGCGTATCGATTTCCGCGACGCTCGCGCAGGCGAGCGAGACGCAGGCCGCCTTTTTCAAAATGATCTCGAACAGCTTCTCGCGCTGCATCGCCGACAGCGCTTTTGAATCGTCGACGCCTCTGGGCAAGTCGCTGGGATTGAGGATTACCGCAGCGACGACGACGGGACCGGCCAGCGGGCCGCGGCCGACTTCGTCGACCCCGGCGACCGGCCCGATCCCCTCGCCGATGAGGCCGCGCTCGACGTTGTAATTGGGCTTGCGCATGGAGGGTCAGCCTTGGGGTCTACACTAGCCGCATTGAAGGGTCCGCGCCGTTTCTCCCTCCCCCCTTGTGGGGGAGGGCCGGGGTGGGGGGTCGCACTGAACTATCGGAAAAATAGTCGCGCTTCCATCTGTTGGGGCTGCGCGCCCCCCCTCCCTAACCCTCCCCCACAAGGGGGGAGGGAATACGGTCGCCCTCACCCAAGCGGCCCCTTGCCGAGCCGCGCCAGATCGAAGGACGCGACATCCTCGAGCAATTCGATGAAGGCGGTCGCGCCATAATCGGCGCAGGCTTCGCCTTTTTCGGCGGTCGCGATCGAGGCATTGCCCATCGCGCCATATTCGTTGAGGTCGTTGGCCATCCAGCCAAAGCCGATCGGCTGCGTCGCGCGAAGCCACGTAAAATCGCGCTCCATCTCGACCGCGGCGCTGACGAAGTCGCGCGCCTCGCCCATGCGCACGCTCTTGGGCCGAAACGCCAGCATCAGCGAGGTCTCCGCGTCGCCCGCGTGAATGCCATGCGCGCGCTCCTTGGGGCCGAACATGCCGTCGGGATAGCCGAACCGGCTCCAGGCCGAATTGACGACCAGCATGTTGCGCCTGACGCGCAGATCGCGCGCGACAATGTCGATGGCCGGCACGTTGCCGCCATGCGAATTGACGAAGACCAGCTTGCGGCAGCCGGCGCGCGCCACGCTTTCGCCGATCTCGGTCCAGGCGCGGATGACGGTCTCGACCGAAAAGGTCAGCGTTCCCGGAAATTCGATATGTTCGTTGGATTTGCCGATCGCCTGGACGGGCAGGAACAGCACGGGCAGATGGTCGGGCGTGCGCTCGATCGTGCGCCGCAGATAGCCATCATTGATGAATGTGTCGACGCCGACGGTAAGATGCGGCCCGTGCTGCTCGATCGCCGCGACGGGCAGCACGGCAATGACATTGGCCATGTCGGCGCTCTGGAAGTCCTTCCAGCTCATCTCGGCCCAAAGCTTGGTCGGCAGCATGTGTTCCCCGGTGTTTCTTGCGTGGTCCGCGTCAGCCAAATTGAAAACTTGGCGCTGTTTCTCCCTCCACCACAAGGGGGGAGGGAATGCGCCCTGTCCCATCCATACAGCAGACGCGCGCCCTCGTATCCGACTACGGCGCCCGCGCGGCCACGGCTTCGACTTCGACTTTGAATTCGGGCCGCGCAAAACCCTGCACGATCATCAGGGTCGAAGCCGGTGGCGGATTGCCTATGAACTCATCACGCACCCGCATGTAACCGGCTAAATATTCGGCGCCGACGACATAGGCGTTGACGCGCGCGATGTCGGCGAGCGTCATGCCCGCCTCCCCCAGAATCGCCGCGATGGCCTCAAAGCAGAGGCGCGCCTGCGCCTCGACGCCCTCTGGAATAATTCCATCCTTGCCTATTCCAAGCTGTCCGGAGCAAAAGACGAGCCGATTTCCCCCAGGAATCTCCACGCCATGGGCATATCGTGCGAATGGCGGGTGGATGCTGTCGGGCGTCAGGCGGCGCATGAACAGGCTTCTCCAGGGGCGGCAAGCGGTTTGGCCATCGCTAGCCCTTGCCCGGCGCCAAGGCAAGATCGACAATGGCGCGCCCCTTGCAACGCGCGATTTGCAAGAGGCCGTGTGAAGCGTCAGCTTGGGCTTCGGGTTCTGGAGATAAGAAACATGCGTAAAGTTGTGTGGGCCGGTCTGGCCAGCCTATTGGCTTTGTCAAATCCCGCCTTCGCGCTGGACAAAGTGACGTTCGGCACGAACTGGCTCGCCGAGGCCGAGCATGGCGGCTATTATCAGGCGGTCGTCGACGGCACCTATGCCAAATACGAGCTCGACGTCACCATCATGCAGGGCGGTCCGCAAGCCAACAACGGCCTCCTGCTCGCCGCCGGCAAGATCGAATTCTATATGGGCGGCAATATGATCCTCGGCTTCTCGGCCGTGGAGCAGAAACTGCCGATCATCATCGTCGCGGCCGATTTCCAGAAGGACCCGCAGATCATGATGTCGCATCCGGGCGTCGGCCTGGACAAATGGACGGATTTGCCAAAGGCGACCGCCTTCGTCGGCAAGGAGGGGCTCGTTTCGTATTTTTCCTGGATGAAGAGCGCCTATGGCTTCAAGGAAGAGAATGTGAAGCCGTACAATTTCAACACGGCGCCGTTCATCGCCGACAAGAATTCGATCCAGCAGGGCTATCTGACCGCCGAACCCTATGGGGTGGAGAAGCAGGGCGGCTTCAAGCCGAATATCTTCCTGCTCGCCGACCAGGGCTATTCGACCTATGCGACGACGATCGAGACCCGCAAAGACATCGTCGACAAGACCCCCGATCTCGTCCAGCGCTTCGTCGACGCCTCGGCGGTCGGCTGGTATCATTACCTCTACGGCGACAATGCCAAAGCCAACGAGGCGATCAAGAAAGACAATCCGGATATTACCGACGAGCAGATCGCGTTTTCCTTCGCCAAGATGAAGGAATACGGCCTCGTCGATTCCGGCGATACGCTCAAAATGGGCATCGGCGCCATGACGGGTGCGCGGATGAAGGAATTTTACGACCAGATGGTCAAAGCGGGCGTCCTCAACGCCAACATCGATTACAAACAATCCTATACGCTGCAGTTCGTCGATAAGGGCGTCGGTCTCGAACTGCATCCCAAGTAAAGCGCGTTTGGCAATGAGCGAATCGGCAATGGCGTCCAATCTCCCGGTTCCGGGAGAGGGCTCGCGCGGGAGCGATAGCCCCGTTCTTTGGCGGCGCCGAAAATCGGTCGCTTGCAATAAGCCTGTTTTCGGAACAATGCTTGGCTCGATCGCCCCGCGCGAGAGGGCGATGGGAAACGTCCCATGTCGTCGCTAGCCGAACCCAGTGTGTCTTCCGTATCGTCAGATCCCGCGCCGGCGGCCGGCGTGCTTGCCTCCTTGCGCGGCGTCGGCAAAGTGTTCGGCAACAGCGTCGAAGCGCTGGCTGGCCTCGATCTTGACGTGCGCGAAGGCGAATTCCTGTCGCTTCTTGGACCGTCGGGCTGCGGCAAATCGACCGTGCTTCGGCTGTTGGCGGGTCTTCTTTCGCCAACGAGCGGCGCGATCGACTGGGCCAACGGGCGCCCCGAGATCGGCTTCGTGTTCCAGGACCCGACGCTGATGCCATGGGCAAGCGTTTTCTCCAACGTCTGGCTGCCCCTGCGACTGCGTGGGGTTTCGCGCGCGCAGGCTCAGTCGCGCATCGACGAGGCGCTCGAAAGCGTCGGCCTTACGGGCTTCGCCAAGGCCTATCCGCGCGAACTGTCGGGCGGCATGAAAATGCGCGTCTCGGTCGCCCGCGCCCTCGTGATGCGCCCGGCGCTGCTGCTGATGGACGAGCCGTTCGCGGCGCTCGATGAAATCACCCGCACCAAATTGAACGACGATCTGGTCGCCCTCAAATGTTTGCTGGGCGCGACAGTCGTTTTCGTGACGCATTCGGTTTACGAGAGCGTCTATCTTTCGACGCGCATCGTCGTGATGGCGGCGCGGCCGGGGCGCATCGTCGCCGACATCCCCATCGATTCGCCCTTGCCGCGCAATGAGGAATTTCGGCTGGGCGCGTTCTATGCGGAGCGATGCCGGGAAACTTCGCTCGCGCTGCACGGCGCAATGGAATCCAAACCCATTCTCCAAGACCCAGGGACGCCACGCGCTTGAACCGCCAGAAGCTTATCGAATCCGTGCTGCCGACGCTCGCCTTCGTCCTCGCGCTGGGCGGCTGGGAATTCGCGGTCTGGTGGAAGACCATACCCCCTTACATATTGCCGGCGCCGAGCCTTATCCTCGTCACCCTCGTCAAGGATTGGTCGACGCTGTTCGCCTCGCTGCTGGTGACGCTGCATATCACCTTCGAGGCGCTGGCGGCGGCGGCTTTGGGAGGCGTCGTCCTGGCGCTGCTGTTTGCGCAATCGCGCATCATCGAGCGCGCGTTTTTCCCCTTCGCGGTGATGTTGCAGGTGACGCCCATTGTGGCGATCGCGCCCCTGCTGCTTATTTACCTCAGCGCCAACACGGCAGTACTCGTCTGCGCGTTTCTCGTCGCCTTCTTTCCGATTCTGTCGAATACGGTGCTTGGCCTTGCCTCGGCCGATCACAACCTGCTCGATCTTTTCCAGCTTTATCGCGCCTCGCGCTGGCAGCAGCTGCGCTGGCTGCGCATCCCTTCCGCCTTGCCCTATTTTCTGGGCGGCTTGCGCATCGCCGGCGGCCTCGCGCTGATCGGCGCGATCGTCGCGGAGGTTGCGGCCGGTTCCGCCGGGCAGGGCGCCGGGCTCGCCTTCCGCATCGTCGAATCGGGCTTTCTCCTCAATATCCCGCGCATGTTCGCCGCATTGCTGCTGATCTCGGCCGCCGGCATCATGATCTTTCTCTTGACCACCGCGCTTTCGCATCTGCTGCTGCGCCGATGGCATGATAGCGCGCGCGGCCGCGAGGCGTGAGATGAGCGGCTATTACGCGATCGCCCGCGCGCCGCGCTACGGGCTGTCGCACGCCAAAATCCCGCATTCGCTGCTGGCGTTCGAGACGGGCCAAGTCGATCGCGACGGCCTCGCCGAAGTCGATCTGCTGATCGAGGCGGGACGCATTGCCGCCATCGCCCCGGCGGGCGCCGGCTTTTTAGGTTCGGACGCTCCCGTTCTTGCGCTTGGCGGGGCGATCGCGCTGCCGCTGTTCGTCGATTCGCATACCCATCTCGACAAGGGCCATATCTGGCCGCGCGCGGCCAATCCGGACGGCACGTTCGCGGGCGCGTTGCGCACAGTGGCGGCCGACCGGCTCGCCCATTGGAGCGCTGGGGATGTCGCCGCGCGCATGGAATTCAGCCTGCGCTGCGCCTATGCGCATGGCACGCGAGCGATCCGCACGCATATCGACAGCGTCGGGCCGCAGACGGCGATCAGCTGGCCGGTATTCGCCGCGGCGCGCAAACGCTGGCGCGGCCGTATCGAACTGCAAGGCGCGCCGCTGTTCACCATCGATTTCGCTTTGGACGAGGCGCATATGCGCACCGTCGAGGCGATGGTCGAAGCCTATGGCTCGGACCTGTTCGGCGCGGTGACCTATATGGTGCCGCGGCTGCAGGAAAAGCTCGACGTGCTGTTCCTCCTGGCCGCGCGCAAGGGCTATGACCTCGATTTCCACGTCGACGAGACCGCCGATCCGGCCGCCGTCTCGTTGGGGATCATCGCGCAAGCGGCGCTCGACCACCGCTTTGCCGGCCGCATCCTCGTCGGCCATTGCTGCTCGCTGGCCCGGCAGGGCGAGGAGGCGGCAAAACGCACGATCGATCTTGTTGCGCGCGCCGGCCTCCACGTCGTCTCGCTGCCGATGTGCAATCTCTACCTGCAGGACCGGCGCGGCGCCGGCACGCCGCGCTGGCGCGGCGTCACCGCTCTGCACGAATTGAAGGCGGCGGGCGTCAAGGTGATGATCGCCAGCGACAATACCCGCGATTCCTTCTATCCGTTCGGCGATCTCGACATGATGGAAGTCTGGCGCGAGGGCGCGCGCATTCTTCATCTCGATCATCCCGCCGAACCCTGGGCGCCCGCCTTGTTCACCGCGCCCGCCAACGCGATGGGCCTTGGCGCCGGCGCGCTCAAGGTCGGCGCGCCCGCCGATCTCATCCTCACCCGCGCGCGTTCGTTCACCGAACTGTTCGCGCGCCCACAGCACGATCGAACCGTGCTTCGCGCCGGCGCGCCGGTCAGCGCCGCGCTGCCGGCCTATGGCGAGCTTGATCGCCTCGAGGGACTGCATCCATGAGTTACGACATTGCCGCGTTTCGCGAAGCGATCGGACCCATCCCCTGCGAGGACAATCCGGTTCTGGTGCGCCAGAAGAGCCGCGATTTCTATTGGTATTCGCCTATTCTCAAGCGCGAGCTCGATGCGGTCACGGCCGACCTCATCGTCACCCCGAGGAGCGAGGCGGAAGTCGCCGCAGTCTTGGCCGCCGCCTATCGCCTGCAAATTCCCGTCACGCCGCGCGGCGCGGGCACCGGCAATTACGGTCAGGCCATGCCGCTGGCCGGCGGGATCGTCTTGAACCTGGCGGCGATGGACAAGGTCAAGTCGATCGCCCCGGGGCGCGTCGTCTGCGAGCCCGGCGCCATCCTCATCGAGATCGACAAGCAGACGCGGCCGGGCGGCCAGGAATTGCGCATGCACCCCTCGACCTACGCGACCGCCTCGATCGGCGGCTTTGTGGCGGGTGGCTCGGGCGGCGTCGGCTCGATCAATTGGGGAGGCTTGCGCGATTTTGGCAACATCCTGCGCCTGCGCGTCCTCACGATGGAGGCCGAGCCGCGCGCCCTCGAACTGACCGGCGAGGATCTGCACAAGGCCGCGCATGCCTATGGCACCAATGGCATCATCACCGAGGTCGAAATGCCGCTGACCGCGGCCTATGACTGGATTGACCTCATCGTCGGCTTCGACACATTCGAGGCGGCGGCCGCCTATGCCAACGCCTTGGGCGAAGAAGACGGCCTGCTGACCAAGCTCATCACGGTCGTCGCGAGCCCGGCGCCGCATGAATATTTCCTGCGCCATCGCCATCTCGTCGCGAAGGAACAGAGCGTCGTGCTGGTAATGGTCGCCCAGCATTCGCTCGACGCGTTGCGCGCCTTCACGCGCCGCTACAAAGGCGCCGACGCGCTGTTCGACGCTTCGCTCGCCTCGCCCGAGGCGCGCAAGGGCCTGCCGCCCAATTACGAGCTCTCGTGGAACCACACGACTTTGCGCGGCCTGCGCGTCGATCCCGCCATCACCTATCTGCAGGCGCTCTATCCCTTCCCGGGCCAGCTCGCCTTGGTCAAGAAGATCCACGACCTTTTCGGACAGGAGGTGATGGGCCATCTCGAATTCGTTCGCTTCAACGGCAAGGTGACCTGTTTCGGATTGCCGCTCGTGCGGTTCACCACGCCGGAGCGGCTCGCCGAAATCATCGCAATCCATGAAGCGATGGGCGCGCCGATCTTCAATCCGCATCGCTATACGCTGGAGGAGGGCGGCATGAAGCAGACCGATTCGGTGCAACTTGCTTTCAAGAAGGAGGCCGATCCGCTGGGCCTCCTCAATCCCGGCAAGATGATCGCCTGGGCGGACCCCGATTTCGACTTTCGCGCGGGGAGCAATTTTCTTTTTCCGGGTCTGGAGGAACGGGCGCGCGTGGCGGGGGTTTAGTTGCGATGCGGGTTCTCATCCTTTTCGCCCATCCGGTCGAGACGAGCTTTGGCGCGGCCTTGCACGCCCAAGTCGTCGCGGCGCTTCGCACGCGCGGCCACGAGATCGACGATTGCGACCTCAACGCCGAGGGCTTCGATCCCGTGATGAGCCGGCAGGACCGGCTCGATTATCACGACAAGACCGTCAACCGGCGGCGCGTCGCGCCCTATGTCGATCGCCTGCTTGCGGCGCAAGCGCTGGTGCTAGTGTTTCCTGTCTGGAACTACGGCTTTCCGGCAATCCTCAAGGGTTTTGTCGACCGCGTCTTCCTGCCCGGCGTCAGCTTCGAGATCAGCGCCGACGGCGCTTACAAGCCGGATCTGCGCAAGGTGAAAAAGCTCGCCGCCGTCTGCACCTATGGCGGGGCGCGATGGACGGCGATGCTGATGGGCGACCCGCCGCGCCGCGTTGTCAAGCGCTCGCTGCGCTCGCTGATCGACCCGCACGCAAGCTGCGATTATCTCGCCCATTACGACATGAACCACACCAAGCCGGAACGGCGGGCGCGATTCCTCAGCGAAGTGAGGCGCGTCTTCGAAGCTTGGTGAAAGCAGCGGGGCCTTGGGACGCCCTTCCACAATATCTTCGAGAATCGCGGCGCGACGCGTTTGGCGCCATAGCAAAACGCCGGGGACGCACGCATGGTTTGGTCTCGAAGGCTTCCAAGACCCCTCTATCTCAATGACGGCCGCACGGTCGCTACTCTGGCGCAGGCGCGCGATCTTATTCTGACCCTGCCCATGCTTCAGCTGACCAATCCGCACTGGCAGCGAGCCGCCGAAATGGTGGTGGAGGCCGCCTATCGCCATCGACAAGACGATATTCTGGATGCGGGGGCGCAATTGTCGCAGGCGTTGCAGGCGGAGGGATTGATTTAGAGCGCCTGCGCAAGAGCGAGCGAAACGCCCCGCGTTCTTAGGCGTCGCTGGAGTGCGGTTTCGTCTTCTTTGTGTCGGGGGCGTTTATATTCTCGCCCGAATAGTCTTCGACCTCGGTGGCGTATGGCTGCTTGCTGTCACGTTTGGCGCCGTTGCCCCGGTGCGGACCGACCCGCAATCCGCTGGCGTCGGCGCCCGCACGTTCCTTACGTCGAAGCGGCATTGGAATTCTCCCTCATTTTTCGCGTCTTTTCGCGTCTAAAAAGCCAAACAAAAATATAAAACGCGCGACGGGGTTGTCCGTTCCAATGCAGAGAGGCCGGCGCGGCGCCGCCTGTTTGTCGCTCGAAACCTGCCGCGAGTGAATGGAACTCCCTCGTGGAATCGGCGTTAGCCCCCAGGAATCTCCGATCTCGGCGAGGCCTGCGGGCGCTGAAATCAAAGCAAGCGAGAGACAATCATGGCGGATTCAGCTCCGAGAATATTCAATCGCCGTTCATTTCTCGGCGTCTCGGCATCGGCGGCCGCGTTGCCAATGTTGGCGGCGGGATCGGCCAGCCAAGCGGCGCCCGGGGCTCAAAGCAGCGCCGATCCCCATCAGGGCGTGAAGATCGCCATGACGGTCAATGGAGCGATGCAGCGCCTCGAGATCGACTCGCGCATGACCCTGCTCGACGCCTTGCGCGAGCGCCTTGGGTTTGTCGGCGCCAAGAAAGGCTGCGACCACGGCCAATGCGGGGCCTGCACCGTTCATGTTGGCGGCCGGCGAGTTTTGGCTTGCCTGACGCTCGCCGCCTCGGTGCGCGAGCCGGTGACCACCATCGAGGGACTGGCGTCCGAAGACGGGAGTTTACATCCCATGCAGCAGGCGTTCATCGATCACGACGGGTTTCAATGCGGCTATTGCACGCCGGGCCAGATCATGTCGGCCGTCGCCTGCATTCAGGAGGGGCACGGGGGCAGCGACGTGGAAATCCGCGAATTCATGAGCGGCAATCTCTGCCGCTGCGCCGCCTATCCCAATATCGTGGCGGCCATCAATCAGGCCAAAACCGCGGCGATCCCAGTCAAGATGAAGGGAGTGGGCTGATGCGCGCCTTTGCTTATCAGCGGCCCGACGATTCCGCCTCGGCGATACAAGCGTTTCGGCCGAATGCGCAATTTTTGGCGGGGGGCACGACTCTGCTCGACCTGATGAAGCTCGATGTCATGCGGCCCGATGTCGTGATCGACATTAACGGCGTTGCCGAAGCTCATTCCGACATCGGCGTCAGCGAAAAGGGCCTGCGGCTCGGCGCCTTGACGCGGATGGCGGACGCCGCCGCCCATCCCTTGATCCGCGGCGATTTTCCGGTCATCGCTCAATCGCTCGAATTGGCCGCCAGCCCGCAATTGCGCAATATGGCGACGCTCGGCGGCAATGTCCTGCAGCGCACCCGCTGCTCTTATTTTCGCGATCCTAGCTGGCAGCATTGCAATAAGCGCAACCCCGGCAGCGGCTGCGCGGCGCTCGACGGGGTCAACCGCAAGCACGCCGTGCTCGGCGTCAGCGACCATTGCATCGCCACTTATCCCGGAGATTTCGCGCAAGCCTTGATGGCGCTCGACGCCTCCTTGGAGATTGCCGGCCCTGACGGCGCCCGGACGCTCGCCTTCGAGGCCCTGCATCGCCAGCCAGGCGATCGTCCGGATGTCGAAACCACTTTGAAGCCGGGCGAGCTGATTCTGGCTTTCGTCGTGCCGACCGGCGCTTGGACCAAGCGCTCGCTCTATCTGAAGATTCGCGATCGCCAGTCCTATGAGTTCGCGCTCGCCTCCGCTGCGGTCGCGTTGGAGATGCGTGGGCCGACGATCGCGCAAGCGCGCATCGCCTTGGGCGGCGTCGCCGCCAAGCCGTGGCGGGCGCGCGAGGCGGAGGCTGCGCTCGCCGGCAAGGCGGCCTCGCAAGAAAATTTCCGCATCGCCGCGCAGGCCGCTTTCGCTGACGCGCAGCCGAGAGCAGGCAATCGCTACAAGATCGAACTCGGCAAGCGGACTTTGGCTCGGGCGCTTTCCCAAGCCGTCGAGATGAAGGTGTGAGATGGCAAATTCAATCGAGAATGTCGCGCTGGGCGCGCCGGTCGCGCGGTTGGACGGGCGCCTCAAGGTTACCGGCGCCGCGCGCTACGGCTCGGACATGTCGGCCGCCAACGCCGCCTATGCCTACCTCGCCACGAGCGCCATCGCGCGCGGCCGCATAACGGCGATCAGGGATGCCGAGGCCCGGGCGGTGCGCGGCGTCGTCGATATCTTCACGCATCGCAACATTGCAGGCGCGATCCGGACGGGGACTTATTTCTCCAAGGGAGGCTATGTCTCCTCGACGATCCAGCCTCTCTCGTCGGACAGAATCATGCATGCCGGCCAGATCGTCGCCGTCGTGCTTGCCGATAGTTTCGAGGCCGCGCGGGAAGGCGCTCATGTCCTCGGCATAGACTATGCCGAAGAGAAACCCTCCGCGACTTTCGATAGTCCCGGGACACAGACGACGACCGCCAAGGACGCCTCTGCCGAGCATGAGGATCCCAAGGTCGGCGACGCCGACGCGGCTTTCGCGGCGGCCGAGGTCAAGGTCGACGCCCGCTATCAGACGCCGACGCAGCACCACAACCCGATCGAATTGTTCACGACGATGTGCGCTTGGGACGGCGGCAAGCTGACGGTCTGGGAATCCTCTCAGAATGTCTACGGCCTCAAGAACGGCATTGCCGAACAGCTCGATATGTCGCCCGGCGATATCCGGGTGATTTCCCCCTATGTGGGCGGCGCCTTCGGGTCGCGTGGCGCGGTGACGCAGCGCACCGCGCTCATCGCAATCGCGGCCAAGCGCCTGGGGCGGCCGGTCAAGCTCGCCGCCACGCGCGACCAGGGTTTCACGATCGCCACCTACCGCGCCGAAACGCGCCAGCGCGTGCGGCTGGGCGCAAGCCGCGACGGCAAGCTGCAGTCGCTCAGCCACGAGGGCTGGGAGGTCACCAGCCGGCCCGACAATTATATGGTCGCGGGCACCGACGCCACGACGCGGCTTTACGCCTGCCCGAACGTCCGTTCGAACGTCTCGATCGTCCATGCCGATCGCGGCACCCCCGGATTCATGAGAGCGCCGGCCGAATTGCCCTATCTGTTCGGGCTAGAGAGCGCGATGGACGAGCTGGCGATCGCCTTGCGCATGGATCCTGTTGAGCTGAGGCGCGTCAACGACACCCAGATCGAGCCAATCAAGGGCCTTCGCTACACCAGCCGCTCGCTGATGCCGTGCTTTGACGCGGCCGCCGAACGTTTCGGCTGGAGGCGTCGCTCCATCGAGCCCGGCTCGATGAGCGAGGGCGACTGGCTGATCGGCTGGGGATGCGCCTCCTCGATGTATCCGACGCAAATCGGGCCCGCGACGGCCCGCGTCGCGTTGACGCCCGACGGTCAGGCGCGGGTGCAGACCGCCGGCCATGAGATCGGCAACGGCGCCTATACGGTGATCGGCATGGTCGTCGCAGAGCGTCTCGGCGTCGCCATGGATAAGGTGACGGTCGAACTTGGCGATACCGAACTGCCGCCCGCCCCCGTCGCCGGCGGCTCCAACTCGACCGCCAGCGTCTGCAATGTCGTGGCCAAGGCCTGCGAGGACATTCGTTCGCGCCTGGCGGCGGCGAGCGTCGCCGCCAAGGACAGCCCGCTTGCCGGCCACGCGCCCGATACGCTGACGCTGTCAGCCGGCGCCCTGCGCGGCCAGGACGGAAAGTCGGAGCCGCTGGCGAACGCAATGCGGCGCCTGTCCAACGGCGCTATCGAAGCCTATGCCGAAAACCTTCCTCAAGGGGCCAAGCCGGACGGATTGGAGTTGCTGTACAAGGGCAAGCAAAGCCTGGTCGGCGGCGCCAAGATGAAGGACCGCATCCAGTTTGCCTTCGGCGCCGAATTCGTCGAAGTGCGCGTCCATAAATCGACCCGGGAAATCCGCGTCCCCCGCATCGTCGGCGCTTTCGCGGCGGGCCGCATCATGAATGAGCGCACCGCGCGCAGCCAATTGATGGGCGGCCTCATTTGGGGCGTTTCGTCGGCGCTGCATGAGGCAACCGAGATCGACGAAAAGAGCGCCCGCTACACCAATACCGATCTTGCCGAATATATGATCCCCGTCAACGCCGACATATCCGACGTCGATGTCCTCATGCTTCCCGAACACGACACGCAAGTGAACGAGCTTGGAATCAAGGGCCTCGGCGAGCTCGGCAATGTCGGCACCAACGCGGCCGTCGCCAACGCCGTTTATCACGCCACTGGCGTGCGCGTGCGCGAACTGCCGATCCGGCTTGAGAAACTGCTGGAGGCATAGGCGAAAAGCGGGTTGCGACGATGGCCAAGGCCAAGAAATGGTCGGCCGAAGCAACCGAACACAGCGATGGGCTCGGCCTCGAAGAGGGAATATTCGAACCGCACGCTCCAAAGCGTATCGCCGCTTCGCTGAAGCGATCGGCGGAAAAATCCAGGCGCCGCAAGACGACGCCTTTCCAGTCGGCAATGTCAATGTCGGCCTTTTTCGCCAACCGCGCCGGCAGGAACCTGCCCGCCCGCCGGCGCGGCCCCGATTTGATCCCGGGCGGATTCTTGTGCACCATTGGGGGCGCCGCCGCCGGGGGGCGGCGCGAAGAGGGGATCAGCGTGCAGGCCGTCGACGAAAAAGCGGACGGGCGCGTTTCCGGGTTACGGGTTCTCGTGGTCGAGGACGAATTCCTCGTTGCGCTGCTGCTGGAGGATATGCTCGGCGAACTCGGACACCGGGTTATCGGGCCGGTCGCCGACGTCGCCGAGGCGCTGGTGATGGCTCAGCGCGAGGACGTGGAAATCGCGATTCTCGACGTCAATCTCGCCGGGACGGACACTTATTCGATCGCGGCGGCGCTTTCGGCGCGGGGCATTCCGTTCATTTTCGCCACCGGCTACGCCCGGGCGAATCTGCGCGAGCCTTATCGCGACGCGCCGCTGTTGCAAAAGCCTTTCCAGATGAGCGACCTCGAAAAGGCGTTGTTGACGCTCTTCAGCGCGAGCGGCGCCTAGGAGTTTTGCCAGCTTACCGCGACGAGTGATTTTCGGCGCGGATTTTGCGCGCCGCCGCCGCCTTCCTCGCCGAGGCGGCGCGCGCCGCCGCCGGCCTTGCGGCCGCCGCCTTGCCGCCAAGCTTGCCGCCCCTGTGAGCGGCGGGATGGCCGGTGTCGGCGCCGCGGCCCGAACCGGCTTTCTTGCCGCCGCCATCATCCTTGTTGACGGTGGCCCAGGCTCTTCGTTCGGCCTCTTTTTCCGACACGCCGCGCTCCTCGTAGCTCTCGGCAATATGGTCGGCTTTGCGCTCCTGCTTGCCGGTATATTTCGATTTGTCTCCACGGGGCATCACGATCCTCCCTTTCGGCTGTTGCGCAAACGACGGCGGGGCCGCAAAGTTCCGACGCGAGCGGGCGGCGTGGGCTCTTTTTGCGGCAAAGATTGCCGAGGCGCCGGAACCCGCTGCGTCGAGCTTCGTTATTCGCCTCGAGGCCGAAGGTCGACAAGGCGGACCAGGAGGAGCCGGCTCAGGCCGGCTCCTCTTCCCGACGTCTTGAGATGCGGTGGCAACACCGCCGGAGAAACGCAATGGCCCCACGCATGTTTTGGAAGGGATATCTGAAGCTCTCGCTGGTGACCTGCGCGGTCGCGATCATTCCGGCGACGTCGGAGGCGCAAAAGGTCCGCTTCCATACGCTCAATCGCCGCACCGGGAATCGAGTCGAGAGCCGCTATGTCGATGGACAGGCGCGCGTCGACGACGATGATCTGGTCAAGGGCTATCAGACCGGCGACGACCAATATGTGATGGTCGAGGACGATGAGCTCGAGGCCGTCGCGCTGGAGAGCGCGCGCACGATCGACATCGAAATGTTCGCGCCCAAGGATTCGATCGAATGGATCTGGTACGACCGGCCGCATTATCTCGCGCCGGACGACGCGGTGGGAACGGAGGCGTTCTCGGTCATTCGCGAGGCGATGAAGGCGACCGGCACGGTCGGCATATCGCGGCTCGTGCTCTACCGCCGCGAGCGCGCCGTGATGCTGGAGCCGCGCGATGACGGCATCGTGCTGTGGACGCTTCGCTATGGCGATGAAGTGCGCGATCCCGCTCCTTATTTCAGCGATATCGGAACCGCCCGCGTCGATGCCAAACTTATGTCGCTGGCCAAGGCGCTGATCCAGGAGCGGCTGAAGCCATGGAACCGCGCCATGGTCGCCGACCCGATCCAGACGCGATTGCTGGAGATCATCGCGGCCCGCAAAAAGGCGACGCGTCCGGCAAAGAAATCCAAAGCCGAGCCCGCGCGCCCCAACAATGTCGTCAACATCATGGATGCCTTGCGCAAGAGCCTCGCTGGGAAAGAGCCGCGCCGGCGCTAACCTCCAAAGCTACGATCAGCTCGCCTTGCGCCTGGGATGGGCGCGCGCGGATTTCGCGGCGGTTTTGGTCTTCTTGGCGCCGCCTCGGGCGCTGGCGCTTTGACGCAACGCCTCCATCAGATCGACGACCTTGCCGGTTGCGACGAGCGCGCGTTTCTTGAGCGGCTTTCCTTCGACCTTGGCGCGCACGAGTTCGGCGATCGCCGCTTCATAACGATCGTCGAAGGCCTTGACGTCGAACTTGCCGGCCTTCGTCTTGATGATGTGCTTGGCCAGATCCATCATTTCCGCGCCGAGCTTCAGCTTGGGGATGTCCTCGAACGCCTCTTTGGCCGAGCGTATTTCATAGTCGAAGTTCAGCGTGGTCGCGATGAGGCCGTGCTCATGGGCGCGCACCAGCACCGTGCGCATTCGGCGAAACAGCATCGCGCTGGCGATCGCCGCCACTTTCTTGGCGCGCATTCCCTCGCGCAAAGTGGCATAGGCCTGCTCGGCGGCCGCGTTCGCCGGGGCGAGGTAATAGGGCCGGTCGAAATAGATGTCGTCGATGGCGCCGCATTCGACAAAGGCCAGAATGTTGAGAGTCTTGTCGCTGTCGGGAATGGCGGTGGCGATTTCCTCGGGCTCCAGCGCCACATATTCGTCCGCGCCCATCTGATAGCCCTTCACTTGGTCGGCGGCCTCCACCGGCTTGCCGGTTTGGCTGTCGACGAACTGGCGATGGACGCGGCGGCCGGTCTTGCGGTTGAGCGTGTGAAAGGCGACGCGCTCGGATGTCGAGGCCGCCGTGAACAAGGAAACGGGACAGCTCAATTCGCCGACCTTCAGATAGCCTTTCCAATTGGCACGCGGCGCCATCGCGAAACTCCTATTTGGTTCACGCCTTGGCTAGACGCTTGATCGCCTCCGCCAACGGCCGCTCCGCGTCGCCATAATCGGTCCAGGCGTCACTCCTGCTCAGAAGGCCGGGGACAGTGCGGATCGTAAAGCGCCTGGGATCGAGATCGCTTTTCACCTGCTTCCATGTCAGCGGCATCGACGCCGTCGCGCCCGGCCGCGCCCGAGGCGACAAGGGCGCCACGGCGGTCGCCAGGCGATCGTTGCGAAGATAGTCGAGATAGATGTGACCCTGGCGCAGCCGCTTGGCCATGTTGACGAGATAGAGCTGCGGAGCGTCGGCCGCCATGCGACGGCAGACCTCCTGCGCAAAATTCTTGGCCTCGGGCCACGCCAGCTTGCTTTTCCCAGGAAGCGCGAGCGGGGTGACGACATGCAACCCCTTGCCGCCGGTCGTCTTGCAGAACGCTACGAGTCCCAGCGCCGCGAGCCTCTCGCGCATCTCATTGGCCGCCTTGACGACGACCGAATAGGCGACGTCATCGCCCGGATCGAGATCGAACACGAGGCGGCCGGGCGTCTCGGGGTCGCCCGGCCGGCAGTTCCAGGGATGCAGTTCGAGCGCCGCGATCTGGGCGAGCGCGGCCAGGCCCTCGACGCGGTCGATTTGGAGATAGGACTTGTGGTCGCCAAGGACTTTGACGAGTTTCACCAGATTGGACAGGCCCGGCATCGCGTGGCGCTGAAAGAACTTCTGGCCGTCGATGCCGTCGGGCGCGCGAATGATCGAGCAGGGGCGGCCTTCGATATGGCGCAACATCCAGGGTCCCACGCTCTCGAAATAGCGCGCGAGATCGAGTTTCGTCACCGGTTCGCCGTCGCCCGCGTCCGGCCACAGCGCCTTGTCGGGGCTGGAAATAAGCACGCCCATTGCGGTGGGATGGCGATCGTCGGCCGCTTTGGGCGGCTTCGCCGCCTCGGGCGCGGCGCGAGGCTTGGGAACCGCGGTCTTCTCGGCCGGCGCCGGCAATTCCGCCTGCACTTCTGCCGCCGGCTTGTCCTCGCGCAGGCCCTTAAACGCGGCCTGCCGGACCATTCCATCGCCGGTCCAGCCGGCAAACTCGATTTCGGCCACGAGTTCGGGCTTCAGCCAGTTCACATTCGCCTCCTTGCGGGGCGCGCCGACGCCCGTGAAGGGGGATTTCTCGCTGGCGAGCGCTTTCAGCTTGGGAACGAGTTGACGGACCTTCGCCTCGGTATAGCCCGTGCCGACTCTGCCGACATAGACGAAATGCGGCCCGCGCCGCACGCCGGCGAGCAGCGAGCGGAATTTGCCGTCGGTGGTCGACCAGCCGCCAATGACGATCTCCTGGCCCGCCCGGCATTTGGCTTTCGTCCAGCTATCGCTGCGCCCGGACCGGTAGGGCGCGTCCAAACGCTTGGAGACGATGCCCTCCAGGGACAGCCGGCAGGCCGATTTCAACACCGCGTCGCCGGCGCCCTCGAAATGTTCGACGAACCGGACCAGCGTCAGATGGGATGCGCGCTTGCCCAGCAGGGCCTCAAGCCGCGCCTTGCGCTCCGACAAGGGCAATTGCCGCAAATCGGCGCCGCCGTCGAACATGAGGTCGAAGGCATAAAAGATGAGGTCGTCTGTTTTCTGCTCGGACAAGGCGACTTGCAGCGCCGTAAAATCGGGCGCGCCATTGGCCTCGAGCGCGACGATCTCGCCGTCGATCAATGCATCGGGCAAGCGCTTTGCCTCCATCGCGATGGCGGCGAATTTCGCGGTCCAGTCGAGGCCCTTGCGCGTCCTTAAGATCGCTTGTCCGGCTTCGATGCGCAGTTGCATGCGATAGCCGTCGAACTTGATCTCATGGACCCAGCCGGCGCCCGAGGGCGGTCGCTCGACCGGTTTGCAGAGTTCCGGCTCAATGAATTTCGGCATCGCTTCGAAAGATTTTGCCGCCGGCTTTGCCCTTCCCGCCTTTTTTGGTTTTGCGTCCGTTGCCGCTTTTCCCGCCGTCATGAAAGGCGTCGCGCTCTTTCCGGTTCCGGTGGCGATCGCCGCCATCGGACGGCCCGAAGCGATCGAGCGATCTTCCGCGAGCATGGCGTCGTGGTCGCCCGGCTTCGCATAGCGGTCGTTGTGCTTGATCAGCAGCCAATTCGTTCGCTTGGCGCCGGGCTTGTCCGGCTTCATGCGCACCAGCACCCAGCCGCCATGCAGGCGCTGTCCGTCAAGCTCGAATTTCAGCTCGCCATTGACGAGCGCCTTCTCCGGTCCGCCTGAACCGACCGGCTCCCAGAATCCCCGGTCCCAGAGTTGCACCGTGCCGCCGCCGTACTGGCCTTTTGGAATCGTCCCCTCGAAGTCACCGTAATCGAGTGGGTGATCTTCGACCTCAACCGCCAGCCTTTTGTCATGCGGATCGAGCGAGGGACCGCGCGTGACCGCCCAGGATTTGAACACGCCGTCGAGTTCGAGGCGAAGGTCGTAGTGGAGCCGGGTCGCATCGTGTTTTTGGATCACGAATCGCCCGCGCTCCGCAGGAGCCAGGCGGCTTCCCGCCGGCTCGGCGGTCCTGGTGAAATCGCGCTTGGCCCGGTAGGAGGAAAGATTGCGAGCGGCGGACAATGGATCGCCTCCAAACGAGAGCGCGAGCCGACGAGGCTCGTGCGCTCGGCAAAACGGCTAGGCCGCGATTGGATTGACGCGGCTTTCCGCGATGTCGGTAAGCTTCTTGTCGGCCGCTTTCTCATCGGCCAGATTGTCTTTTAGCACGCTGGCGCAATCGTCGCGCCCAAGCTGTTTGGCCCAGGCGATCAGCGCGCGGTAGCGCGCCATCTCATAATGTTCGACGGCCTGCGCCGCCGCGACGAGAGCGGCGTCGAGCACCTTCTTATCGGCGATTTCGCCGGCGACCTCGTCCGCCTCCTCGATAATGCCGTCGATCGTCGGGCACGCGACCGACTCGGCCGCCACGCCATGCATTTGAAAAACCTGCTCGACGCGTTTGACGTGATTCTTGGTTTCGGCCAGATGCTTGGCGAAAGCCTCGCGCAGCTCGGGGGCGGTCGCCTTTTCGATCATGCCGGGCAGCGCGCCGACGATGCGCTTCTCGGCGTAATAGATGTCCTTCAACTGATGGACGAACAGATCGTTCAGGCTCTCGATGTCCTTGGTGAACAGACCCATGGCTTTTGCCCGTTAATTCGAGGGAACGGATTGGCGCCGAGATCGCCAGGCGAGCCCACGAACTCTGCGAGTCCGAGAACTGGCGAACCGCCGGTTGGTTCCACCGACGCCGGTCGGGGGGGCTGTTTAACTGCCGCCATGCGCCTGGCGATCCAGCGCGTTGGACGCGCGTGGCGCGCGAAATCGGCGTCGACGCCGAGTTCGGCGGACACGGCGGGCGACCGGCAAGACTATTCCCGCGCGGGTTCGCCGGCGATCGGCGAATTGGATCTGTGCGCCGCGCCGATGCCTGGCAGGCGCGGCCCTTACGCTACGTGAAGGCGCCCGCGCGCGAAATCAGCGGTAGTCCGCTCCCCGCCCGTCGCCCTGCGATGCACTGCGCTTGCCAGGTTTGGCTTTGGCTTGCGGTTCGCGCTTCTTGGCTGCAATCGGCGGCGCCGAAGCGACGGGCGCAAGCGGGGCGGCCCCGGCTGCGGCTGGATTTTTTTCAAAATCGGCGCCTTCGCCGTCGGCGCCGCCGATTTGCCCCGCGGCCATTTCCCAATGACGATCCGCTTGCCCGGCCGGATAGCCCTCCTCTTCCCAGATGCGATAGGCGGCTTCGCGAATACGCTGTTTCTTATCGGCCATCATGATTTTCGTCCTTCCACGTGAGCAAACGCAAAAACGCGAGAATCGACGCTTGGTTCCGGGAACATTTTCAGTCGAAGCCGTGCTGCCTGGCAGGCGGACTTCGCATGCGGGTCAACCGCTCTGGCGCCCCGGTCGGCGCGCCGAATCATTATAGCCAAATGGCGCGTCGTTCCTATGAAGGAATCGACATAGCAAACTCCATGACGCCGCGAACGGCGAAGGACGGCGGCGCCCAAGCGCCCGCGACATATCCGTCGCCGCACGCTCTTGCTTGTTCCGTCAGCGAATTCGGCGCTGGAGCGGTTGGTTGTCGCGGAAAACGGTAAGCGCGCCAGAGTTCGCCACCTCTGGGTAACAAAGGCGTGAAGCCGATAGTCGTTTAGATCGGAACTGAACGCTCTTGACGGAAGTTACGCTGCTCAACTAGGCGGGTCGCGACAGTCGAGAAACGCTGAACGCTCGCTGACCGCAAGAGCCGAGATTTTCTCCTGAAAGGAGATTGCCATGGGCAAATCATGGATTGCGGCAGGCGTCGCATTGGTCCTCTCGTCGGCCTCCGCGCTTGCCGAAAATGCCGAATGCGCGGCGATTGAAGTGCCAAAAGGCATTGTCACCGGGCACGGCGGCAATTGGGTCGAACTCACGCCGGCGCAGTGGCAATTCTTGCGCGGCATTTATGCGCTGAATCCCGCGACGCCCGCTGGTCTGCCCTTCGGCGACCGCGCCGCCTTGGCTCAGATCGCGGACAGCGACGGGGCTTTGGTGTTCTTCCTGGATGGCGACAAGGCGTGCACGCCGATGCCGGTCCCGCATGAGCTGGTCGACATGATTCGCGACGTGGGAACCGGCGAAATTCGCCACGTCGGCGCGGGCCTCGGATCGCAAAAACGGCGATTGTCGGAATGTGTCGGGGAACTTTCAGGCCGCTCGCCCGTTTTGCAAGCGCCGCGACTGCACTGCCCCCCGCCGTCGCGGTTCGGGCCGCCTTGGAGCGAATTCGCTCGGCGGCCCGCCCTTATCACTCCGCTTGCACGATTGACCGGCCGACCTTCGTTTGTCGGATTGCGCGCGGATGAAATCGCGGCGCGGTGGAACCAAGAATAGTTTTTCGCGTTGCTGGTCCATGACGAGGGAGCACACGACGGAGCGCGCTTATTGGCGCTACGGCTATCAATCGGCCCTGGAGGACGTGTTGGAAGTCGCCGAATCAAATCAGGGGCCGAATATTGGCGACTTTCACAATTAGGGCGGCAACCGGCTTGTCGGCGGTGACCGGAGCCGGCCGCGGAGATAAATGGAGGGCATGATGGCCACGGCCAAGAAACAGCGAAAGTCGAAAGACGAAGCCGAACAGCAATTGGCGAAGGAATTGCCGATGACCTCCGGCAGTGATCCGCTCGCCTCGAGCCAGCCGGGCGGCGGAATCACCGGACCGGAAGTAAAACCGCTGGAGCCGCCTCTGCAAGAAAAGAGCGCGAGGCGATAGTCTTTCTCGCGCCGAGCGTGTAGCGGGGAACCGGCGTTGTTCCATTCGACAGACATTGAGGCCGGTGGCGATGCGCGGGAGGCGGCGCAGTTGAGCGGTCTGCGCTATGTCTCGGATGACGCCCCTGGCCTGCGCCGAAAAAGGGCTGGCAAGGGCTTTGCCTATCTGCAACCGGACGGCGCCAGGATTTCCGAGCGGCAGGTGATTGCGCGCCTGCGATCGCTGGCGATACCGCCCGCCTGGACGGATGTATGGATCTGTCGATTCGACAATGGCCATATCCAGGCGACCGGGCGCGACGCCAGAGAGCGCAAGCAATATCGCTATCATCCGATGTTTCGCGAGATGCGGGAGGGCGTGAAATACGAACACCTCCTGGCCTTCGCGGGCGCCCTGCCGACGATCAGGATGAAGGTCGCCGAACATATGATTCTGCGCGGACTGCCGCGCGAGAAAGTGCTGGCGACGGTCGTTCATCTGCTGGAGGCCACCCTCATCCGCATTGGCAATGACGATTACGCCAGGCACAACAAGAGCTACGGCCTCACCACCCTCAAGAACAGGCATGTCGTCGTCGAAGGAGCCGAGGTCCGGTTCCGTTTTGTCGGCAAGAGCGGCAAGCAATGGTCGCTTAAATTCAGAGATCGCCGCATCGCGAAAATCATCAAGGCCTGCCAGGAACTGCCGGGGCAGGACCTGTTGCAATATCTCGACGAGCAGGGCGATTTGCGCGCCATCGCCTCGAGCGATGTGAACGCCTATCTGCGGGAAGCGACGGGACAGGACATCACCGCCAAGGACTTCCGCACCTGGGCTGGAACCGTCCTGGCGGCAATGGCCCTCAATGAACTCGAAAGGTTCGAGACGGCCGCAGAAGCCAAGAGAAACCTTAAAGCCGCGATCGAATGCGTATCCGCGCGCCTCGGCAATACGCCGAGCATCTGCCGGCGGTGTTACATCCATCCCGAAGTGCTCAACGCCTATCTCGAGGGCGCGCTCCGCCTGGAGATCGAAGCGGAAGTTGCAAGGGAGCCGGATGGCGAGCCGCCGCGATTGCTGCCCCAGGAGACCGCCCTGCTGGCCATGCTGCGCGCGCGCTTGAAATAGAATTTCGGCGGAAACCGCCAATTCCGCCGATCGCCCGATTCTCGCGCCGTCGTCCGATCCGAACGGAACCGACCTTCATGCAACCCGAAACGATCCTGCTCCCGGCAAGCGACTGGGTTCCCAACAATCCGGTTCTTCCCGTTCTGTTATATCGCCAGGCGATAGCGATTGGAGGCGCGGAAGAGAGCGCCTCGGCGCTTGAAGCGCTTTTCGAGCGCAACGGATGGCCGGCGCAGTGGCGAGACGGGGTCTATTCCTACCATCACTATCACTCGAGCGCGCATGAGGCGCTCGGCTTTGCCGCCGGTTCGGCCCGGCTCATGCTGGGCGGCGCTAGGGGTCGCGAGATCAGGGTTCGAAGCGGCGATGTGGCGGTTCTGCCCGCGGGAACCGGACATTGCCGACTGGAGGCGAGCACGGACTTCCTCGTCGTTGGAGCCTACCCGCCGGGCCAGCATTTCGATATTTGCCGGGCGGCGCCGACGTCCGCGATGAGGCGGCGCATGGCCCATCTCGCCTTCCCGGATTCCGATCCGGTAGGAGGCGAAAACGGCGCGTTGTCCGGTCTCTGGAAGCCGATATGAACGGCGCACGGCCGGACTCGACGTGGCATTTTGGCATGCTATAAGCCGGGGCGCAAAACGGAGAGGTGGCAGAGTGGTCGAATGCACCGCACTCGAAATGCGGTTTTCAACGTATTCGCTCATCCAAGACATTGTCGAATAGTCATGGAATCTCAGGCACGGTAGGGCAATTCATACCATCTCGTCCCCAGCTGTCGCAGCGAGTTGGGTAGCAATCTGGGTAGCAATTGGTGCCCGTTCCGTTCTCCTGCCGGGACGGCCTGCGCGAACGGGTGGCAGCAACACAAGCGCTGCTCTCCGAAGGCAGAGGCCAGGGGTTCGAATCCCTTCGGGTGCGCCAACAAAATCAATATCTTAGATCAATGTCTTGAGATTTATAGTTTACGATAGCTACCGCATAGCTACCAGTTGTATGCAAGAAGACACCCGCCATCAGATGCTTGCGCGGCGACAATCAATTGCGTTTCCCCTCTCACGGCGAAAACAGGGGTTCGATTCCCCTAGGGAGCGCCAATAATTTCAGATACTTAGATCTTAATTCGCCCTATCCTGTCCAATATTTGGCCAATATACGGGCGCGGATTGATGTGGATTTCGATGGACAATGAACGCCGAATTTGGCTGCTGTGAACAGCCAATGTCCTGGTCCCGCAAGTTCGCCAATCCGACCGTCCTGAAGGACGGCCGCACGATCGCGAGGTTGGCGGATGCGAGCATCATCGTCCTTGCGCTGCCCGAGCGAACCCAACTGCGCCCGCATTGGCAATCTGCCGGCGAGCTGCTCATCGAAGCGACCATGGGCTCGATCTGACCGACGCTTGGGCGCAGTTGAGACGGGCGCTAATAGCCGAGGGGATGCTTCGAGCCGAGTGAGGTTACCGCGACGGCGCAAATGAATATCGTGGCCTTGTCGAAATAGCCGAGGCTCGCGCTTTCTATGTGCTGAGAGAGCGGATCGACAGAAGCTGATTTCGGCCAACTCCCGCCACGGCGCCATCGCGCCATCCGGGAGTTCCGCAGCCCGCGAATCCTGTCCAGTTGAATAAAATTGGTGGGATTGTGGCCGCAGCGCTACAGCCCATCCGGCCTGGAACTGCTTCAGTGATGGTCGACGCGCTCCTGATTCGGAGACAACCATGTCCATCGCGATCGCAATTGTTTTGACCGCCGCTGTCGTTATTGCTGTCTGCGCTGTCGCAATTTGGGTCGACGCGCGAGAAGCCGAGCGCAGTTAGCTCAATTTGAGCGAGGACCATGAAATGGACGTATAAGTTCGAAACGCCTATCATGCTGAAGGACGGCCGCTCAATCGTGAGCCTCGTACACGCACGCGATCTCTTGATCGATCTGCCGGCGCTTCGCGCGGAGAGCCCGCATTGGCAGCAAACGACCGATCGGCTCTTTGAGGCTGCACGCACGGGTCGTCCAGACACCATCGCCTGGGCTTATACCCAGCTGATGCTCGCCTTAAAGACCGATGGCCTGGTTTAGGTGTCGACCTGAATTATTTCCGAGCATTAACCGCCTCAGCAGGGCCGCGGCAATATTGGATTCAGCTCTTTCAAGCAATATCTTCCCGTGTGATTTGGAGAGCGACATGGAGCGCCCTGCGTTTGTGTCCATAGCGGACGGCCCGGAATTCTATGTGCTTATCACTTGGCCGAGTGGCAGCGAGGCGCGCATCAGGGACTTTGGCGCTTTGCAAGACGCGCAACGCTGGATCGATCACGAGGCTGAAAATTGGCTACAAATACGCGCCCTGGGACCTTCGGGGGCTCGATCAAATGAAGACGATGATTCGAATGTTTCGAGCCCGGCGGGCGATCAACTGCGTCCCGCTTCGGTTATCTCGCCCTCGCGGAGTCCGTCCGCTTGAGCTTCTCCCTTGACATCGGGACGACAGGTTCCTGAGTTCCTCACCAAAGCCTGCATTGGGGGCCACTCTGCGCCCATCCTCGCCGTTCCGGGTGCTCGACGCGTGGTCGACGCCTGTTTGACGCCAGCCGACGGGCACGCGGAACGGATCGCGGCGCTGCACATGATGGAGCCGCGCTCCGACCGGCCACAGGCGATCACTCTGGGCGCCGACAAAGCCTATGAC
>Ga0182024_10003505_pt1 | contig 37254 bp, 35 predicted proteins | sample P32metaG_FD_120480 | JGI IMG/M metagenome (GOLD analysis project Ga0182024, IMG submission 120480) | Permafrost microbial communities from Stordalen Mire, Sweden - P3-2 metaG (Illumina Assembly) | ecosystem: Environmental > Terrestrial > Soil > Wetlands > Permafrost | place: Sweden: Stordalen...
CCGCAGGCGTCGACAAGATCGAGCCGACGGCGGCTGCCAAGCACCTTTGCCGTCGCCAGCCTAATGAGGTCAAACCTTGTAACAGAACCGTGGCTCGATTAGCTGCTTCGCTGAAAGGTGACGCCGAAGGCGGTACCTGCGGAGTTGAGCGGGCCAGGCTTTGCCTTTACCTGGCTGCGGCTATTTACCATGGTGATCTCGTCGTCTGGGAACGTCTTGATCGTGCCGCTCATGCTGGCGTTCGCGACCGATGAGTTGCTATTCGTCCACTTGGAGAACTTGACGAGTGGATACAGCGTGTCGTTGGACGTGTTAGTCGGTGCCTCTGCAATCCACTCGGCCGACGTATCCGCGCAGGTCGACGACGGGCAGCTGAAGCTGTGCGTGAAGCTGTTGGGCCGCCTCGTAGCGTCAGTAACTTTAACGGTGTACTCGGTGCCGTTCCGCACCACGGACACGGCGATCCTGTCACCGGCGTGCACAGTGGTGCCGACATCCTGGATGTCGTTCTTCGGGTACTGCTCCCACCAGGTGTCGTAAAACGGGCCCTTTCCGTTATGGCAGTAGCCCTCCGTGCCGCCCTGTTCGACTGTGCCGTTAGCGAAGCCATCGATTCCATCCCAGAAGACCGTGACCTGATACCCCTTGGCGGTCTTGTCGCAGGTGAGAGTCGGCTGGATGAAGGAGCTTTTGACCATGGAATACTTCTCGTTGGAGCCGGAGTCGGCATAGCCCGCCCAGTTCGTGTACCTCACCTGCGTCAGGCCCAGCATCTGCCGTGACGGCACCCGCCGCTGCATCGCAGACGGAGGCGGCACGCTGACTCTTGGGGGAGCAATCTGAGAGGTCTTCGGGGCCGCGCTGGCACCGGCTGCGGATGTTCCGGCCAGCGCCAGGACAGCACTTGCCAGGGCTGTGGAGCCACCGATAATCAGTGACCGCGAGTACATGTGGGGACTCTCCTCTCGGACACGCCTGGTCCGAGCGATGCTCGAGTTCCGCCCCGCATCCGGCGCTCACCATGGCACACATCAGGCAATTGCCGCAATTCATCAAAGCGTGGCGGAGGACGATGATCGGGCCGACGCCACGCCGTTCGGGGACATCCGGACGCCATGCTCGCACACAGTCGATGATCTGGCGCTCGTGAGCCCTTTCATCGCTCGCGAGCTCAAGGACGCGTCGAGCAAGTGTCCGGAGCACCTCGGTGGTGGTGGCTGTCTCGATGTCGGCGTCAGCGCTGAGGCGTAGCCGCGTTCCCTTTTCAGCCTTGCGGGAAGCCAGTCTGAGATTGCCGGTTGGGCGGAACAAGCTTTGCGGACAGGGCCGTGGCCGCCCGGCACAAGTTGGCGGTAGTGGCCTTCGTCCTGACGAAGAAGTAGGTCCCAACTTGGGTGGAACTTGTTATGCCGTCCACGAAGCTGCCGGCGGCAGGGCTCGCTGTCACGTCGAGGATGCCCCAGCAATCCTGGGTGCCACTGGACCACGCCTCGAGGACGACCCACGAGCCGGTTGTCGCGGTCGGGCCGACCTTCACACTGACGACGTGCGGGCCGCTCGAACCGGTGGCAGCGGTGACGTAGGAAAGGCCGGTGTCGATGCCCTCGATGCTCGGCACCCGGGTGGACGTCTCGATGTTGGCGAAGCTCTGTGTGTTCGACGTGAAGTACGCCTTGGCTCCGGTGAGCGCCGTCTGCAGGTTCGACTGCGCCGCCGTGTTGTTGGCGCTCTTCGTCACACCCAGGAATGTCGGGATGGCGATGGCAAGCAGGATGCCGATGATCAGGAGCACGACGAGAAGTTCGATCAAGGTGAATCCCTCATCGTTCCCGGGCTGGTGCCGCGTTCGGTGAGCATTCACGGGCGACATGCACGGCTCCAAGGACCAATAAGGCGCACTCTCCCTTGGTATCGGCGCGATACGGCCATCGCCTTAGCCCGGATCCACCTCGCCGATCACTAAACACCCCTCGTTGACGAACCAGCTCTGGAGAGCGAGTTGGGCGACGATCCGGCGCTGGACATCGGATCGCGGGCCGGTATGGAGCCGGTTGTCCAGCCCACTGGCCGAGCAACTACCGCAGAAAGGGAACTTACCCGATGGCGGTCCAGTAGGTCGGCGTAGGTGGAGGGCGTTCGTGACGTCACCATGGAGGACCTCCAGGTCGAACGAAGTCAAACGGTCCTGCTTGCAGAGGGTCTCCGCTATGCGACACAGTTGACAAGCCTGCTGCAGAGCTCCCTCAGCGTCGGCCAAGACGACGCGTTTGGGTGCTTGAAGGTTGTACACGAGGTCGGGGAAAGGGAACGAGCCTGATCGGGACGGCCGTCGACCAAGTTGCCGCGTCCTTCGCCTGGAGAGTGAAAACATTTCTTGATACCAGCACGCCAACGTCAGTGCTGCTGCTGATACGAAGCATCTGCATTGTGTTGATGAACGCCTTGTCGTAGTCGAGGTCTCGAGCGCCATTTCGGAGAGCACGTCTGTCGAGGAGAACAGCTCGTAGGCGGGCACCGCCACCTCGGCGCTCTTATCGGCGGTGCGGACTCCTGGCCGGCGGACCGGCACGGTGCGCCCGCCGAGCCGTCCTCTCTCCCATGACGGGCGGCGCTCCGCTTCGGGTCGTGCCGGCCCTTCGAGCCTGCCAAGGCGGTGACGCTCTCTTCGATGATCGCTTCCATGACCTGGAAACCGGCGCCGACGGCGAGCGCCAGCAGGCCCTCGCGAAGCGAGCCGGCGAGCTCGGCGAGCGTCACGCTCACGGCCTCTCGAAGCTGCGCCGCGACGGTGGTCGCAGCAGACGTCGCTCTGGTCTGATAGTCCTTCTTCATTGGTGGTGGTCCCCTTCTCGTCGGTGTTCTTGGCGGAACGCCCGACACCTATCAGAAGACAGGTCTCGAGCGGGGGACCGCCACCTCAAAATCCACGATTACTGGGACAACCTCCTGAGCTTCGGATGGTATCGGCAGGGTCCGGGGGCTCTCTGCAATCGTCCCTTTGCGCGCTATTGCGCACTAGTTGACTCTGACCGTTGAGGACCACGGCCATCTGTTGCGCCGCTGGGCGGCGTACACCGGCCGGTCGCCGGGCGAATGCTGATCAGAAGAGCGAGTGCTGGCGGAAGGTTGCCGGCGGGGCAGGTGAAATCTGGCGGCCGCTCTCAGGCTCGCTATCGTCGGCGACGTCTGCGGGGAGCTCGCTACGGTGCTCGGCTTCTGGTGGTGGCTGTCCCTGCGATCGCGACCGGCGCCGGGACGCCCAGCGCGGGGTCACGAGTGCCGGGTCGATCGACCGGATCTTCTCCACCCGGGCCATCGATTCGGGCGCGGCTGACGCCTCGCTGCCGGGTGGAACCGCACCGGTCGTCTTCGGGGACCGCGCCGGCGGTGGGCCTTCTACGAGGGCGACCTCGACCCACGAGGCCCCGTTGCTCGTGTTGGTCACATGCGCCCGGAAGCGCCAGTGGCGCCCCCTCGCAGGATGGCCGGCCACCCGCACCACGTCGCCCGTAGACAGCCCATTCCAGTAGGCCTGGCGGACGAAACGCTGCAACGACTGCGCCGCCGCCTCTCGCCGCGCCTGCGAAGCCCGCCGCTGTGTCAACCCGACGCGTTGCGAGTCAATCGAACGGGAAGGAGGTCTCGTCGCCACGCATGCGGAGCCTACGTGAGGGCTGTGACACGCTGCGGGATTGCGGAACCGCCGGCGGCGACTGGGCGCGAGCTCACTTCCCTCCGGAGCCGTGTGCCGAGATCAACGCGAACGCGCCGTTCACGTTGATGTGGGCACACGCCTCTGCCTTTTGAGCAGGCGATCGGGCCCGACACGCGGGCCGGCGAGGGGTTCGCCCGACACCGCCGCTCTCGAGCATCCGCCGGCGACGGCGAGGCCGCGGCGAGGGGGGCAGAGCTCAGAAGGCGAGGCGCCTGTCGGGGGCAGGTGAGGCGCCAGCCCAGGCGGCGGTGCCGAGGCGAACCACGCAGACAGCATGGACGACCGCAATACCGCTGTACCTACCGTTCGGGGTGGCAGCTTTTGCACATTCGGTCACAGACCGAGGCCGTGGGCGCTCCCCACGGCCGCCTTGCGGCCGAAACGACCTGCCACTCAGCCGTCGGCGGACTCCTGCGAGCTCGTCTCGCCGCCGGCGGCCGGATCGGCAGCCGTGGAGGAGGACAGAGAACCCGGAATCTCGCTGCCGGATGAAGGCAGGTCGCCGGCGATGGAGTCGCCCGGCAAAGCCGCCCCGTCTGATGAGGGAATGCTCTCGGACGAGGGGATGCCGCCCGAGGACGGGATGTCTCCGCCGTTTCCGGACGACGGGATGCCGCCCGAGGACGGGATGCCGCCCGAGGACGGGATGCCACCTGACGATGGGATGCCACCTGACGATGGGATGCCACCTGACGATGGGATGCCACCTGACGATGGGATACCTCCGGAGGACGGGATGCCGCCGGAGGACGGGATGCCCCCTCCCGTGTAGCTGACGCCTATGCCGCCGGGCACCGTCGCCGCAGCGGAGTCGGACACGGGCTGCTCGCCGCCGGCGCCCGACCCACCGGGCACGAACGAGCCGGTAGCTCCAGGCTGCGCATCGGCGGTCGTGACAGTGATGGCGCCGTTCTGGGCTTCGAAGTCACGCAGCTGCACGACCAATGCCTGTACCCGCGCTTCGCCCCCGGCCGGGGCGCGGCTCGTCTGCTGGAGGTAGACGATGCCGCCGAACTCCAACAGGAGCGCATCGGAGCGCTTCTTCGTCTGCATTTGCGAGAGCTTGTCCTGGCCCGCCTTGGCTTGCTCCTGTGCCTTTTCTGCCAGGGCCTTGGCTTTGTCCATGAATCCCATCGAAGCTCCTCCTGCTCAGGGTCCTCACGGACCGCTGCTCGCACGCTACCTCCGCCTGGATAGTTTCGGCCAGGCGAACCGTCCGGACATCGAAGCTCCATCGATCCCGGCTGACGAGGTCGTTCACAATCGTGGCTGATGCCGGCGTACCCTTAGGAGGGCGCCGAGTTGAACGGGGGGCCTGGCGCCAGCGCTAGCTGATCCTTCCTCCCCGAGATGCCCACGTCGCTCCCCCGCCGTCTTTGTAGACGACGAAGTTGGCATCCGGTTGGATCACTGCATAGGAGGGGCCTTCCCCGCCCGTGCCGGTCGACCACAAGGGCCGAGCAGCGAGGTAGACTACCAGGTTGCCGTCGGTTTGCATAACCGCGTATGCCCCAGGGTGGCCGTCCGTGTGGGTCGCCCACAGGGGATGACCGCTAGAGGTGTACTCGACCAGATTGCCGTCGCGCTGCATGACGACCTTGTGGCCGTTTGCTGACAAGATGTCCTGTCCGGGACGCAGCTTCTGGCCGCCCACCAGGTGATTCGTCACCTCTGAGGTCGGCACGACTGCATTGGAGGCCGCGCTTGGCCGGCCAGTGCCGACGCCGTTGGTGGCAGTAACTCTAAAGGTGTAACTGTCACCGTTCGTGAGGCCGCTGACCTCGATCGGGCTCGTAGTGCCCGTCGCCGTCTCGGACCCGTTCGCCGGGTGGGTCGAGTCAGACGCCGTCACGGTGTAGCCAGTGATGGTGCTTCCGCCGTCCCTCCCCGGGGTGGTGAAGCCGACCGAGGCAGAGGCGTCGCCGGCCGTGGCGGTGCCGATGCCGGGGGCACCGGGCGCGGTAACCGGCGTGATGACCGAGACGGTGCTGTCGGGGTCGTTAGCCACGTAGATGATGCCGGTGGAGGGGTCGACGCGCAGGTCGGTCGGGTAGTTGCCCACGGGGATGCTGGACGTCACAGCATCTGTGGCCCCGTCGATGACAGAGACGGTGCTGTCGCCACGGTTGGCCACGAAGATGGTGTCGGTGGAGGGGTCGACGCCCACGCCCCACGGGTTGTTGCCCACGGGGATGGTAGACGTCACAGCATCCGTGGCCCCGTCGATGACAGACACGGTATTGCCCTGGAAGTTGGTCACGTAGATAGTGCGGGTGGAGGGGTCGACGCCCACGCCATATGGGTCGTTGCCCACGGGGATGGTAGACGTCACAGTATCTGTGGCCCCGTCGATGACAGAGACGGTGTCGTCGGTCTCGTTGCCCACGTATACGGTGTCGGTGGAGGGGTCGACGCCCACGCTGTGCGGCAATCTGCCCACGCTGATGGTAGACGTCACAGCACCTGTGGCCCCGTCGATGACAGAGACGGTACCGCCGCCGTGGTTGGCCACGTAGATGGTGTCGGTGGCGGGGTCGACGCCCACGCCATATGGGGCGTTGCCCACGGCGATGGTAGACGTCACCTCATTCGTGGCCCCGTCGATGACAGAGACGGTACCGTCGCCGGTGTTGGACACGTAGATGGCGTCGGTGGCGGGGTCGACGCCCACGCCCAGCGGGTTGTTGCCCACGCCGATGGTAGACGTCACCTCATTCGTGGCCCCGTCGATTACCGAGACGGTGAGGTTGCCGGGGTTGACCACGTAGATGGTGTCGGTGGAGGGGTCGACGCCCACGCCATATGGGTCGGCGCCCACGGGGACGGTGGCGCCCACCCTGTAGATGGTGGCGGCCGATGCAGGCGCGGCAGTCGCAATGACGGCCAAAGGAGCCATGAGCGCGCTCGCCGCGATAGCCGCCACCCACCGCGGCCACCACCTGCGAGTCGCCGGTCTGCCCACTCGTGCATCGACACCAGCTGTTACGGCTCTCGTCACCGTCCTGCCTCCCGGTTGCCTGATTCGGCCGAGGCGAGGATGCCCAGTGGCGCAATGTCAGCCATCGGATTCTACTACGAAGAGTGCGTTATATACTACCCAGAGTGAGAGTCGCCTCACCAGGCGGCACAACGTCTCAATTTGCTATCTGAGCAGCTGTCTCGCGATCACGACACGCTGCACCTGGTTCGTCCCCTCGTAGATCTGGGTGATCAAATTCGGCGTTGGCGGAGGTCCACACAGGTCCCCTGACGAGGACTTCCGTCCATATGCATCCACGCGAATCCATCCCTACATCGACGGTTGTAGGGATGAAAGTAGGGATTTCGAGCTCGGAAGCCGGTTCACAGACTTACGCGCCCAGCGGCCCCTGCGGGCTAAAAGCAAGATCGTCGTCACATGTCCGATCAGGGGACGAGCTCGAAGGCCCGGAGGTGGTGATCGGGGCGGACGACGGAGAAGTCGCGGCGGTTGAGCGTGGCGATCGTCGCAACGGCAAGGTTCTCCGCGACGGCGACAACGCTCGCGTCGACAAAACCGAGGCTCATGTCGGCGTATGTCTCGATCAGGTCGGCGCAGCGTGCATAGTCGCCAAGAACGAGGTCGACGACGATGAGCTCGCCCGCTGTGATGAGGCGGAGGAACCTCGCTTCTGCCATCGGACCGAGATTCCGTTCGATCTGCCAGGCCGTCTCGGGGACGACCGGAGCGGGCACGCGGAACTCGCCTCGGTGCTCACGTAGCAGCCCTGCACAACGGTCGTGGTCTTGGTCGTCAGCATCGGCCGCGCCGAGCAAGACGCCGGTGTCGACGACGATCAACGGCCGGAATCCTCAGATGTCGCGGGCGGTCTTGTCGGCGAAGTCTTCGGCGATGATCTCGCGATGGCGGCGGGCGAGATCGCCACGGCCGGATTGGCCTGAACCAATGAAGGCTTCGAGCGGATCGCTATCGGGCGATGGAAGGTGCGACTCGATCGTCTCGATCGCCACCTGCTCGGGGCTCACATGGCGCGCAGCGGCCACCTCGGACACTCGGCGGGAGAGCTCGTCTGGGAGGCGGACGGTGAGCGACACGCCACAAGCGTACGTCGTCGACGCGCCAAACCGGCGGCTCTGAGTGCCAGCGACGAATCAGCGAACTTATGTGCTACCTCGCTCCTCGGCTGCGAGAGCCAGTCTGACCAGATGTTGGTAGTAGGGGCGGGCTTCCGCGGGAAACTCGGAGAGGGACCGCTTCAAGGCTTCCCGAGCTGGACGGAGTCGCGCCAGCTCGTCCGACGACAGCTCACCTGACGACGCCTTGAGTGCCCATCCGTAGATGTCTGCGCCGACCATCACGGGGTCGACCTCGCCGTAGTCCAAGCCTTTCTCCACGCTCACCGGAAATGGCTCTCGGAGGTGCTCGGCGATGAGTGCCTCCAGGGAATCCATCCACCCAGGATGCCTGATGGCAGGGTGCCGGGTTGCATTACTGCGGTGCGTCGTTTCCGGGCGAGTCGCTGCCGCTGTGACTACGTGGAACGAGCTTGTCCGATGGCCGGCTGCCTGACGGCGCCCTCCGTTCACGGGAATCGAGGTTCTTCAGGTATCGCGTTCTATCCCACGAACACCGCATTGACCGTCTTTCGACCTGTCTCCCACCCTGTGTCATGAGTCCACTCCGGTGCGAGGACGAACCGCAGTAGCGCCTATTGCCGCGTGCAGGTCGCCAGCTGATGCCCCGGCGAGGGTGCTAACTGGCGCGAGGGACCAGAAACGCGGCAGGCCGCCCGAGCGATGATCTGGGCGCCGGCTAGGCCTGGCGCAGCCATCCCTACCCACCTGAGCGGGCCGGACTGCTTCCCCATCCCGCACGACCTCGGCGCGGATCGGGAAATATGTCCACCATGGAAGCTCCTGACGAGGCCGGCGTGACAATCAGTCTGACGACGGCCGAGGCTCTTGTCCTCTTCGAGTGGCTCCATCGCAACGAGGTCCGTGAGGATTCCCACAAGACCGACCACTACGACATCTTCTATCCTGCCGATCGAGTCGCACTATGGAGCTTGTCAGGGGCGCTGGAGCGCACGCTCGGAGAGCCATTCTTGAGCAATTACATCGACTTGGTCGAGGCAGCACGGGCAGAACTACTGCCGCGAGACGACTCCAGCTAGGCATCCGATCCGGCTTCGAGCGCACCGACTCGGCGATGGGGCGTCCCCGAGCGACCTCGTTCTAATCTCCGGGACGTGCGGCGTTACCACAACCCGGCGATATCGGCTGAGGAGGCGGATGCTCTCGACTGGGAGAACATGGTCTTGCTCCAAGCGATCCAAGCCACCCTAGGCAACATCTCGACTGATGTCCGTGCCGTCTTGGTGGCTGCGTCGGCGGGTCGGCAACTCTTCACTTCGTCGTCGCGGAGGGTCGCGAGGACGATTGTGCCGAGGACATCGAGGACACGCTCGCCGAGTTCGACATAGCTATGACTGGCATCGCCCCCAGCTATAAGGGAGTTCAGGCACACGTCCACGTCGAAGAGATTCCAAGAGATTGGTTCGACCTTGGATGGCGTGGTCTCTACTGGAGCAAGGGCTGGACGGCTTGGCCCGGCGACGATCAGCAACGCCTATAACGCTCGAATCTGGGCCATCAGCTGTCAGAATCGAAGCCGACCAGACCCGATCGTATTTGACAGGTGTCGGGCGGAGTGCCCCAGAACGCGAAGCGCGATAAACCTTCGCCCCGCCGCGAGGTGCCGATCACGAGCGGGCAACAAAGGTCCGCTTACTCGTCGAGTTCGTATGAGTTGTGCAGCGGGGCGCTCGGAGGCTCGCGCGCTACTGGCTTCCGGTCAAGACGCCGGCCGGTCCCAAATGCGCACCGAGGGGTGAGCTGGGCGCGCTACCGCCCCGAGTCGGAGCTCTTCGACGAACATCTCGAGTGCTCCGATCGGAATGCGCCGGCATGTCCCGATGCGTACGGATTCGAGCCGACCCGAGCCGATGAGCTCGTAGACGAGGCTTCGGCTGATCCCGAGGCTCTCGGCGGCCTCCTCTGGAGTGAGGAGCAAGCGCGGAACCGACGTAGCGTCCGAGTTCGTCATCGCGCACCCATGCGTGTTCGGCGCTCGGCTATGCGATCCCGGAACGCCACCCGTCGAACGATCTCGTCGGAGCGCAGATGGTGATCGAGGGCGCCGAGCGTGTCGTCGATCTCCTCGGCGCCGACGATGGCGGCGAAGGCGGCAAGGTAGCCGACGAGCGGCGGCATGAGCCGGCGGAGCGAGCCGACCATGCGGCCGGTACTCATTCGCTCGAGGCCGATCGCTCGGTTCCCGAGCGAGGATCGTTGCACCTGTTCCCATTCGGGTGCGATCGGCCACCTGGCACGCGTTGAGTCATCAGTCGGCGTCCTGAAGCTCAGCCACTCCCCGGTGGCGTAGCGCCAGAGGTCGGCCTTGGCTCGAAGAACATCCCCTGGGGTATCGAGTCCGAAGTCGGTGAGGCCTTTGCGCCCGATCTCGAACTCGATCCGGTGGACAGGCATGGCGGCGACGTATCCGTCTCCCCAGAGTCCGAACCACCAGTCCGAGCCGTGGCGCTCGACATCGGCCGTCTTGTCGTAGATGCGCGCACTAAAGGTCTTCGTCGTGCGCCAGCCGAACTGGAAGCCCCGGAAGCCAGCGCCCTCTTCGAAGGTCGTGCAGTTCGTCGCTCGACAGAGAAAGCGGTTGCGGTCCTCGGCACAAAGCGCCCAGCCCTGGACGTCAGCGAAGAGATCCACCCGGCTGACAGCAAAGCTCACCTCGTCGCATTCGCTTTCGAGGACCGAGCGGAAGCCGGCGACGGTCGCCTCGGGCCCAACGGCATGGAGGAGCTCGGCCTTCGGCTGGATGCGAATTGGAGGGAGGTGACCGCTCTCGGAGAACCCGATCCTGCCAAGCTCGTGAACGAGCACGAAGCGGTAGCGCCCCCAACCATGGGGGGCGAGCTTGAAGCTGAGCTCACCGAGCGGAAAGGGAATGGGCTCACCGGCCAGCTCTGCCAGCTCACGAACCGAGGCCAGGCGAGTCGTGAGGCCACGAGGGAGAACGGTGCGCCCCGACAGGTAGCGGGCGTCGACACCAGAGGCCAGTTCCCGAAGTCCCGCCCAACGGCTGTCTCCCAGGCGCAGATCTGCGCTTAGCTCCGGACACGGAGCTCCCATAGCAGCCATGTGACCAAGGCTCAGTCGGAGACGGGCTCGTCGATGGGACGAAGGGCCGACACGAGCTGCTCACGCCAGGCCTTCTGCAGGTCGAGACGCAGCCACGGAAGGCGGAATTCGTCGGGGTGACGGTCGAACTCGGCGCGAAAGCGCCGAATCTTGCGGTGGATGGTGGCGCGGTGCCAGCCACCGCGTTCGAGGTTCGCAAAGCCACCTGCGAGATGCCAGGTGAGCCAGAAGCCGAGCAGCTCGCTGCGTTCGATGACTGCGCTCGCGATCTCGTCTCGGACCTCGTCAGGCAGTTCGTCGGGATGCACGTCATTGCCCTCGATCTCGGATATCTCGGCATACAGCTCGTCGGGCACCGAGTCGTGAAAGTCATGCCAGCGCGCACGGGCGACACCGAGGCCTTCGAGGGAGTCCATCTTGTCCGAGCGAAAGTCGGGATCAGTTCTCACAAGCCGCATTATTGCGCTTAACGATCGACGAGTCAAGCATCCAGCAGCGAAAGTTCTCTCCTCTGAGCGCAGAAATGCAGTTTGCGGGTCCTGTGATACAGGGCACGGACCCGCAGCTTTGTGGTGGATCGGGCGGTCGGCGCCGTCGCCGGTGACCAGCCTCGAGCCCGGAGCCACGATGGCAGGAGGCTCGCCGGCCAGGCTGCGAATGCTCCTTCGAGGAACCGGCCGTCAACCTCTCGACTTCGAAGCGATGTCGACACTCGTTCCAGCCGGATCCACTCCAGGCGCTTGTTCTTCTACAACACCTGAGCGGCCCGAAGGAAGCGCTACGCGCCCTTCGGGCCGCGAGTTGGGAGCGTTCTCGTCGTTGCTCGTGTAGTCGGGTAGCTCCCGCCCTCGGCCTACGGCCTCGGTTGGGATCGGGAACACGATGATCGTCGGTTGCACACGAGATGACGGGAGCGCTGCCGCTCACTGGACCGGCTCATTCGCCTCCGGAGCTGAGAGTGCCGGGAGCTGCTCTGTGACGGTTTCTTACGTCAAAGGTCGAAGTTCAAGCGTCAAGGGTCTGCCAGAGTCGCCTGAACTACTCGAGCAACGGAGGCGGCAGGAGCTGCGCGGCGCCGAGAAGTTCAATCCCAACGACGTGCCCCTGATCGTCGAAGTCCACATTGATGGCGGCGTTCTTGAGCTCGATGTTGCAAAAGCGCGTTCGCGCAACGTGGCGCTGATCCCCCTGTTCTTCGAGATAAACGTAGGCGGCGTCGGCCTCGGCGTCGTAAGAGAGTTCGATCCTGGTTCTCATCAAGGTCCCCCTGTCGTCCGCAAAAAGTTCGTAGATGTAGCGAGTAGCCCAGGTCCCGTCGCCTGTCGCCGAGCCGATGAAGGCTCCCACCGCCCCGGATTCCTTATCAGTCAACGCGTCCTAGTACCCGCCCGCCCCAGCGTTCGCCACCTGACCGGCGTGCTCTTTAGGAAACGACAACGTCGCGTCCGCCGCCAGCGGCGGCGCCTCGTCCTTGCGGGAGCGGAAGAAGTCTTCCGAGGTCGTCGGCAATGCGGGCGTCGCCGCCCTGAACCGCATGCGCGTAGACACGCAGTGTCATCGCCGGGTTGGCGTGGCCGAGTCTGCCGGCGACGCTGCGCACGTCGTGGCCGCCGGCGATCGCCATCGAGGCGGCGAAGTGCCGAAGGTCATGAAGACGCCAGCGTGGCTCGAGACCGGCCAGCTCGCGAGAGCGCACCCACCACCACCCGATTCGTTCAGGGTTCGCAGGGCGATCGTCGTCACCGAAGAGGTAGACGTCCTTCGGACGAGCCCGTCGCGCTTCGTCGAACATGCCGAGCGTTCCGACGTCGAGAGCGACAGTCCGCACGTTGCCTGTCTTCGTGGCGTCGTCACACAGCACCGGGCTACCGGGCGCTGCTCGACTCCCGCTGCGCACGATTGAGATCGCCGAGTCGACAACGAGCTCCCGATCGTGGAGATCCGCGTAACGAAGAGCAGCCAACTCGCTTCTCCGCAAGCCGGCAACTGCTGCCAGCCGGAGCGCCAGGCCGGCACGCCGGTCGAACTCATAGGCAGCATCGAGGACGGCGGAGACCTCCAAGGGAGTCATCACACCACGGGCCTGGGTCTTAGGCCGGCGGAGCCGAGCGAGTCGGGCAGGGTTGAACGTGAGCCACGACCACGTCTCCGCCTGCGTCAGCGCAGCGCGAAGAACGATGTGCCGGTTGCGGATCCCTCCTTCCCCGATCCCCTGGCGGCGCAACCTGGCGTGCCAGAGCTCGATGTCCTGCACCGCCAAGCGAGCAAGTGATATTGACCCAAGGGGATCCTCAGCGACGGCCTTGGTACGGCTCAAGTAGTCGCGAGCCGTCTGCGGCGCCCAGGTCGGGAGGTTGACCTCAAGCCAGGCCTCGAGCGCGTCGGCGACGGTGCGGCCGCCTGCCTTCGGAGGGGCCTTCAGGAAGAGCGAGGCCGCCAGTCGTTCTGCCTCGCGGCGCGAACCACGGACCGTGCGGCTGGACTGGATCGGACGTCCGGTCCCGTCGCGACCGACGAAGACTCGGATCTCGAAGACTCCGGGCGAGCGCTCGCGGATGGTCGCCATCGCCCATCAGGTTAGTTGTCAGCTGATCGTTGAGTAGGGATGTTGTAGGGATGACCCTGCGTTCTGGGTCCTGAATCGGACGCCGGCGGCGGCCGAAAAAGCTACTTGAGCAGCTGTCTCGCGATCACGACCCGCTGCACCTGGTTCGTCCCCTCGTAGATCTGGGTGATCTTGGCGTCGCGCATGAAGCGCTCGACGGGGAAGTCGCGCACGTATCCGTAACCGCCGAGAAGCTGCACGGCGTCGGTCGTCACCGCCATCGCCACGTCGGAGGCGAAACACTTCGCCATCGCCCCGATCATCGAGAGCTCGCCGTCCGGGTCGCCGGCGTCGACGATCGAGCAGGCCCGGTAGACGAGGCCCCGCGCCGCCTCGAGCCGCATGCCCATGTCGGCCACCATGAACTGGAGGCCCTGGAACTCCGATATCGGGTGGCCGAATTGCTGCCGTTGCTTCAGATAGCCGACGGCGTAGTCGAGAGCGCCCTGGCCGATGCCGACGGCCTGGGCACCGATCGTCGGCCTGCTGCGGTCGAGGGTGTGCATGGCGATGTAGAAGCCCTGCCCTTCCTCCCCGACAAGGTTCTCCACCGGCACGCGCACCTCGTCGAAGAGCACCTCGCCGGTCGGGCTCGCCCGGAGGCCGAGCTTGTGCTCGAGCTTGGAGACCTCAACTCCCCAGTCCTTCTCGACCACGAAACAGGAGATCCCGCGATGGCCGGCCTCGGGGTCAGTCTTGGCAAAGACCGTGTAGGTGTCCGAGACGCCGGCGTTGGTGATCCACATCTTCGTCCCGGAGAGCACGTAATGGTCACCGTCGCGCACGGCACGGGTGCGCATCGAAGCCACGTCGGAGCCGGCGCCGGCCTCGGACAGGCAGTAACTCGCCTGTGACTCGCCGGTGGCGACCTTCGGCAGGTACTTCTGCTTCACCGCCTCGCTGGCGAAGTTCATCACCGGCAGCATGCCGAGCTTGGAAATGAGCAACGTGACAGACGTCGACGCGCACGCCCGGGCGATCTCCTCGATCATCACTGCCTGCGTGACGAGATCGGCGCCCTGCCCGCCGTACTCGGCGGGCACGCTGAGCGCGGGCAGCTCCATCTCCACGCAGGCCTTGAAGCTCTCCTGCGGGAATTCCTCCCGCTCGTCATAGCCGGCGGCGAGCGGCGCGATCTTGTCGTCGGCGAAACGCCGCAGCACCCGGCGGAAGTCCTGTTGGTCCTCGTTCAGTTCGGACGGCGCCATTGCCTATCCACCTCCTGGGCTAGCCGGACAGTCCGGCGAGCACTCTCCAGCAACCCGGATCTGCCGCCAGCCCGGCACGGACGTCTTCCGGCTTGAGGCGGAGCGTGGCCTCGGGAACGGCCTCGGAGACGTCGCGCCGCTGCCAGTAGTCATGGGCTGCGCCGCCCAGGTACCTCTCTCTCGCGGCCATCAGCTCGGCCGGCGCCTCGTCGAGGTAGCCGAAGAGGTTGAGGGCAAGGGCGACGTCGCCGGATATCGGTGCCCGGCCGTAGAGGGCCGCCCGCCGGAGCCCTATCGCCACCGCTGCCGCCAGCACGTCCTCGGCATGTTCCTCGTCCGACAGACGCAGCCGCCCTTGGAAGCGCTGCGCGAGGGCGAGGGCGTAGCCCTGGTCCGGGCCCGGGACACCGGTGTTGGGCCGGTGGGCCTGATGCGGCGATGGCCGGAAGTCGGCCGGGCGGTGGGGGGTCCAAGGGGGCGGCGGGGGCAGCCGGAGCACGTCGCGGACCTCGTCCGCCTCCAGGATGGGCGCGAACTTCGGCTGAGTCATCGCGTCGCCACGGGGTCGATCGTACTCCCACCCGCCGCGACGCCCGATTCCCGGTCGGGGAGCGTCTTTCCAGGTCCATCGCCCATGGGGACGGGCGGCGACGAACCCGCGGTGACCTGCGGCGCCTGGCGGGAGGCGGCCCGGGCCAGCCCGACAACGACCGAGTCGACGAGGGCCTGCCAGGATGCCTCGATGATGTTCTCGGACACCCCGATCGTCGACCAGGTGCCGTCGGCGTCCGAGGTGTCGAGGAGGACCCGCGTGACAGCGCCTGTGGCCCGCTCGGTATTGAGCACGCGGACCCGGTAGTCGGTCAGATGGACGTTGCGCAGCGCGGCGAACTGCGGCTCGACGGCGAGGCGGAGGGCGGCGTCGAGAGCGTTGACGGGGCCGTTTCCCTCTGCCGTTGCGACGACCCGCTTCCCGCCGACGTGCACCTTTACGGTCGCCTCCGTCATCAGCTCGCCGGCCGACTCCCAGGGATGGACGAGACGAATCGCCGACCCGCCTTCCTCACCGGCGGGGATCGGCTCCGGGTCTGCCCGCCATTCGGTGATGACCCGGTACGACTCGATCCGGAAGGCGTCTGCGAGGTCGGCTCCCGCCGCCGCCCGCATGAGCAGCTCGAGCGAGCCGTCGGCGACCTCGAAGTGATACCCGGAGTGCTCGAGGCGCTTCAAGGTGTCGAGCACGAGCGACAGGCCGGGCGAGTCGAGGTTGAGACCGAGCTCGGCCGCCTTCATCTGCAGCGTCGCCCGGCCGGCGAGCTCGCTCACGACAAAGCGGGTGCCGTTGCCGACCAGGTCCGGCTGGACATGCTCGTAGGCGTCCGGTCGGCGAGCGATGGCGCTCGTGTGCAGCCCAGCCTTGTGGGTGAAGGCGGCCTTGCCGACGTAGGGCCGTTGCGGGTCGAGCGGCAGGTTGACGAGCTCGGCCACGTGATGCGCCACCGGCGTCAGTCGCTCGAGATGCTCGCGGGGAATGGTACGGACGCCCATCTTGAGCGTCAGGTTGGCGATAATGGCAGAGATGTCGGCGTTGCCCGCCCTCTCGCCGTAGCCGTTCAGACAGCCTTGGGCCTGGGTGGCGCCTTGGCGGACGGCGGCGAGGGTGTTGGCGACGGCGCAGGCGGCATCGTTGTGGAAGTGAACGCCGAGGGCGGCCGAGGTCCGGCGGCGCACTTCGGCCACGATCCGCTCGACATCGTCCGGAAGGCTCCCTCCATTGGTGTCGCAGAGCACGAGTGCCTCGGCTCCTGCCTCCTCGGCCACCGACAGCACGCGGAGCGCGAAGTCGGCGTCACGCGCGTAGCCGTCGAAGAAGTGCTCGGCGTCGAAGAAGACCCGCAGGCCCGCCCCCCGCAGGAACGCCACCGACTCGGCCGCCATGGCGATGCCTTCCTCGAGGCTCGTGCGGAGGGCTTCTGTCACGTGGAGGTCGGACGACTTGGCGACAATGCAGACCGCCTCGGTGCCGGCGCCGGCGAGATGTCGCAATACCTCGTCGTCCTCGACCCGGCCGCCGGGTCGCCTTGTCGAGCCGAAGGCCACGAGGGTGGCCCGCGCCAGCTTCAGCTCGGAGCGGGCCCGCCGGAAGAACTCCTCGTCCTTCGGATTGGCGCCCGGCCAGCCGCCCTCGATGAAGGCCACTCCGAGATGGTCGAGCTGCTCGGCGACGCGCAGCTTGTCGTCGACGGTGAGAGAAATGCCCTCCTGTTGAGAGCCGTCCCGCAGCGTCGTGTCGTAGATCTGGACCGCGGCCGGCCAGCCGGCGGCGTGCGCGTCAGGTGACATACTCGACCCAGTCCTTGTAGGCGTCGATCTCCCCTCGGACCGCCTGGAAGAACTGCTCCTGGATGGCCGTCGTGATCGGACCCGGCCGGCCCGTGCCGACCATGCGGTCGTCGACCGAAGACACCGGGACCACCTCGGCCGCCGTCCCGGTCAGGAAGGCCTCATCGGCCATGTACAGATCGGTTCGCCGCAGGGCGGACTGGACGACGTCGTAGCCGAGGTCGCGGGCGATCGTCATGACGGAGTCGGCCGTGATGCCCTCGAGGGCGCCGGCCGAGGAGAACGGGGGCGTGAGGATGCAGCCGCCGCGCACGACGAAGACGTTCTCGCCGGTGCCCTCCGACAGGTAGCCGTCTGTCGTCAGCAGCATCGCCTCGTCGTAGCCCGCGAGGACGGCCTCCACCTTGGCGAGCGACGAGTTGATGTACATCCCGGTCGCCTTGGCCGCCGTCGGCATCGCCCGCGGGTCGTGCCGTGCCCAGGAGGAGACCTTGAGGCGGATGCCGTTGGCGATGCCGTCGTCGCCGAGATAGGCGGCCCACGGCCAACAGGCCACCGACACGTTCACCGGGCAGGGGATGGGGTTGAGGCCCATCTCGCCGTAGCCGAGGTAGACGATCGGCCGGATGTAACAGGCGTCGAGCCCGCTCAGGCGCACCACATCATTGGCGGCGCCGACGATCTCCTCGCGGGTGAAGGGGATGGTCATGCCGAGGATGTGAGCGCTCTGGAAGAGCCTGTCGATGTGATCGTGCAGGCGGAAGATGGCCGGTCCTTGCGACGTCGGGTAGGCCCGGATCCCCTCGAAGACGCCGAGCCCGTAGTGGAGGCTGTGGGTGAGGACGTGGATGCGGGCCTCGTCCCAGTCGACGAGGTGGCCGTCCATCCAGATCTTGGCGGTTTTGGTCAATGCCATGTCACAACCTCTCTGCGATCGCATCGCCCAAACTGGCGGTGCTCCAAGTCTCTTTCCAGTCGGCCATCTCGGCCTGCAGGGACAGGACAGCCTTTACGATCCGCTCGGCCTCGTCAGTCTTGCCGAGATGATCGAGCATCATGGCCGCCGAGCGGATGGCGGCGAGCGGGTTGGCACGGCCGGTGCCGGCGATGTCGTGCGCCGCTCCGTGTACGGGTTCGAAGAGCGACGGGCCGGTCCGGGCCGGGTTCAGGTTCGCCGAGGCGGCAAACCCAATCCCACCCGTGAGGGCGCCGGCGAGGTCCGTCAGGATGTCGCCGAACAAGTTGTCCGTCACGAGTACGCCGTAGCGCTGGGGCTGCTCGACGAGGAAGATGCACGCCGCGTCGACGTGCTGGTAGTCGGTCCTCACGCCGGCATGCTCCCGGGCGACCTCGTCGAAGGTGCGCTGCCAGAGGTCGCCGGAGAAGGTGAGGACGTTCGTCTTGTGAACGAGGGTCACATGAGGCTCGCTCCGCCCCTCGGCCAGCTCGAAGGCGAAGCGAACGCACCTCTCCACGCCGCGGCGCGTGTTGACCGAGCCCTGGGTGGCGACCTCGTGCGGGGTGCCCCGCCGCAGCGAGCCGCCCTCGCCGGCATAGGGTCCCTCGGTGTTCTCCCGCACCACGACGAAGTCGGTCCCCGGCGCCCGGGAAGTGGCGGACCCGGTGAACGGTCGCAGATTGATGTAGAGGTCGAGCTCGAAGCGGAGGCGCAGCAGCAGGCCCCGTTCGAGCGTCCCCGGCGGCACGTCCCGCGAGCCGATCGGCGGCCCGACCGCTCCGAGCAGGATGGCGTCGGCGCGGGCGAGCTCCTCGAGAACCGAGTCCGGGAGCACCTCGCCGGTTCTCACGTACCGGTCTGCGCCGAGGTCGTAGTCAGTCGTGTCGAGCCCGACACCGGCCGCGCGCACGACTTTCAGCGCCTCGGCGGTCACCTCCGGCCCGATGCCGTCACCGCCGATGACTGCGACAGCGGGAGGGGGTTTCTCGGTCAAGGTGTCGCACCTCTCTCTGCACTGCTCTCGTGGCCGATGGTTCAAGAAACAAAAAGGCCGCCCACTCAGGTGGACGGCCTCGGGCGCGCTATCTTCCGGCGCGCCTAGCTGGATGCTACGTCCCTGTCTGAGCCGGCCCGGGCGTCACAATCCACCCCGCAAGTCTACGTGGCCCCGGCTAGGCGTCAATCCACGGCCGGCGGGTGGGGTCCAAGCCACGGCGGCTCAGTTCTTCGGCCTGCTGAGGCCGGGCGACGCCCGCGGGTGCGTCACGGCGACCCTGCGACAACGACGCCTGGCATGACTCTCCCTGGCGGTGTCGCGCGGTCAATTGCCACCCGGATAATCTCTCCGGGTGAGCGAGACGAAGTTGACGGCCGAGACTTATGAGCGTCTCGTGGCCGAGCTCGAGGATCTGACCACTCGGGGGCGGGTGGAGATCGCTCGTCAGATCGAGGCGGCTCGTGCCCTCGGCGACCTGTCGGAGAACGGTGACTACCACGCCGCCAAGGATTCCCAGGGGAAGATGGAGTCGCGTGTGCGGCAGCTCCAAGCCATGCTGGGCGATGCCGTCATCGTCGAGAGCGGCGTCGGTGAGATGGGTGTCGTCGCCCCTGGCGTGGTCGTCGAGATCCGCTACGAGGGCGACACTGACACCGAGAAGTACTTCGTCGGCTCCATCGAGGAGCGCCGGGAAGGGATCGGCGTCGTCTCGCCGGGCTCACCCCTCGGACGCGCCCTCATCGGCCGCTCGCCAGGGGATCTCGTTTCCTACGACGCTCCGAGCGGCACCCTGACGGCCCAGATCGTCTGGGTCGGCTCCTGACCGGGGGCGCCGGTGCCCACACTCGCTGAGAAGGTCTGGGACAGCCACGTCGTCCGGCGAGGCGGGAGCGCCTCTGAGCCTGACCTGTTGTACATCGACCTTCACCTCGTCCACGAGGTGACCTCCCCGCAGGCCTTCGAGGGCCTGCGACTGGCCGGCCGCCGCCTGCGCCGGCCCGACCTCACAGTGGCCACAGCCGACCACAACGTCCCGACCACGTCCCATAGCGGCCCCATCGCCGATCCTGTCTCGCGGCGACAACTCGAGGCACTCGAGGAGAACTGCCGCGACTTCGGTGTCGACTGCTGGCCGATGGGCCACCCGAACCAGGGCATCGTCCACGTCATCGGGCCCGAGCAGGGCCTCACCCAGCCAGGTCTCACGATCGTCTGCGGCGACAGCCATACCTCCACCCACGGCGCCTTCGGTGCCCTCGCCTTCGGCATCGGGACCTCGGAGGTGGAACACGTCCTCGCCACCCAGACGATCACCCAGCGCCGCCCGAAGACGATGGCGGTCACCCTGGAGGGCGACCTCCCGCCCGGTGTGACGGCGAAGGACGTGGTGCTCGCCGTCATCGGCCGCCTCGGCACGACCGGGGGCGCCGGCCACGTGATCGAGTACCGCGGCTCGGCGATCGAGCGGCTCTCGATGGAGGGCCGGATGACGGTCTGCAACATGTCCATCGAGGCCGGGGCCCGCGCAGGCATGGTCGCTCCCGACGACGCCACCTTCGCCTACCTCGAGGGACGACCGCGGGCGCCGAAGGGCGCCGCCTGGGAGCGGGCCGTCGAACAGTGGCGGGGGCTGCCGACCGATCCCGGCGCCGTCTTCGACACCGAGGTCCGCCTCGACGCTGCCGCCCTCACGCCCCACGTGTCATGGGGGACCAATCCTGCCCAGGTCGTCCCGATCGGCGGGAAGATCCCGAGCCCCGACTCGCTCGCCAACCCCGCCGAACGAGAGGCGGCCGGCCGGGCGCTGCATTACATGGGCCTCGAGCCCGGGACGGCGATGCGCGATGTCGCCGTCGACACGGTCTTCATCGGCTCGTGCACGAACTCCCGCATCGAGGACCTCCGGGCGGCGGCGGCCGTCCTCGATGGCCGGACGGTCCGTCCCGGCCTCCGGGCTCTCGTCGTCCCGGGCTCGGCTCCTGTGAAGCGGGCGGCCGAGGGTGAGGGGCTCGATCGGGTGTTCCGCCGGGCGGGTTTTGAATGGAGGGAGAGCGGCTGCTCGATGTGCCTCGGCATGAACCCCGACCAGCTGAAGCCCGGTGAGCGGTGCGCCTCGACGTCGAACCGCAATTTCGAGGGCCGCCAGGGCCGTGGCGGCCGCACCCACCTCGTCTCGCCGGCGGTGGCGGCGGCGACGGCCGTGCTCGGGCACTTCGCCACCCCCGCCGACCTCGAGGACGCCTGATGGAGCCGGTGCGCATCGTCACGGGCCGCGCCGTGCCCCTCGACCGGTCGGACGTGGACACCGACCAGATCATCCCGAGCGAGTGGCTGAAGCGAATCGAGCGGACGGGCTTCGGGGCCGGCCTGTTCAGCGAATGGCGGGACGAGCCGTCCTTTGTCCTCAACAAGCCGGAGCACTCCGGCGCTTCCATCCTCCTCGCCGGCCCCAACTTCGGCACCGGCTCGTCGAGGGAGCACGCCGTCTGGGCGCTCGTCGACTACGGCTTTCGCGCCGTAGTCAGCTCACGGTTCGGTGACATCTTCCGCAACAACTCGACCCGGTCAGGCTTGGTGCCGGCCGAGGTGGACGAGGCGGCGGGACGGGCACTGATCGAGCTCGTGAAGGCTGACCCCGGCCTCGAGATCACGATCGACGTCGAGCGCCGGCTCGTCGAGGTGCCGGCTACCGGTGATGCCTTCAGTTTCCGCCTCGACGACGACGCTCAGTTCCGCCTCCTGAAGGGTCTCGACGACATCGGGGTGACGATGCAGCGCCTGACCGAGATCGACGCATTCGAGTCGCGGCGGCCGGCCTGGCTGCCCGGCTCGGCACTCGCCGGCTGACGAGTCGAGCCTCGCCGGCCGACCGGCGCCCCTCTCGCTGACGTCGCCGGCCGACCGGCGCGCCCCTCTCGCCGAGCTCGCCGGCCGACCGGCGCCGCTCTCGCTTGGTCGCCGGCTGACCGCCGGCCCGCCCCAACCGGAGATCGTTCAGGGCATTCGGGCCGCCACCAGCGTGCCCCCCGGGCCCGAGGCAGTGGCCAGCACACCCTTGACCGAGGTGACGCCGGAGTACTCACCCAGCAACGAGAGGCGCCCGTCCTTTTGCAGCTCGGCGGCGAGCTCGAGGTCACCACGCTCGTACACGCTGCTGTAGTGGCCGGCCGGGAGCAGCACGGACACCGGATCTGTCGCCGGCTGCACCGTCCAGTCGACAGGGGACTGTCCGGTGCCGAACAGCTCGTTGTCGAAGCGGAGCGTAAAGATCACGAGCACAGCTCCGGCGGCCGGCTTCCCCACCGACGGGCCCGCAGCCTTCGGGGGGCTGGCGGAGTGTCGGTTCGCAGCGATCAGGTAGGCGACACTCGCCCCGGCCGGCTGGTAGAGCTCACGCCCGCCCAGGCCGGCAGCCTCGGTCTGTTGCAGCTGTTTGCGGGGATCAGGGATGGCCCAGCACGGGCCGTTGAAGTCGGCCGCAACGAACGGGCCGAGGCGGCCGGACACCTCGTAATTCTGCAGATCGTTGGCGACCCGCTGCGGCACGCCGGCTGCGGCAGCTCGCTCGGCCGATGTCAGAGGCGTCGCCACGCCGTTCTCGGTGGAGAGCATGACGAACGAACCCCCGTTGGCGGACGGCTCGAGATCGATTCTCCACGCTGCGCCCGGCGATGACTTCTCGTACTGCAGCAGCGTGTCGGCGTGCGGGCAGCTGCCTGCGTTCTTCGGTGACCCCTCGAGATCTGTGGCTCCGACCGCCAAGAAACCCGCCGGATACGAAGACCCATCACCCACCACCACTTGCAGCGGGCGGATGGTGAACGGCGCGTTGGGCGACGGCTTGGTGCCGAGAAGCTTCGCCAGGCTCGCGATGTTGTACTGGGAGCCGTCGATGGCGAGGGCCGAGCCGGTCTCGTAGGTGCGCAGCAGGGACAGGTCGTTCGTGGTGTTGGCCTTGTTGTTCGTCGCCGAAGTCCGGCCCAGAATGGCCGCCGCCTCGCGGGGCGAGATGATCCCGGGACCGGGCTGGCTCGACGGCGAAGCCACCGGCAGGCTCGGGGAGCAGCCGGCGACACCGAGTGCTGCTGCCACCGCCAACGCCGCCGTCCCCCAGATGCAGGCCCTCGGAGAAGCGCCCGAATGTGCTGCCGGTCGCCCCGCCAGCGTTTTCACCAGCTCATGGGCCGACCTCTGCCCGGCGAGTGGCGCTCGCACGTGCTCGGACGATCCGGTTCGTCGCCGCCAGGTAGGCCCGGGCGGCGGCTTCCACGACATCAGTCGAGAGCCCACGACCTGACACTTTCACGCCTTCGGACTCCAGTTGCACGACGACGTCGCCGAGGGCATCGATCCCACCGGTGACGGAGGACACGTTGAAGTCCGACAGGCGGGCGTCGATCCCGGTGGCCTGCCTGATCGCCCGGCAGGCGGCGTCGATCATGCCGTCACCTTCCGAGCTCGCCTCCGACCTGTGCCCATCGCGCAGCACGACGACCCGGGCCTTCGGTGTGCCCGCTGTGCCCCCGTGCACCTCGAGCACCTCGAGGGCGAATCCTGCCTCGAGGGCCGTGCCGACCTCCTCGGCCACGATCGCCTCGAGATCAGCGTCTGTGAGCTGCACTTTCCGGTCGGCGAGCTCCTTGAAGCGCGCAAACGAGGCACTGAGGGCCTCCCCCCCGAGTGAGATCCCGAGCTTCTCGAGCGTCTCGGAGAAGGCATGGCGGCCGGAGTGCTTCCCGAGGACGATCTGACTGCCGACCTGCCCGACCGAGGCGGCGTCGATGATCTCGTAGGTGGAGCGCTCGGCGAGGACGCCGTGCTGGTGGATGCCCGACTCGTGGGCGAAGGCATTCTTCCCGACGACTGCCTTGTTCCACTGGACCGGATAACCGGTGAGGCGCGACACCAGCCGGCTGGTGCGGGCGAGCTCCTCGGTCCGCACCGATGTCCCGGCGGGGAAGCAGTCCGGGCGGATCCGAAGCGCCATGACGACCTCCTCGAGGGCCGCATTGCCCGCTCGCTCACCGAGCCCGTTCACGCACACCTCGACCTGGCGGGCGCCGGCCTTTACTCCGGAGAGGCTGTTGGCGACGGCGAGGCCGAGGTCGTTGTGGCAGTGGGTGGACAGGACATAGTCGCCCGGGATCTGCTCACGGACGTGAGCGATGAGATCACCGAACTCCCACGGGATGCCGTAGCCGACGGTGTCGGGGATGTTGAGCGTCGTGGCGCCCGCCTCGACGGAGGCGGCCAGGACCTCGAGCATGAAGTCGAGCGGCGTGCGGGTCGCATCCTGGGGGGAGAACTCGACGTCGCTCGTGTGCTCGCGGGCCCGCGAGACACCTTGACGCACCTCGGCGAGCACCTGGGCCGGCGTCATCTTCAACATGTGCTCCATGTGGCTCGGGCTCGTCGAGATGAAGACGTGGATGCGGGAGTGGTCGGCGTCCCGGAGGGCCTCGAAGCAGCGGTCCACGTCGGCCAGATGGGTCCGGGAGAGGGCGGCGATGATGGGGCCGTCCACCTGGCGGGCGATGGCCTGTACGCCGTCGAAGTCGCCCTCGCTGGCGACAGGGAAGCCTGCCTCGACGTAGTCCACGCCGAGCCGGGCGAGCTGCTCGGCAATCTCGAGCTTCTCGGCCGGGTCGAGCGAGATGCCGGGGGACTGCTCACCGTCCCGGAGCGTCGTGTCGAAGATGACCACGGCTTCCGAGCCCGGCCGTTCAGTCGCCACGCTGGCTGTGGTCTCGTTGTTCTCGGTCATCGCCGCACCTTCCTCTGTCGGTCTTCGTGCTCGTGGGCGGACTTTCGGCTCTCCCGGTCGGCCCTGCGGATTCCGGCCAACAAAAAACCTCCTGGCCGAAAAGGCACAGGAGGTTCGACAAGCGCGGTGGCGCTTGTCGTCACGTGAGAAGCAGGGTCCAGATCAGGGTCATACCACCCACAAGTGTGGGCGGGAAACGGGCCGCCGTCAAGGGCGGCTGTCGTCGGCCCGGTCCGGCCACGCACTCCTCCTCGGTCCACGGATCGGTCGCGGTTCGTCAGGGCCTGCTGCCGGAGGCCCGGTCCGGGCCGGCCTGCCCGTCCGGAGGGAGCTCGGTCGCCGGGTCCAGATCCTCTGCCCGCCTGTAGCCGCCCCGGTGATGCAGCAACGGGGTGGAGCCCGTCCCCACGCCGAGCTCGGCGACGCGGCCGAGCACCAAGACGTGGTCCCCCGCCGGCTGCTCCTCCTCGAGCTGGCAGTCGATCCAGGCCACCGACCCGGCGATGACCGGGTGCCCGGAGGGGGCAGGCTCCCATCTGATGCCGTCGAACTTGTCGGCGCCCGTGATGGCCAGCCGGGCGGAGACGGCCGCCTGCCCGGCGCCGAGCACGCTCACGCAGAACGAGCCTGCGCGCGAGATCTCCGGCCAGCTCGTCGAGCTCCGGGCGACAAAGAAACCCACCAACGGCGGCTCCAACGACACCGGCACGAACGTCCCGACCGAGAGCCCCGTCGGGCGGTCGCCGACGAGGCCGGCGACGACGGTCACACTGGTGGGGACGTGGCCGAGAACCTGGCGGAACCGCTCAGCCGTCACCATGCTCAAGATGCGGGTCTCCTCAGCTCTCTACGAGCCCACCGTGCCGTGGACGCGGTGAATGTCGAGGATGCCGTCGCGCCTGCGCAGCTGTGCGAGCACGTCGTCGGGCACCGGGACGTCGGTGGCCAGCGCCATCAACGCCGTCCCGGCCCCGGCGGTCTGGCCGACGGCCATCGAGGAGATGCTCACGCCGGCCTCCCCGAGTGCCACGCCGACGAGGCCGATCATCCCGGCCCGGTCGTCGTTCCGGACGAGGAGGAGGTTCTCGGCAAACGGGATCTCCACCCCGTGGTCGTCGATCATGACGATCCGCTCGGCGGCGCCACGGCCCGCGAGCGTGCCGGAGATGGCGTGGTGGCCGCTCCGGAGCGTGATCAGGCTCAGGTAGTCGAGCGGCGTGGCAGTCGAGGACTCGACGACCGTGAGCCCCCGCTGGTCGGCCAGGCGGGGGGCGTTGACGTAGGAAACGGGCTCGTCGCTTCCCGCAGCAAGGACGCCCTTCAGCACCCCCAGCGTCACCATGCTCGTGTCCTCGGAGGCGAGCACCCCTTCGACGGCCACCTCGAGCGAATCCGGGAGGCCGTCGCACATCGCCGCCATCACGTGCCCGAGGCGTTCGGCGAGAGACAGGTACGGGCGCACCGTCTCCGAGGCGGAGCTGGCGGCGATGTTGACGGCGTGGGGGACGAGGTCGTCCGCCAGCGCCAGAAGTATCTGCTCGGCGATCTGCTCGCCTGCCTTGTCCTGGGCCTCCTCGGTGCTCGCCCCGAGGTGCGGCGTGACGACGACGCCCGGCAGGCCGAACAGAGGCGAGTCGGTGCACGGCTCGCTCGAGAAGACGTCGAGGGCCGCCCCGGCGACCTGGCCTGACGAGATGGCCCCGGCGAGAGCCTCCTCGTCGAGCACACCTCCCCGGGCGGCGTTCACGATGCGGATGCCCTGCTTCGCCTTGCCCAGCAGCTCCTTGCCGATGAGGCCGGCGGTCTCCGGCGTCTTCGGGAGGTGGATCGTGAGGAAGTCGGACACGCCCACCAGCTCCTCCAGGCCCATGAGCTCGACGCCCATCCTGCGCGCCCGGTCTTCGGAGACGTAGGGGTCATGGGCGACGACCCGCATGCCGAAGGCGTGAGCCCGCTGCGCGACGAGGGCACCGATCCGGCCGAGGCCGACGATCCCGAGCGTCTTCGCGTAGAGCTCCACCCCCTCCCACTTCGAGCGCTCCCACCGGCCGGCGACGAGGGCGGCGTGGGCCTGGGGGATGTTGCGCGCCTGGGCCAGCAGCAGGGCGACGGCATGCTCGGCGGCCGACAGGATGTTCGACTCCGGTGCGTTGACCACCATCACGCCGCGGTCTGTCGCAGACGCCACATCGACGTTGTCGAGCCCGACGCCGGCTCGACCCACTACGACGAGATCGCGGCCCTGCTCGAGCACGGCGGCAGTCACCTTCGTCCCCGAGCGCACGACGAGTGCAGCCGCCCCCCGGACAGCCTCGTTCAGCTCATCTGGGGAGAGCCCGGTCTGCACGTCGACCTCATGACCGCCGGCGCGCATGGCCTCGATGCCACGCTCGGACAGTGGTTCGGTGACGAGTATGCGTGCCATTCAGCTCCCGCTCCGCTCCTTCACGAGAGTGGCGATCCGATCGATCCCTTCGACGAGCTCGCCGTCGCCGAGGGCATAGGAGAAGCGGGCATAGCCCGGAGCCCCGAATGCCTCCCCCGGCACGAAGGCAACGCGCGCCAGATCGAGGACGATATCGGCGAGCTCGAGGGTCGTCGTGGCGGTCCGGCCGCCGAGGGGACGTCCGAGGAGCCCCTCGAGCGAGGGGAAGGCATAGAACGCCCCCTCGGGCTCGAAGCACTCGACGCCTTCGATCTCGTTCAGCATGCGGTGGATGGTGCGCCGGCGCCGGTCGAAGGCGGCCCGCATCTCGGCGACCGCAGTCAGATCGCCGCTCACCGCCTCGAGAGCGGCCCGCTGGGCGACGTTGTTCACGTTCGAGGTGGTGTGGGACTGCAGGTTGGCGGCCGCCTCGGCGACATCGGCAGGGGCGATCATCCACCCAACCCGCCAGCCGGTCATGGCGTAGGTCTTGGCCACCCCGTTCACGACGACGCAGCGGTCGGACAGCTCCGGGACGACCACGGGCATCGAGTGCTGCTCGGCGGTCCCGTAGACGAGGTGCTCGTAGATCTCGTCTGTCACGACCCACCAGCCCCGCTCTACAGCCAGCCGGCCGATCTCGGCTATCTCCTCCCGGGGGTAGACGGCGCCGGTCGGGTTCGACGGTGACACGAAGAGGAGGACCTTGGTCCGATCCGTCGCCGCCGCCTCCAGCTGCTCGACGGTCGCCCGGAAACCCGAGCCGATGCCCGTCGGCACGACCACCGGGACGCCGCCCGCCAGCGTGATCGACTCCGGGTAAGTGGTCCAGTAGGGCGCCAGCAGCAATACCTCGTCGCCCGGGTCGAGGAGAGTCTCGAAGGTGTTCGCCACCGCCTGCTTCCCCCCGTTCGTCACCACCACCTGGCCGGCGTTCACCGAGTAGCCCGAGTCCCGCAGAGTCTTGCGGGCGATTGCCTCACGCAGCTCCGGCAGGCCGGCGGTCGAGGTGTAGTGATGGTTCCTCGGATCGAGACAGGCGCGGACCGCCGCTTCGACGATGGGGGCCGGAGTGGGGAAGTCGGGTTCGCCGGCGCCGAAGCCGACGACGTCGACTCCGGCGGCCTTGAGCGCCTTCGCCTTGGCGTCGATCGCCAGCGTCGCAGAGGGCGCGACTTGAGCGACGCGGCGGGAGATTCGCCCCGAGGCGCGCGCTGCCAGCTGAGTAGTGGGTGGCATAGCCCATCGTGACACATGCCCGCGCCGGGCCCGCATCGCGGAGCGGGATGGCCGCAGGAGCGCTCTGGCGTGCGTCACTCGAGGCTTCGACCGTCGAGGGGCGCGCCAGTGTGGCCCCTCCCCTGTTTGGCTGCAGGCGCGACCCCTCCCCTGTTTGGCTGCGGGCGCGACCGGACGGGCCTCGCCGGGCCGCCATGCTGTCCCATGGCCGACCTCACCATCCCCCCTTCGATGCTGCCGTCCGACGGCCGCTTTGGCTCCGGGCCGTCGAAGGTGCGGCCGGAGGCGGTCGCCGACCTCGCGGCCGCGGCGCCCCGCTACCTCGGGACCAGCCACCGGCAGCCCGGTGTGAAGCGCATCGTCGGTCAGATCCGTCAGGGTCTCTCGAGCCTCCTCGGCCTGCCCGACGGCTACGAGGTGGTCCTCGGCAACGGCGGAACGTCGGCGTTCTGGGACGCGGCGACGTTCTGTCTCATCGAGCGCCGGAGCCAGCACCTCGCCTTCGGCGAGTTCTCGGGCAGGTTCGCCGCCGCCGTCAGCGCAGCGCCTTTCCTCGATGAGCCCGATGTGATCCGGTCCGAGCCGGGCAGTCGTCCCGAGCCTGTCGCCGACGCCTCCGTCGACGCGTATGCCTTCACCCACAACGAGACCTCGACCGGTGTGATGTGCGAAATCCGCCGTCCGCTCGAGCGGGCGGGCGGGGCACCCGCCGACGGTCTCGTCCTCGTCGACGCCACATCGGGTGCCGGTGGCCTTCGTGTCGATGCCGACCAGTTCGACGCTTATTACTTCGCCCCCCAGAAATGCTTCGGATCAGACGGCGGACTGTGGCTCGCGGCACTGTCGCCTGCTGCCATCGAGCGGGTGGAGTCGGTTTTGGTCGGGAGGTGGGTGCCGGGTTTCTTTGATCTGAAGGCGGCCCTCGACAACTCGCGGCTCGACCAGACCTACAACACGCCGGCCCTCGCCACGCTCCACCTGCTGGCAAGCCAGGTGGAGTGGATCAACGACCACGGCGGCCTCGAATGGTCAGCCTCCCGCTGCGACCGGTCCGCCGAGATCGTCTACGGGTGGGCGGCCCGCGCCCCGTTCGCCACCCCTTATGTGACCAAGCCGAGCGACCGCTCGCACGTCGTGGCCACGATCGATTTCTCCGACAGCGTCGACGCCGCCGGCGTCGCCCGGGTCCTGCGCTCGAACGGGATCCTCGACACCGAGCCTTACCGCAAGCTCGGCCGCAACCAGCTCCGCATCGCGATGTTCCCGGGCATCGAGCCGGACGACCTCGAGGCTCTCACCGCCTGCATCGACTTCGTCGTCGCTGAGCTGACTCCGTAGGAACAGTTCCGCCGCATCGCCGGCGGCGGGGGAATCTATCCGGCTCGCTCGTCCGTAACCCCGTAGCGACGGACCCATGCGGGCGGGGGGATCTCCGCGCCGCGGGGGCCGTAGGGCAGTGCGACAGATCTGTATCGGGTCACACGAAAGGGGACTGCAAGGTGCACACGCGCAAGTTCGGATGGGCAGAGAAACTCGGTCTCGCCGGGGCGGCGATCACAGCCGCCGGCGCCCTCACCCTCGGCGTCACGGCTGCACAAGCGGCGCCGTCGTCGGCCGGGATGAGCGCAACGGTGGTCCACGTCGTGACGAGGGCACCCATCGGGAAGATGCTGGCGAACGACAAGGGGCTCAGCCTCTACACCGCCCCCGGGGCCTGCACCGGGAGCTGCCTGGGGATTTGGCCCCCGCTCGTCATGCCGAAGGGCGCCACCTTGCCTCTCGGGGCGAAGTGTCTGTCCACGGCGGCATTCGGCAAGAGCGGCCGCCAGGTCACCTATCACGGGAAGCGGCTCTACATGTTCTACATGGACAGCGGCAGCAGCGTGAAAGGCCAGAACGTAGGGGGGTTCAAAGCCGCCTCGGTCACATCCTCCTGTCCGTGAGCGGCTGATGGCCGGGCCGGGTGGATCAGCCTCCCGACACGTCCTCGAGCCGCTGGCGACCGCCGCTGACGAACGGCATCATCGCCCTGAGCTCCGCGCCGACCTGCTCGATCTGATGACTCTTGCCCTGCTCGCGCAGCGCCCGGTAGTTCGGCCGCCCTGCCCTGTCCTCGGCCACCCACTCGGCGGCGAAGCGGCCGTCACGGATCTCCTCGAGAATGCGCCGCATCTCCTCACGGACGTGCTCGTCGATGATCCGCGGGCCCCGGGTCATGTCGCCGTACTCGGCTGTGTCGGACACCGAGAAGCGCATCCCCGATATCCCCTGCTCGTACATGAGGTCGACGATCAGCTTCAGCTCGTGCAGGCACTCGAAGTAAGCGGACTCGGGCTGGTAACCGGCCTCGACGAGGGTTTCGAAACCTGCAGTCACGAGCGCCGTCACCCCTCCGCACAGCACGACCTGCTCGCCGAAGAGGTCTGTCTCGGTCTCCTCCTCGAACGTGGTCTCGAGGACGCCGGCCCGGGTGGCACCGAGCGCGTCTGCGTAGGAGAGCGCCAGCGCCATCGCCTTTCCCGACTCGTCCTTCGACACGGCGATGAGCGAAGGCACGCCGCCGCCGTCGGTGAAGGTCCGCCGTACGAGATGGCCGGGGCTCTTCGGCGCCACCATCCCCACGTCGACGCCGGGGGGAGGATTGATCAGGCCGAAGCGGATGTTGAAGCCGTGGGCGAAGAAGAGGGCGTCGCCGTCCTTCAGGTTCGGGGCGATCTCGCTCTCGTAGACCGAGGCCTGCTCGGTGTCCGGCATGAGCATGACGACCAGGTCCGCCTCGGCGGCGGCATCGGCCGGCAGCAGCACTCGCAGTCCCTCGGCCTCCGCCTTCGCCCGCGACTTGGATTCCTCGCGCAGGCCGACACGTACGTCGACGCCGGAGTCGCGCAGGTTGAGCGCGTGCGCATGGCCCTGCGAGCCGTAGCCGATCACGGCCACTGCTCTCGAGCGGACGAGCGCCTTGTCGGCGTCCTTCTCGTAGTAAAGCTTGGTCACGGTGGGTTTCCTTCGTCGTGGGTTGGTGGGGACGATCGGGTAGGGGCACGACTGGCGGCGGCTGTCAGTCTGTTCCTCCGGCGGTGGCGAGTGCGAGCCCGGTGCGCGAGCGCGAGCCCAGCCGAGGGAGTGCCACCCGCCCGGTCCGCTGCAGCTCCACGATCCCATACGGCCGCATCAGCTCCTCGAAGTCGTCGAGGACGCCCGGCGCGCCGGCCAGCATGGCGGTGAGCGCCTCGTGGCCGACGTCGATGATGTGGCCACCGAAGACGCCGACGAGCTGGATGACCTGAGCCCGCTGGCCGGCGTCGGCCGACACGGTCGTCAAGAGCAGCTCGGCCTCCCGGGCATGGTCGGGATGCAGCTCGGAGATCTCGACCACGTTGATGAGCTTGTCGAGCTGGGCGACGATCTGCTCGAGGGGGGACGACTCCACGTCGACCACGATCGAGATCCTCGAGAAGCGGGCGTCGTCGGTGGGCGCCACGGCCAAGGAGAAGATGTTGTAGCCGCGGCGGGAGAACAAGCTCGACACGCGGGCGAGGACGCCGGCCTTGTTCTCCACGAGCACCGAGAGGAGATGGTGGCGGGGAGGGCGGCGGCCGTCAGTCACGGTCACCCGCAGCCTGGCGAGACTCGAACAGGGCGCGCTGTGACGGATGGACGACGATGTCGTCGTTCGACGCACCTGCCGGCACCATCGGGAAGACCTGCTCCATCGAGTCGGTCCGGAAGTCGACGACGACAGGCCGGTCGTCAATCTGATTGGCCTTGTCGATGGCGGGCAGCACCTCCTCCGGGCTCTCCACCCGCAGGCCGACGCAACCCATCGACTCCGCCCAACCGACATAGTCGGGCAGGTTCGGCGAGAGGTAGACCTCCGAGTAACGCTCGTCGTAGAACATGTGCTGCCATTGGCGCACCATGCCGAGGTAGGCGTTGTTCAAGATGGCCACCTTGACCGGGATCCGCTCTGAGGCCGCCGTCACGAGCTCCTGGGCGGTCATCTGGAAGCAACCGTCGCCGTCGACGGCCCACACCATGGCGTCCGGCCGGCCGACCTTGGCGCCGATGGCCGCCGGCACGGCGAAGCCCATGGTGCCGAGTCCACCCGAATTCACCCAGGAGTTCGGGTGCTCGAAGCGCCAGTGTTGCGACGCCCACATCTGATGCTGCCCGACGCCCGACACGAGGATGGTGTCGTCCGGTGTGTTCGCTCGGAGCGTCTCGAGGACGAACTGCGGCTTCAGCAACGGCGGGCGGCCGAGATGGGCCTCCGTGGTGGGCGGCGCTTGGTCATAGGTGTAGGGGAAGTCGGTCTGCCACTCCTCGAGCTGTTTGATCCACGGCCCGAGGCCCGCCGGGCCGGCCGAGGCGAGCTCGCGCGTGAGCGCCTCGATGGCGAGACGGCAGTCGGCCAACACGGCCACGTCCGGCCGGCGCACCTTTCCTATCTCGGCCTTGTCGATGTCGACATGTATGACCTTGGCCCGGGGGGCGAACGAGCCGACCTTGCCGGTCACGCGATCGTCGAAGCGGCTCCCGAGGGCGATCAGCAGGTCGGCCTGCTGCATCGCCGTCACGGCCGTGTAGCTGCCGTGCATGCCCGGCATCCCGAGGCAGAGCCGATGGCTGTCGGGGAAGGCGCCCCGGGCCATGAGCGTCGTCACCACTGGGATGCCGGTCAGCTCGACAAGCTCGGCCAAGGCCCTCGAGGCGTGCGCCTTCAAGATGCCGCCGCCGGCGTAGATGACCGGCCGGCTGGCACTTCTGATCAGCTCGGCGGCTCGACGGATCGCCTCGGCGTCCGGAGTGCTCGGTGGCCGGTAGCCGGGAAGATCGAGGGATTCGGGCCAGTACCACTCCATCGTGGCGTTGGAGACGTCCTTCGGGATGTCGACGAGGACCGGGCCGGGCCGGCCGGTCGTGGCCACGTGGAACGCCTCGGCCACCACCCGGGGGATGTCGGCGGCGTCCGTCACGAGCCAATTGTGCTTCGTGACACCCATGGTGATGCCAGTCGTGTCCGCCTCCTGAAAGGCATCGGTCCCGATCGCCGAGGTAGGCACCTGCCCGGTCACACACACGAACGGGATCGAGTCCATGTAGGCGTCACACAGCGGCGTGACGATGTTCGTCGCGCCCGGGCCACTTGTCACAAGAGCAACACCCGGCCGTCCGGTCACCTGGGCGTACCCCTCGGCCATGTGGCCGGCGCCTTGCTCGTGGCGGACGAGGATGTGGCGGATGGGGGAGTCGATGATCGGGTCGTAGACGGGCAGGATGGCTCCCCCGGGCAGGCCGAAGATGACCTCCACGCCTTGGGTTTCGAGGCTCTTCACAAGAGCTTGGGCTCCGGTCATCTTCATGGCCGTGGCAATCCTTCCCTGAAGTTGTCGCTGGGCTTTGTCGTGGGTCGAGTGGCGAGTAGCGAGCCCGGCTCGACCGGGCCCCAGATACAAAACGACCTCCCTTGCGGGAGGTCGTAGGCGCACGGACGTAGAGCGGGGGGCCGTGCGGCTACGAAATACCTACGAGTAGGAGGCGGCACGACGTCACGCCCGTCAGTATGGCCGCGAAGCTTGCTGCTCGCAACTCGGCTTTTGGGCCGGGCCCTCGGCTTTTTGAGGGTCTGTGTGGACGGCCAGGACGCAAGCCACCGGGTTTACGACACGCAGGCGCCACAGTTTCGGCACCTTCTGTGGTTGTCAGGTGTCGTAAACGGCGCCGTTTACGACACCTCAGCGCCACAGTTTCGGCACCTTCTGTGTGCACCGGGTGTCGTTAGAGAGCGCCGTCCGGCGCCATCGGCGCCATCGGCCCAAGGGCTGGCGGCATCGGCGGGAGCGCCGGCGGCATCGGCCCAACGGGCGGCGGCCGTCGGCCGGCCGGTGGCCCCGACGCCGGCGACCCGGCACCTCCCCGCCGGCTATGGCTCGGTGACAGCCCCCCGCTCGGCGCCCGTGGCGAGCAGGGCGTACTTGGCGAGGACGCCCGTCGGGTAGCGAGGTGCGAGCGGCTTCCAGCCGGCCCGCCGCCTCTCGAGCTCGTCAGCCTCTACGACCAGGTCGAGCCTCCCCTCGTGGGCGTCGAGGACGATCCGATCGCCGTCGGCGACGAGAGCGATGGGGCCGCCGACTGCCGCCTCTGGCGCCACGTGGCCCACGCAGAAGCCGTGCGTGCCACCAGAGAAACGGCCATCGGTCACAAGCGCACAATCCCCGCCGCGGCCGGCGCCTTTCATCGCCCCCGTGGCCGCCAGCATCTCGCGCATGCCGGGGCCGCCCTTCGGGCCCTCGTAGCGGATCACGAGGACCGTCCCCGGCGATATCGACCCGCTGAGGATGGCCTCCATGGCGGCCTCCTCGCCGTCGAAGACGCGCGCCGATCCCTCGAAGCGGAGCTCGTCCATCCCGGCAACCTTGACCACGGCACCCTTCGGCGCGAGTGAGCCACGGAGGATGGCGAGGCCCCCATCGGCGTGGATGGGCGAGGCGAGGGGGTGGACGACGGTGCCGTCTGGTGCCGGCAGCGGCGGGGAGAAGGACTCGAGGTTCTCGGCGACGCTGCGACCCGTCACGGTCAGGCAGTCCCCATGGAGGAGCCCCGCCTCCAGCAGCTCCTTCATGACCATCGGGACTCCGCCCACGGTGTCGAGGTCGATCATGTGGAAGCGACCGTGCGGCTTCATGTCGGCGATGTGGGGAACTCGCCGGCCGATGACGGAGAAGTCGTCGATCGTGAGCTCGACGCGGGCCTCGCTGGCGATCGCCAGCAGGTGGAGGACGGCGTTCGTCGAGCCACCGAGCGCCATCACGACCGAGATGACGTTCTCGAAGGCCGCCTTCGTGAGGATGCGACGCGGGCGGATGCCCTGCTCCAACAGCTGGACCACGGCGCGACCGCTCGCCCTGGCGATGTCGTCGCGGCGGACGTCGACGGCGGGCACGGAGGCGCTCCCCGGCAGCGCCAGCCCGATCGCTTCGGAGACCGCCGCCATCGTGTTGGCGGTGAACATGCCCGCACAGGCGCCCTCTGACGGGCAGGCGTGCCGTTCGATGGCCTCGAGCTCGGCTTCACTGCACTGGCCGGCGGAGTAGGCACCCACCGCCTCGAACACCGACACCACGTCGATGGCGCGGCCGCCGAGATGCCCGGGCAGGATCGAGCCGGCGTAGACGAACACCATCGGCAGGTCGATTCGAGCAGCCGCCATCATCATGGCCGGGAGCGACTTGTCGCAGCCCGCCATCCCGACGAAGGCGTCGAAGCGCTCCGCGTGCATGACCGTCTCGACGGAGTCGGTGATGACCTCCCGGCTGACGAGGGATGCCCGCATCCCCTCGTGTCCCATCGAAATGGCGTCGGAGACGGCGATGGCGACGAACTCGAACGGGTAGCCGCCCGCCTCGTGCACACCCTCCTTGGCCCGCTGGGCCAACCTGGCGAGCGGCATGTTGCACGGCGTCACCTCGTTCCACGTCGAGGCCACGCCGATCTGGGGCTTGGCGAAGTCGCCGTCGCCCAGGCCGACCGCCCGCAGCATCGCCCGCGCCGGCGCCCGCCGGTAGCCCTCGGTGACGTCCTGGCTGTGAATCTTGACCGCGGTCGGGATGGGTGAGACGGGTGCGTCGGGCATTTGCGCAGGTTATGACGAAACCCGCCTCCACCAAAAACGGGCCCCACCGCCCCCGTGACCGATGGCGCCGACCGAAGTACCCTGATGCCTTGCCGGACACGTCCGGCCGCTGCCAACAGACATTTAGGAGGGAGCACCTCGTTGCGCCAGGGATACAGGCTGCCGCAGACCGCCGGGCAGTCCACGACGAACGGCTACACGATCCCGCCGATGCCGGTCGCCTGGACTCCCGAGGTGGTGCGGATCCTCTTCCCCATTCCGCTCGCCCTCGGGCGGAAGGTCACTTTCGTGCGCGCCCTCCCCGAGCCGGTGCTCGTCCTCATGCACGCCGGCGAGAGGAACTTCCCCTCCACCGCGAAGGGATGGGTCGACTTGTGGACGACGATCGGCCAGACGACGAAGCCCGAGGCCGTGAAGATGGCCGTCCTGCAGGTCCGGAACGCCATGCGCTGGGCAGAGGCCACCCCGTTTCGCGATGCCGTCGCCGGCCTCGAAGCCGAGAGGCGTGCCCGCCTGGTGATCGACGGGCTCGTGTTCGTCGGGGGCCACGACTACGGAGGAAAGCTCTGGCCGGGCACCGTCGTCGATCTGCGGATGACCGCTGATGCAGTGGTGCTGACAGATGTGACCGACGGCTCGGCGGCGTACAGCTTTCCCGTCAGCCAGCTCCGCGAGCTCGAAGCAATTGACCCGGCCGCTGTCATGAACGACGGCCTGGGTGGCACCGCGGAGAACGGCGGCTCCGGTGAGCTGTGGGATCAGGCGACGGCAGAGTGGATGACGGAAAGCTCTGGCAAGAGCTCGATCATGGCGTTGGTCAGGATCGTCACGAGGACGAGCGAGCTGCTGCTGCGGAGCATGACCGCCGCCCCGGACGCCGCCCACATCGCCCTCCACCCGCTGCGACGCCGCCTCGCTCGTGAGAGAGCATCGCAAATCACCTCGCTGTCGGAAGGTGCCCAGACGACGGGAGGGAAATCTGCTCGGCCCGCAGGGCGAGAGACATCAGCCTCGCGGTCATCTGTTGCCGGCGCCGCCGCTGCGCCTGCAGACGAGCAGGCGGGCGCGCCGGCAGAAGACGACGCCGATGACTTCGTGTCGCACCTAGAGCGCCTCGCCCGCCTGCGAGACTCCGGCGCCCTCTCCGAGTACGAGTACCTGCTGGCCAAG
>Ga0182024_10003506_pt1 | contig 37248 bp, 32 predicted proteins | sample P32metaG_FD_120480 | JGI IMG/M metagenome (GOLD analysis project Ga0182024, IMG submission 120480) | Permafrost microbial communities from Stordalen Mire, Sweden - P3-2 metaG (Illumina Assembly) | ecosystem: Environmental > Terrestrial > Soil > Wetlands > Permafrost | place: Sweden: Stordalen...
GCCCATCGAGAAAAAACTGCCGATAGCTGTGGACGTTGCCCTCCTCAAGCATCACCACCAGGTTAGGGGTTTGAACCAGCTTCATTGGGAAAGGAGAAATTCTCGGTACGCCCGCGGGAAGGCAATGTCCTTCCGGATCGTCCTTACTCAGGGTTGCGCGGCGTTCCTTGTAAAGAGCGTCGGCCCATGGCGTTAACGAGGGTTGTCCCATGGCAATAAAGTTGGTGGGGTTCCAGACGCCGGAGAAGTCCGGCTTGCCGTCCGGCATCTTCGGTGCCGGTCCTTTAGGAACATTGTCTTTGCGCTGTGACGCTCCAAGACCCAGAGGCGCGACCTTTCCTGTCTGGGTCTGGCCGCCCTGGTCCTGGGCGGCAGTTATGACTGGCGTGAGACACGCCAGCACAACGGTAATAAACTTTACGGGGGGCATTACTTGGACGCTTCAGTATCGGCGGACGAGCCCGCAAAAACCTTGCGGCCGTCGGCAAGGGTGATCAACTTCGAGTTTGCGTGCACCGAGCCATCGGAGAGCCGCTGGCCATCCTTGGCGAGATAGCCATCCACAGTAACCTCGTCTCCCGGTTTGAGCGAATTTCGCGTCCATCCGCCTCGCATGAGCGCGTTCGGGCTGAGGGATTCAAACGCGTACGTGGTAACCTTGCCGCTCTCGTCCTTCACGTCCACCCAAACGTATGCATGAGGATTCATCCAGGCGACTTTCTGGACCACGCCATGGATCGTGATCGTCTTCCGGGAGTCGTACTCGGCCGCGAAAGAATGGTGCGCCATCAGGGGAAGGGCCGGGGAAAGCAGGCCGACGACCGTCACTAAAGTTGCGCCGAATCTCATGGCACACATGCTATCGCGCGCTGCATTTCCAGTCAAACTGGGCCGTCGGGTTCCGGTCGGGGCCCCAATGCTATATTCCAGGAGTCGGAGTTCGACGCGATGGACTATCGGACTAGATTCAAGCGCTTCTTTACGGTATTCACAATCTGTTGGGTCGGCGCTTGTTTAATCGGCGCTTGTTTAATGGGTAGCGTCGTAGCATCGGCGCCCGGCCGCGCGACCATGATAACCACTGCTTCCGCCCAGCCACCGGCAGCGGGAGAGTGGACCATCTACACCAGAAACCTGGTCAGAGGCATCACCGGCTCCGAATATGAGGCGATCAGGAACAGCTATTTCTTCCGCAACGTCGCGGCAACCGTGTGGGAGGCAAAGCAGGATATCTCCTCAGCCGCCAACACCTTCATGACTGATCCGGAGCGACAGGACAACCCGCAACGCTTCGGTTTCATTGCCCGGTTAATGGCCACAAGCGGTGGAGACATACTGGCGTGGCTTGCCGTGACCATAATTCCGCCCATCCTGGTTTACGTTCTCGGATCGATTGCCGTCCCGAAGATTGCCGGCGGCTTCAAATCCGCCGAATTGTCCGAATAGCCCAAGCCATCAGGGGTGAAGTTCGCGAAGGAACTGCGATGCGGCCTCGACGACTTCGCTCGACCATTCGTGTCCCCCGTTGAACTCAACTGCACGAACGTTCACGGAACACTCCCGAAGGCGCCGTTCATCGGCGGCAAACTTGTCCTTCGCATACCATTCGTCGGAGGTCCCGCGGGCAAGGAGCGCCGTCGGCAGCCGTTGCAGCGCATCGGGCGCGAGTTCCGGCGGAACGTCGCCGCCGACCGCGATGACACCCGCGACACCGCGAGCCGAGTTCACAGCCGCCCGAAATGCCATTGCCACTCCTTGCGAAAATCCGGCGAACACAACTTTCGAAATCGTCGGCCACTCGCCTGCGACCGCGTCGAGGCAGGTCGCAACATAAGCGACATTGTCGGCGATCGCCAACTCGCGATCCTGCCGGGTCATCCAACTGGCAACCACTTGGTTCGAGCGCCGCTGGTAAAACCTGTGAAGCGCCTGGATTGAAACGCAGAGCCAGCGCGCGCTCTCCGGAATAGCGCGAAGTCTCTCGAGTTGCGCTTCGGCGTCCTCCGCATAGCCGTGGAAACCGACCAGTATCGGAGCCGGCCCGGGCATCGCCGGGGGAATTGTGAGATAGCGGCCGTGGACCGTGGCTGCTGCGATTCGTTCGATCACCATGTCTGTGAGATTAGCCGAGTGCGCGCCTCAGTGCAGTTGGTAGTGGGACGCAACGGCTTCAAACGCAGCGAGCTGGCGAGACTGCCATGCTTCACCAGCGCCCACTTCCCGCGCCATTAATTCTGCGACGGCCGGGGCCATTTTGAGCGCTGCGCGCGCGTTCAGAAAGAGCGCCCGTGTGCGGCGTGCCAGCACGTCTTCCACTGTCCGCGCCATTTCCCGCCGCGCCGCCCAAACCACCTCGGCGGCGATGTAGGGAAGGTCGGGATGCAGCCGCGCGGCGAGCGAGGGGTCCTCCTCCAACAGCTTCAGAATCTCAGGCGCATCCGCGCCATAAACTGCAAGGTCGCCGAACTCTCCCGCCGAATCGTGAAATCCGTGAATATGCAGATGGTCCGTGATCGAGACCCGCTCCTCCAGTTGCGCGAGCGTGGCAGCCTGGTTCACGCAATCCTCCGCCATCTTCCGGTAGGTAGTCCATTTCCCACCGCAGATTGTGACCAAGCCCGATTTATCGATGTGGACCACGTGGTCTCGCGAGAGCGCCGCTGTCTTTGTGTGATCGCCCGCGCGCACCAAAGGCCGAATCCCCGCGAACACGCTCAGGACGTCCGCTCGCGTGGGTTTTCCTGCCAGATATCGGGCAGACGTGGCGAGCAGGAAATCCACCTCCTGTTCCATTGCCACCGGTTCGAGCGTCGGCTCCGCAATCGGTGTGTCAGTTGTTCCGACAAGCGTGTGACCGTGCCATGGAATCGCAAACATCACGCGCCCGTCGCTCGTGTGCGGGACCATGATTGCCGTCGTGCCTGGCAGAAAGCCGCGGTTGAACACGAGGTGGATGCCCTGACTCGGCGTCATCAGAGGCGCGGCAGCTGCATCCGCCTGGCGGCGCAGAATGTCGCCGAACGCGCCGGTGGCGTTGACCACCACTTTCGCCGCGGCGCGAAATTCTTCGCCCGTTTCGGCGTCCACCGCGACCACACCGTTAACGCCGCCCTGATTGTCCTTCGTCAAGGCTTCAACAGCGGCGTAGTTCAGCAGCGTCGCGCCCTGTTCGAAAGCCGTCGCCACCATGTTGATCAACAGCCGCGCATCGTCAAACTGTCCGTCGAAATACAGAATTCCGCCGCGCAGTCCTTCCCGTTCGACGGTCGGGACGTACTCAACCGTCTGTGCCGGCGACAGGATCTGTGAAGAGCCGAAGCCGTATTTACCGGCCAGCAGATCGTAGACCTTCAGTCCGATGCCGTAAAACGGCGCTTCCCACCAGTCGTAACGCGGAACTACGAAGCCGAGATTCCGCACCAGGTGGGGTGCATTGCGCAGCAGGAGTCCGCGTTCCTTGAGCGCCTCCATTACCAGCGACAGATCCCCGTGCTCGAGGTAACGCACGCCGCCATGCGCCAGCTTGGTGCTCCGGCTCGAAGCGCCTTTTCCGAAATCGCTCTGCTCGACCAGCAGCACATCATACCCGCGCGCAGCCGCATCGATCGCCACGCCAACGCCCGTCGCGCCGCCACCCACGACGATGATGTCCCACGCAGTTCGGTGCGCTCGAATCCGGTTACAGATCTCAGCGCGGTTCGTCAGGCGGCTACGGCAGGGCAAAAACCACCAGCGAATTCGTCGCGGTGATCGCGACGTACTGCTTTCCGTTCCTGCCTTGATACGTCATCGGAATTGCAGCGGCAGTGCGGTCGAGCTTGCCGGCCCAGAGTTCCCTGCCCGTTTTCGCGTCGAATGCCCGAAAGCGCGCGTCGGTGGCCGCGCCCATAAACACCAGACCTCCAGCCGTGGCCATCGGGCCGCCGCTGGCAGTCGCGCCCGTGTTCCGCTTACCTTCCGGCAGAGTGGGCGTGGTGCCAAGCGGCGCCTGCCAGGCGATGTCGCCCGTATTCGCATTGACGGCAATCAGGCGCGCCCATGGCGGCTTCGAGCACGGCCAATTCCCGATCGTCTTGCCGTCCTGATCCTTCACCGCTGCGCTGAGGCCTATACCTGTCGGCGTAAAGCGATCATAGGGAAGATTGGCGTTCTCATAGCGGCGGTCCGGCTGTTTCTTCTCGACCCAGCCGAGCAGGGGCTGATCATGAGTCTGCAGGAAAACGTAACCCGACTTCGGGTCCGAAGCCATGCCGCCCCAGCTCGCCCCGCCCGTTGCGCCGGGGAATGAAACAGTGATCTTCGGAGCGGCGCCCTCTTCATGAAATGCCCAAGGCGTGAATGGACCGTCGTTGTATAACCCGTTCTTGTCCCAAAGCTCCTGGCATGCCTTGGCATGTTCGGGAGTCGTGTCTTCCGCAGTTACCAGATCCTCGCGCCTCATGCTTGTGCGCGTAAGGCCGGTAGGCTTGATCGGGAACGGCTGAGTGGGAGAATACCATTCACCCGGGACATCGCCTTTGGGAACGGGACGCTCCTCGACACCGAACACCGGCTTGCCGGTAACCCGATTCAAGATGAACATCCACCCCGATTTACCGATCTGGGCCAGCGCCGGAATCTTTTTACCCTTCACCACGATATCGACGAGCACCGGAGCCGGAGGCAAGTCGTAATCCCAGAGATCGTGATGGACCACCTGGAAGTGCCACTTGTATTTCCCGGTTGCGGCATCCACCGCAACCACCGAGTTTCCGAAGAGATTGGCTCCCGGCCGATCGCCGCCGTAGTAATTGGCCGCCGGCGCGCCGAAGGTCATGTAAACGATTCCGCGTTCCTCATCCGCGGTCATGTACCATCCCCAGATGTTGGTGCCGGAACGATCTTTCCAGCCTGATTTTCCATCGGGAGTGCTTAGCCATGTCTCATGACCAGGCTGACCCGGGCCGGGTACCGACTGAAACTCCCACACCTTTGCGCCAGTCCGCGCATCATACGCGCGTGTGTTCCCCGGAGGCCCGTCTTCCTTCTCTCCCGTGCTCGCCCCGACCATCACAATATTTTTGAAAATCGTGGGCACGCCGTTGTAAGAAACGACCATGTCGAGGATGCCCTCTTTGCCGAAGCCCGGATCGAGCTTTCCCGTGCCGGCGTTCAGGGCAATCAGGCTGCGTCCGGCTGTAAACAAGATACGTGGAGGATTTTGACGATCTCCAGGCCAGTAAGCAACGCCGCGCGGCGACGCCTGGCCGCTTTCCACTTCATATCGCCAGATTTCCTTCCCGGTCTCGGACTCGAGCGCCATCACTCGGGTCTGCGCAGAAATATACATCACGCCATTCACCACGATTGGGACCAGTTCAGAAGTTCCGCCGGCCGTCGCGAAGCGGAACCCCGCCGGTTGCAGCACGTACGACCAAGCCTGCGTCAGTGTCGCAACATTCGTCGTGTTGATCTGCGTAAGAGGCGAGAAACGAGTGCCGGCCAGATCGCGATTGAACATCGGCCAGTCGCTCTGTCCGAACAAAGCTGACACCAGGGCAAGACCGATCGGGATAGCGATCCCTCGCGTCATCACTTCTGTTGCGTCTCTGGCGGCTCATCGTGAGAAGAGCCCAGAAACAGCGTCTTTCCGTCCTTGAAAGTGATGGAGCTTCCGTTGGCTTTATAGTCGCCACTCTTGGCTCGATAGCCCTCGACGTAGATCTCGGTTCCCGGCAGCAGGGATTTCTTGGTGAAGCCGCGCCGGAGTAAACCGTTCGGCGTGTTTCCTTCGATCATCCAGGATGTCACCGTTCCGTCCGGGTTTTTCACGTCAATGTGAATCCAGGCGTGGGGATTCACCCATTCCATCTGCGTGACGGTGCCGTGAAGCTTCACAACCTTTTTCTCGTCAAACTCCGCCGTAAACGAGTGGTGCGCCCAAGCCGGCACTCCGGCCGCCAGTAAAAAGATCGCTGCTATTGTCGATTTCATTTGGCTTGCTTCTCCGTTTCGCGAGCTCCCTTGAGGATGTCGGCCAGTCCGTAATTCGCTTCGTGGCATGCATACTCGTAAAGAGTATAAGTTGGGTCCGATTTGAAAGGAACGTGAATAGTCCAGGGCCGCGGCCATGTGCCGGGATCCTCGATAGTCGCGTCATAGCTCAGCTCGTCGGGAGCAACTCGCGTGAAACGCTCCACGATGTGAAGGGCCTCGGTAAGCAGGGCGAAATTAATCCCGTTCATCCCGATATCTTTTTTGAAATTAGTGGTATCCACCACCAGAGTGTTGCCTTCCCAGTGGCCGCGCCCGTCGCCCATGTACGTGCGGATGTCGGCTCCCACATGCGGTCTGCCGTCCAGCGGGATCACTCGGGTTTCATGCACCATCTCGTTGCGAATCACCACGTAACCTGGCACTTGAAGAATCTGGTTTCCTTTGTTGTAAAGATTTCCAGGCAGCATGGAGCCGATCAGCCCCTTGGTGATGCAGCGTCCCCACAGATCGAAATCTTCCCAGGAGTCGGCTCGTTGATCGACGCCCCCAAGGCTCGGCGGACCCAAACCATCGCGCACTGCCTTATTGCGTTTCTCCGCGTCGGGCGTCATGGGAGGAATCCGCCCGTCGGGAGGATCCACCACGAGCGAAGCCTGGTGGCTCGCCGGATAGTATTCGATCCAGTGGCCATCGGCGACTCTCTTCCTTTCAGCCGCGTCCCGAGCGGCGAATTCCTGCTCCGTCAGTGTGCTCCTGGTTCCCATGCTGGCGGGCCGCTGCAGAGGAATATTTACGCTGCCGGGCCAGAGTCCCTGCAGGTCCGGATCGCCCCAGGCCGTCTTGGGCGGTTTATAAGGCTTCGCCTGTGTGGCTTTGGCGGAAGGCGGCGATTGTCCCGCGACCGACGCTGCCATAGCAGCCAGCACGCAGGCATACAGGAGGATTTTGCGGGGTCGTGGGGCGGACCATCGTCTTGTGTGGTCTGCCGGGCACTGGGAGCGCCGGGGAGCTGGCAGACGACGAAACCCGATCGTCTGCCCCACGGTACAGTCATTGCTGGGGATTAGCGGAATCATTTAGTCTTCCCCTCGCAAAAGCGCCAACTGGCGCTTCCACAATTCCTCATCCGAGGAGACCCAATCCAGCACCGTCGACTTGCCTGCATCGGTGCCCGAACCGAGCGCGAGCTTCTTTCCGTCCGCGAACATAATCGCGCTCCCACTGGCTATATGGTCGCCGCTTCGGGCCCGATATCCGCGCACCGCGATCCTGGTTCCGGGCTGAAGAGACTTCTTCGTGAGGCCGGCGCGCAACAGGCTGTTCGGCGTGTTGCCTTCAATCATCCATTCGGTCACGGTGCCATCCTCGTTCTTCACCGCGAGATGAATCATGGCGTGCGGATTCACCCACTCCATTACCGTGACGGTTCCATTCAGCATCACCACCTTGTTCTGATCGAACTCCGCCGCGAAGGAGTGATGCGCGTACAATGGCGCGGCGGCGGCAAGCAAGCCCAAAGCAATGACGGACGAAAGGATTGTTCGCATCATGATCTTGCAATTCTACTGCTAACCGCAGGCGCGCGCCACGCTGTACACTCATCCGTTGGAGGGTGTTGCTCGCCATGCATAAATCGGCGCGGAAACTAAGACTTCCGGTGTTATTGATCGTGACTGGAATTTCGGCAGTGGCTGCCGACCGGTCTTTTGCCACATGGAGTCAATATCTGGGTGGTGCGGATTCCTCGCAGTACTCGTCGCTCAAGCAGATCAACAAATCGAATGTCGCAAAGCTTGAAGTTGCCTGGACTTATCCGACCGGCCCGGGAACCTTCATCTTCGATCCGATCGTGGTTGACGGGGTGATGTATGTCCTCGCGCAGAACAACTCCATTGTCGCGCTGGATGCCGGCACCGGCAAAGAACTGTGGGTCCATCCAAACACGGGAGCTGTCGGCAGCCGCGGCATGAACTTCTGGGAAAGCAGAGACCGGTCCGACCGGCGGCTTTTCTTTATCAACGCCGGTTTTCTGACTGCGATTGACGCCCGCACCGGGAAGACAATCAACAGTTTTGGCGATAATGGCCGCACCGATTTACGAAACGGACTCGACCGCGATCCGGGGCGTGCGCTCCAAACCAACAACCCCGGCCGCGTTTTCGAAAACCTGATCATTACGCCTTTGCCCGCCGGTAGCGCCAGTTACGACTCGACGCCCGCGGACATCCACGCGTACGACGTTCTGACCGGAAAGCTCGCGTGGATGTTTCATGTCATCCCGCACCCCGGCGAATTTGGTTACGATACCTGGCCTCCCGACGCCTGGAAGACCGTTGGCGGCGTTCACAACTGGAACGAGATGACCATCGATGAGAAGCGCGGCATCGCTTTCATTCCGCTGGGGACCTCCCGCTACGATTTTTACGGCGCGAACCGGAAAGGTAATAACCTGTTCGCGAATTCGCTTCTGGCGCTGGACGCCCGCACGGGGAAGCGGCTGTGGCATTTCCAATTGGTCCATCACGATCTGTGGGATTACGATATCCCCGTCGCGCCGAAGCTGCTCACCGTCAAGCACAACGGGAAGAGCGAAGACGTGGTGGCGCAAGCTACAAAGTTCGGTTTTCTGTTCGTCTTCGATCGCGTAACCGGCGAGCCGCTGTGGCCTATAGAGGAGCGGCCTGTGCCGCAATCCGACGTTCCCGGTGAATGGAGTTCGCCCACCCAGCCTTTCCCCACGAAACCACCGGCCTTCGCTCGCCAGTCCTTCACCGAAAAAGACATCAATCCGTTCGCGACGGAGGCTGAGCAGGCGGCAATTCGCGAACTGCTGGGGAATTCGCGCAATGAAGGGCTGTTCACACCGCCGAGTTTGCGCGGCTCGATTTCAGCGCCAGGCCACAATGGAGGCGCCAACTGGGGGATGGTCGCGGTCGACCCTGGAAAAGGATTCTTGTACGTCATCACCAAAGAACATCCAACGCTCGACAAGCTGCAATTGCCGGGACAGGGCCGCGGAGGAAGAGGTCGGGGACCAACCGCGCCAGCGCCGGTGCCCGTACCAGACCCCGCCGCGCCCGCACCGGCGGACAGCTTCACTCGCTACAATTCACCGGTCAACTTCATAAGCCAGAGCAGCGGCCTTTCCGCGATCAACCCGCCGTGGTCGACTCTTACGGCATACGATCTCAACTCCGGAACCATCCGATGGCAGGTTCCCAACGGTGGAGTGTTGGCTCTCGAGCAGGAAGGCCACCGCGGCACCGGCGCCCGGGACCCTCGTGGCGGACCCGTAGTGACGGCGGGTGGCTTGATCTTCGCCGCCACCGCTTCCGACCATAAGATCCGTGCTTACGATGAGGACACAGGCAAAGTGCTCTGGGAGTACGACACTCCCACGGGTTCGGACGGTGTTCCTGCGGTTTACGAGATCGGCGGACGCGAGTACATTGCGTTTTGCGTGGCGGGCGGTGACGGCCTGAACCTGGGAGGGCGGCGGCCCGATCCGGGTGCTGCTCCTCCGCCGAGTGCCTACATGGCTTTCGCGCTGCCCAGGAAGTGAACATGAGCGCAGTGAGAACCATGTCCCGGTATTCCCTGACGAGCTGTTTACTGGTCGGGTTATCTCTCCTCGCTCAAAGTCCCGCTCCAACAAAGAACGCGATAGGCATGGAGTTCGTTAAGATCGCGTCCGGTGAGTTCGTCATGGGCTGTTCGATGGGCGACAACGATTGCACCGCGGATGAGAAACCTGCGCATCGCGTGCAGATCACCAAAGCCTTTGAAATCGGAAAGTATGAAGTGACCCAGTCTCAATGGCAGGCCGTCATGGGATCGAACCCCAGCACCATCAAGGGAGACGATCATCCAGTCGAAACGGTGTCGAAAGACGATGCGCATGATTTTCTCACCCGGCTCAGCGCGCGCAATGACGGTTACAAGTACCGCCTGCCCACCGAAGCGGAATGGGAGTATGCGGCTCGGTCGGGAAAAGACACGCAGACTGCGGCATTGGATAAGTTGGATCAAGTTTCCTGGTACTCAGCCAATTCTGAGGATGAAACACATCCGGTCGGCCAGAAAAAGCCCAACACGTGGGGTGTGTACGACATGTTGGGCAACGTGCGGGAGTGGGTTGAAGACCTCTATGCGAGGGACTTCTACAGCGAAAGTCCGCTCGCCGATCCAACAGGGCCGCAAGGGCGTGGTGGGCAGGGACCGCAAGGCGGACTGAGGGGCGGCCGGGGCAGGCAAGTCCCCATCATTCGTGGCGGCGCATGGGATAACCCGGCCAGCTTCGTGCGCGTCTCAGCGCGATACCATTACTACGGTCCGACTTTGAGACTTAGCGACATCGGGTTCCGTGTCGTCCGCGAGCCTGTGTGATGCCAATGGAGGTCGCAAACGTGAAAGAACTATCGCTTCTGGCTCTGACGATCGGTTTGCTGGGTGCCTCGATTCCCGCTTTCGCCCATCACTCTTTTCAAGCCGAGTATGACCAGTCGCAGCCACTCACATTAGTCGGAAAAGTGACGAAGGTCCTGACCGACAACCCTCACGGATGGATTTACCTGGATGCTAAGAACGCGCAGGGCAGAGTTGTAAATTGGGCACTGGAAATACCGGCACCCAATGTCCTTCGACGGAATGGTTACGACCGGAGTATCTTCCAGACCCTGGTGACATCGGGCGAAGACGTCACCGTTACCGCTTATGCCGCGAAAGACGGATCCAAGCATGCCTGGGCCGGAGGCCTGACGAGAGCCGACGGATCAACCGTCATTACCCTGGGCGGGATTCCTCAACAGGGTGGCGGCCGCAGAGGACCGCCCCGCGGTCCGCAATAGACGGGATCCATGCCTCGCATTCTGGGAATTTCCGGCAGTCTGCGGCGCGGGTCGTATAACACTGCGCTCCTGCACGCCGCCGTGCCGTTGGTGGAAGCGGGAACCGAACTCGAAATCGCCTCCATCCGCGGCATCCCGCTATATGACTTTGATATCGAGACCAGCGAGGGCCTGCCGCAGACGGTTCAGGACCTCAAGGCGCGCGTGATCGCCTGCGACGGACTCCTGCTGGTCACGCCGGAATACAACAATGGAATTCCGGGTGTGTTCAAGAACGCCATCGATTGGATGTCCCGCCCTTCCGCAGACATTCCCAAAGTATTCGGCAACCGTCCGGTCGCGGTGATCGGCGCCTCGCACGGACCCTACGGAACTCTGCTGGCGCAAAACGCCTGGCTCCCCGCACTGAACCATCTGCGCACACGCCCATGGTTCGGCGGACGGCTGGTGGTGCCGCGCGCCGGTCAGGTCTTCAACGAAGAGGGCGCCCTGGTCGACGACGCCGTGCGCAACCAACTGCGTGAATTTCTGCGCGGCTTCGCGCATTTCATCCAATCCTGCGGCCCGAGGCAGGAATAGCTGCGCGCTTTTGCGCTGGAAACCTATAGATCAATTCCATCTCTTCCCGTATATGATTTTGTCGTCTCCGATCCGGTAGTAGTCGCGTATGCGGGCTATTTCGCGATAGCCAATCGCTTCATAGAAATGCCGAGTTCGTGCATAAGATTCTTTGGACGCCGTTTCCACCAGCACCAGCAAGCCGCCGCGCCGGCGAATCTCCTCCTCCGTGGCGGTCATCAGAACTCGTGCCGCGCCGGTGCCTTGCCACAATGGGTGGACCGCAATCCAATAGAGGTCGAAGACGGCCTCCGTGAAGGGCGCTTTGCCGAAACAGGTGTAGCCGATGACCTCGCCCGCGGTTGACTCGCGCGCGCTTGAAATGACGCGCACCTGATAATCGCCTTCCGGATCGCGCAAAGACTGTTCCACCAGATCCACAGCCACGCGCACTTCTTCCTCAGTGAACGCCGCTGTGGCGATCAGTATGCGGCGGATCGGTTCAACATTTTCCGGCGCGAGCGAGTGCACAGCGGGCGATTCGGGCGATGAGTTCGTCATAGGTCAGTCCCCCTGTCCCGGCCGCCCGGGCGAGTCCCGCGTCGGGAGAGATATCCGGATTGGGGTTGACCTCCAGTATGCGGGGCGCGCCGAAGGCATCCAGCCGAAGATCTACGCGGGCGTAGTCCCTGCATCCAAGCGCGCGATAAGAGTGAAGCGCCAGCGAATAAAACTGCTCCGCCAGCTCTTCACCGACATTCTCGGCGGGGCTTCGCACCGGTGTGCCCCGATCATAAACCGAACCCGGGACCCACTTGGCTTCGAAGGTTACCAGGTTTGGCAATCCTGGCGGGAGTTGGTACGCGATTTCCGAAGCCGGTAATACCCGGCCCTCAAACAAAACGCCGATGTTGAATTCGCGGCCCGGCAGAAACTCTTCTATCAGGCAATCCTGCCGCCAAAGCGCGACAATTTCGGCTGCTCGGTCCAGCGCCTCCTCTTGCGAAGCACAGACGCTTCTCGCTGAAAGCCCATGGCTGCCGTCTTCACAGCGAGGCTTCACGATGAAAGGCGGTGCGAAATCCGTCAAATCGGGCGGACGTCCTTGGTATGAAAAGACGCGCCAATCCGCCACAGGCAGGCCACTCCCTCTCAGCAGTTCCTTGCAACTCACTTTGTCGTGAGCGATCGCGAGCGCCAGCGGATCACTACCCGTAAAGGGAATTCGAAGGACTTCGAGCAGAGAAGCCACGGCCGATTCGAGCCGGGATTCGCCGCCAAAGCTTTCGCAAACGTTGAAAATGACTTCCGGGTTCAGCTCTTCAAGGCGTTCCACCAGAAGCGGCAGACTTGAGCCGCAGGGAATTTCATATGCCGCGAATCCGGAGCGCGCCAGAGATTCGGCTATAAATCGCCCGACGCGCACTCCGCCGCCCCAGGCAATGCGGTCCTCTTCAGCGCCTTTCGTGAGAAAAGCGACATCGTCGTTATAGAGAACCGCGACCCGCCTCACTTTGACAGTCTCGCTAAAGCTTCGCCGACGATCCGCCGGATTAACTCGCCCCAGGGGATTCCAAGATGGCCGCAGAGAATCGGAACATCTCCGTCCACGGGATGAAGACCTGGAAGGGGATTCACTTCGATCAGGGAAGGAGCATCATCCTCGTCGAGCCGGATATCCACGCGCGCGATGTCGCGACAGCCAAGGGCACGATATGCCGCGAGCGCGGTTTCGCCGATGGATGAAATCACTCGATGCGGCATGCGGGGCGGGACGTGATACTCCACGCGGCTCCGGTAATCGCGTTTCACTTCAAGCGAATAGACAAACTCCTCGGCCGATTCCGATTGCGGGGAGATTTCCATGATGCCGACGACTCTTGCTTCAGGCCCATTTCCCATCACCAGCACGGTGGTCTCAACGCCGGGCAGGAAACGTTCGACCAGAACGGCGCCGCCGTACTCCTGAATAAGGCAGGCAACGCGATCCCGCAATTCCCCGACATTCTCACAGCGCGAACGGCTGCGAATTCCGATCGAAGAACCCTCACAGGCTGGCTTGACCATTAGCGGATATGGCGGCAGGCGCGCCGTTCCCAGCTGCTCGATCGCATCTATGCAGACAAATGCCGGCGTGGATATGCCGTTCGCTGCCACAACCCGCTTGGCCATCGCCTTGTCGAGCGACAGCGCGAGGGTCAGTGAATCGGAATGTGTATAGGGAACGCGAAGCAATTCGCAGATAGCCGGCACTTGCGCCTCGCGGCTGCGAGTTCCCCAGCCCTCGGCAATATTGAAAACCAGATCGGTCGGCTCCGCCATCAGGCGTTTGAGAAACGCTCGACCGCCACCCAGTAATACCGGGTCATGACCGCATTCGCGTAAAGCGGATGCGATAGCGTCAACGGTTTCGCGCGAATCGTACTCTTCCAGGCGATCGTCAGGACCGGTTTGCGAGGCAGTATCCCGATAGTCGGTTTTCAGATCGTACGCAATTCCGATACGAATGGGAGTCTCCCCTGTGTGCTCGTTAAGCTATGTGGGATCGCGATATTCGAATACGCGGCCCTGAAAATTACGGAGAAGCGCGACGCCGTTCTCGTAAGAGATAAGGCTCTCGGGCTGAAGAGCGACTTTGCCGCCGCCACCTGGCGCGTCCACCACGAAAGTTGGCACCGCGAGTCCGCTCGTGTGGCCTCGAAGTTGACTGATGATTTCGAGGCCCTTCCCAATCGTGGTGCGGAAGTGGTCGGCGCCGGTAATCTGGTCGCACTGGTAGATATAGTAGGGTCGCACTTTGATCCGCATCAACGCGTGCACCAGCGACTTCATGGTGATCGGGTCGTCATTGACGCCCCGCAGCAACACGGTCTGGTTATTCAACGGAATGCCGTGGCGCAGCAACAGATCGCATGCCCGGCCGGCATCGGCGGTGACCTCGCGAGGGTGGTTAAAGTGGACGTTGATCCATATAGGGCCGAAGCGTTCGAGCATGGCGCATAACTCCGGAGTGATGCGCTGGGGCAATGTAACCGGCACGCGCGATCCGAAACGTATGATCTCCAGATGCGGGATGGCGCGCAGATCGCGCAACAGCTCCTCGATACGCGCGGTAGACCACGTAAGAGGGTCCCCGCCCGAAATAATGACGTCTCGGATCTCTGGCGTTCTCGCGATATAGTCCGTCATTCTCTTCAAGGCGGCTCGATCCGGAGGAGCGTCGCCTTCATGCATGAGCCGCTTCCGTGTGCAGTAGCGGCAATACATTGCACAGGAATTGGTCGCGATCAGCAGACAGCGATCGGGATAGCGGTGAACGATTCCGGGAACCGGCGATGTAGTCTGCTCGCCCAGCGGGTCTTCATCCCCGGAAAAGAGGTTGATGAACTCCTGGGTGGATGGAGCGGACTGAAGGCGCATCGGATCGGCCGGGTTGCGGGGATCGATCAACGACAAGTAATAAGGCGTCACCCCCAGGCGAAATTCCCGCATCACCTGCCTCAGGACATCGCGTTCAGCGGCGGAAAGAGGAAAGAAGCGATCCCAGTGTTCGAGCGTGGTAATGCGATTGCGGAACTGCCAGCGCCAGTCGTTCCAATCCTCATCGACGGTGTCGGGATAGTAATAAGCCCGGTAAGAAACCGGTGCGAGTGCGCTGGCCGGATATGCTCCGGGATTCAAGCGAGTGGCGGGCTCAGCCGCGATCGGGGCGGGCATGGCATCCGGCAGGCCCGCCCACAACGGCTGCTCCACCTGGACGCGGTTCAAGACCTGTAAATGGTGCAAAGTCGGTCCCCCTTCTTTAGTTTGTGCGGAGTTCACGGCCGATGTTACACCTAATTTCTTACAGATGAAATAAAAATAGTTCGTTTGGGCCGCTCACGTCCGCTGCCCCAGCGCTATTTTGCGATTCTCCGCCACCTGGCGAATTTGTTCGCGCATATCGGGAAATCGATTCATGAGCTCGAGGAAAGGCCCTTGATGCAGCACCAGGCAGACAGAAGTCGCCAAAGACCTCACGGACGCCGTTCGGGGGGTATTTTCGAGAAGTGCGATTTCGCCGAAGTAGTCGCCGTCGCTAAGCACTGCGAGCGAATCGCGACCAGCCGGGCCTTCGCGGTAAATCTCCACTTTGCCGCGCGCGATGAGGTAGAACCTGTCTCCCGCGTCACCCTGATGAATGATCGTGCGGCCTTCAGGGAATGTCTCGCTGGTGAACAGGGGTGCGATCTCGCGGCGGAGTTCGGGGCTCAGGACCCCAAGGATCGGCACCGCGGCGAGGCGCTCTGATTCCACCTGCGCCACTCCCGCTTCGGAAGGCACGAGGAAACCGCTTTGCTTTTGCCGCATCCGGGCATAGGCGCCGCTGAGCCGCATCAGATCTGTATGGGTGCCCTGTTCCGCGATGCGTCCGTGATCGAGAACATAGATGCGGCCGAAACGCTCAACGGAGGCGAGGCGGTGCGTAACCGAAACGACCGTGCATCCTTTCGCAACCTTCGTCAGTGTTTCGTTGATGGCGGCCTCGGTCGAGACATCGAGAGCCGAGGTTGCTTCGTCGAGCAAAAGCACAGCGGGACGGCGGAGAATGGCGCGCGCGATTGCAATCCGCTGCCGCTGTCCGCCCGAAAAGCGGCTGCCGCGTTCCCCGGCGATCGTGTCGTAACGTTGCGGCAGACTCATGATGAAGTCGTGAATTTCCGCGGCCCGGGCGGCTTCGACCACTTCCTCGTCGCTTGCTCCCGCTCGTCCGCAGCGTATGTTTTCGCGGATTGAAGTGTTGAAGAGGAAGCTTTCCTGAAACACCACGCCCAATTGCGATCGCAGCGATTCAAGCGTTGCCGTGTGAACGCCGTGCCCATCGAATTCGACGGCGCCCTCTGAGGCATCATAAAAGCGCATCAGCAGGTTAAGAATGGTGCTTTTTCCGCAACCGCTCGGGCCCACAAAAGCTGCGGAGGTTCCCGCCGGAATATGGATATCAACGCCCTCCAGGTTCTTCTGATCGCCGTCATAAGTGAAGCCCACACGAAGGAACTCGACGCGGTCGGACAGGCGCGGCAGAGGATTCGCGCCGGCCACTTCCGCCACGCGCGGTGTTTCCGCCAGGAGTTCCTCGATCCGCCGCATGCCGCCGCCGGCCTGCACCATCGTGGGGATGAACTGGGCAATATTGTAGAGCCCGTAGGCGAGCATCAGAAACAACGCCTGGAACGATGTCAGAGTACCGATCGTGAGGTAGCCGCGAAACGCCATCCACGCGCCCGCGCTGATGATGAGCACCTGCAGCACGAGGATGCCTGTGCCCGCCGAGCGCTCCATCAATCCGCTGAGAAAGCTGAGACGGACGCTGCTGCCGAGAAGCGCGGAATTGCGGGTTCGGAAAGAGGAGAGAGCAAGGCCTTCGAGGCCATATGCCTTGACAACCGCCTGTGCGCCGATGTTTTCCTGAATGGTGGAAACGGCCCTGGCCTCGTCTTCTTTGCGGCGGTCGCTGGCCTCGCTCGCGCGGGGCGCGAGAATTCGAGGGCCAACCAAACAGAGAGGCCATATCAGCATTGCGGCCAGAGCAAGGCGCCAATCGAGAACGAACAGAAGGATAGTGCTGGCCACAACGTCGAACAGGGGAACGATGCCCCATGGAACAGCGAGCGAAAGAGAGTGTTCGATGCCCGCCAGATCGGTGGAGAACCGAGCGAGTATGTCGCCGACCTGCGCTCGCGCGTAAAAGTCCATCGAAAGAATTTGCAGGTGGCTGAACAAGCGAAAGCGGATGTCGCTGAGGATGCCGTTGCCGGTCTTCGCGTAAATATAGTCGCGGCCTAACGTGGCGAGAGTGACGACAATCAGTCCCCCGCAAAGGACGGCTACAACCAGGAAGAGGTCCTTCCGATTGCGTTGGGGAAGAACGGTATCGATCAGATAGCGGAAACTCAGCGGAACCAGGGTATTGAAACCCATTTCGAGCAGCGAACCGCCTACGATCAGCAGCGCCGCTAACCGATATTGGCGAAGGTAAGGAGCCAGCAGTCCGGCGAAACTGGCGATGTTCCTGGCAAGCCCATGCCTGTTTCCCGTCGGCCCGGTAGCGGACAGATCCGGCAGACTGTTCACGGGGCATTATGGCATAAATGGATTCCCGGCCACATTGCCTCAGTATGGAGCTTCAATATCGAATGGCTTCAATATCTAAGAAGATAGCTGAACTTTACGAACAGCTGGCGGCCAGTTGTAGTGTTCGGATTGCCGATCGTATTCACTATGCCGGAGTCGAGCGCCAAATTTTCGCGAATGTCCGTATAGCCCGCATAGAAAGCGGTTCCCGGCCGCAGGAGCCAGGTCAGCAGAATATTGGCGCTGAGGCGTTTGGAACGATCCAGATTGACGAGTGACTGGTTGGGCAGAACGGCATCATAGTCCAGAATGACCCGGAGCGAAAGCGGCTTCGTGAATTGCCAGTTCACCGTCTGCCTCAACAGGTGGCTGTTGAAGACCACGGAATTTCCATACTGCTCCGCGATCAGCGATTGCTCAAAGGTAGAAAGGCGGCTGAGGATGTAGGTTTCGTCGATCTTGATATTAGTCCGCGGCCTTACAGTGAGTTTGAAATTCAGGTCCTGGCCCGGCGCGGCGAAGGGAAGCAAGTCACCTCCGGGATAGTAGTTCACGCGCGCGCCGGACCCATATGTTGCCGATACCGCGATCGTCTTCGAGAATTCCGAGATGATCGAAACGTCGGTGGAATGTTTCCGGAACGGGATATTTTCGTATACCTCCAGCGATTCCGTCCGGCCCACGGTAAAGTATGTCTGCCGCGCCAGTTCCACTGAGAACGCCGGCGTAACGAGCCAGTCCTGCAGCGCATTGGTGTGGTCCCAGTCGGCAATGAGAGTAAGTTGCGGGCCGAGCGATTTGAACATGTGTTCGGGATGCCATTTGTAAGCGGCATCCTGCTCCACTTGGCGTATGTTGACTCGCGGAATGAATCCGAGGTACGAATCGAAGTTGGGGCTGCGGTCGAGGAACTTCGTGGTTGTGTTGACGTGCAGCGACGACCAGGTCAGGTTCGCGTAATAATCCGCGCCGAATACTTTATCGAACCCCATGCCGTGTGTCTGGCTGCGCACCGCCTGCGCCGTCAACACCAGATTCGGAGTCAGCTTGAGCCGCGCATCGGCCGACAGATTGATCTCGGTATTGGAACCGAATTCATAAGCCGTCGCCATCACGCCAATTGCCGATTGCTGGCCGATATCATGCGCAATCCGTGCGACCGCGATTTTGGCGTGATCTTTGTATAGAGGATCGGTTGGCGCGACCAGCATACCGGGCTCGCGGTCGTCGATCGCCAGAAGTCCCAGCAGCCACGGTCCGGTTTTCCCCGTTAACCTCGCGCCGAATTCCGGGTCCACAATGTTTCGCGAAAAAAACAGGTTCTCCGGCGTCTGGAAGTAACTCGCGTTATCGAGGAAAAATGGCCGCTTCTCCGGGAAATAAACCTCAAAACGCTGGTTGACGGTCGTCTGCGGATCTTCCGTTTCCACCTGACTGTAATCCGGATTCACGGTCAAATCCAGCGTCAACGCATCGTGCAGAATAATCTTCGTGTCGATCCCGGCTTCAAACCGATTCTCCTGCGTCCACGCCGGCGGCGCCTGATACGACAGGTAAGTGGGCGTGGTGGAACCTGGCGCGGTATCCGGCACGTTCAGGGAATGCGTTGCCTCGCCCAGCGCGTAAGGAATGAACTGCAAATTGCGGCCCGGCGAGATGTTTGTGAGTCCGTCCATCGTGCCCAGCTGATTGGCGAAACCTTCTTTGCGCGTCGAATACAAGGGCCAGAAGGAACCTTCGTTGCGTGCCGGAATAAAGCGGGCGAGGCCGATACCCCAGACCTGATTCGAACTGCGCGGGAATCGGAGGCTTCGAAAAGGAATGGCAATCGACACAGCGTATCCTTCCTCGGTGAGGTGGGCCTCCGATTGCCAGACGGTATCCCAGTTGTAGTCTTCGCTCTGCCCCTCGGTACCGATCGAGTCGGCCTGAATTCCCAGCGGATTCACATAGAACGAAAACACGCGCTGCCGGTCGTGAAACGTGTCGAGATAGATTCCGACCTGGTCGTCACTGTTGATATCTTCCCTGCGAGCCAGACGCGCACGGACCTTACCCTTGTCCTCGCGGCACAGGAAGACCGCATACAGATTCTGATCGTCCCATGCAAGCCATGCGCTGGTCTCGCGGCTGACGGGTTTCCCATCCGAAGGATAATTCTGGCGAAAGTCGGTAATTCGTACATACCCCGGAACGTCGCGTCCGAAAGCGAAGTCTGCGATCCGGGGCGGTTGCGATACATGCTGCAGGTGGATCGATTTGTCCTGCGGCGCGCTCCCGGGTGTCTCCTGGGCGCTGAGATTCCACGGCGCGAAAGCTGCTGTCAGAATCATTGCGTTCGCAGCCGTGGATCTCATCGCTCATGAGTTTGCGAGTAGCCGGTGCTGCCCCACTGCATAGGCGTCCGTCATGCCGGCCACTTGGTCGCAAACCAGCCTCAATTGCAGGTAAAGGCGCTTCGCGGTCGGATCAACCGTGGGGAAAGTCCTGTGCAGATCCTGTTCGAAGGCATTTCGATAGTTATCGGAAATGATCGCGTACAGCTTGTTGCTGAAGCCCGTCTCCTCGCGCAGTTCCGGCGCCACGCCTTCCCAGTAAAGATCCAACAGATCGTGTATGACTTTGCGGCCCATGATCTCAAGGCGAAGTACGTCCGGCGAAGAGAAGATGTGTCGTTTTACAACCTCCTTGCACGCAACATACAGGCCGCCGAGCCGCGATTGTTTCACGAGTTCATGGCCGTATTCGCCGGTCATGATGGCATCATAAGAAGCTTGGAACTCGTCGAGCGCCGCCGGAATCAGGCGTGACATCAGGTTCGTTCGAAACGCCTGAGCGAAAACATCCCCTGCGCCATAGCCCGCCAGACTTCTCTTCCCGACTAAGGCCTGAGCGTCTTTTTTCAGCGCGATGGCCTCCCCGTCCGCGCCATACCGTTCCAGTTCTTCGATCATTTCCTGCCACCGGAACACCCGCTTTCGCACGCCGTCTTCGAGGTCGATGCAGACGTTCACAATGTCGTCCGCCGCCTCCACCAGATACGTGATCGGATTTCGCGACACGCCCGTCCCGGTTTCACTTTGCACGCGGCAGACCAGATCCCGCTCCGTTTCGAAGAACCCCGGTTTCGACCGCTCGTGAATATCGGGGCGCGTGTCGCGTGCGGAGACGACATACTTGCATGCGACCGATAATGTGCCGAACGTCAGGTTCAGGCCGTTCGAATCGCTAAGCACCTGCAAACGGGTCGCCAGGCGAACCATCTGCGCGTTTCCATCGAACTGAATGAAATCCTCGGCAAGAGGGAGGAAAGCGGGAGCTGGCGAGCCAGCAGTCGTGTCGACGAACACCGCGGCAAGGGCGCGATTCTCGGTAAGCTTCTGGCGGAACCAGTCCTGGATTGCCTTTTCGCCGGCATGCCCGAAGGGCGGATTGCCCACATCATGCAAAAGCGCGCAGGCCGCGGCAATGGTCGAAACCGCATGAGCATACTCGGGCGGAATGCGATCCGCGAGCCGCCTGCAGGCAGCCTGCGACAAGTCTCTGGCGACATTGCTGACCTCAAGCGAATGCGTCAGCCGCGTGCGCACCGAGTCATGCTGCTCAAGGGGAAAGACATGCGTCTTATCCTGCAATCGCCGTACCGGCGCGCTGAAAACGACGCGCCCAAGATCGTCTTCGAATTCAGTCCGGTCGCCGGCCGGGTGATCCGACGCTCCGGCGCGCGCGCTGCTGATCAGCCGCGACCAGTTCATTGTCTCCAAGAAGTCAGCCTAACATCTGTCGGATCTGCTAACGCGCCGGGCGCAGCAATCGCAGATTCAGGTCCAGCAGACGGCGCAGCTCTTTGAGCGGATCCGGAGAATCATCGACATTGATATAGATCCGCCGGTCGTTGTTGATATTTCGCCCGCCGCCTTTACGCACAACCAGGATTGAGGCGGATTGTTTTCCGCGCGAATCGCCTCCGGCGTCGTCGCCCGCCTTCAGCGCCGCATACAATCTTTCGGCGAGTTCGCCACTTGCCGCTTCGAACGCTTTACCCATGGACTCGGTCACTTGCGGACCAGCCAGAATATTGCCTTGCACCGACCAGTTCCTGCCTTGCCGGTCACCAGCCCACGCAGGAGCGTTGGTGCCGGTGAAGGCGGCGATGCCGCCTTTGGAGTCGACGATCGCCACCTGGCGGCTGTCTTTACCCTCGAACTTGTCCTCAGCGAGCAGCTTATCGAGCACCTGGCGCGCGGTGAGCCCCTGTTTCAGCAGCTCGAGTCCGCGTGGGCCATATCCAACGTTGACGTTGGCCTGCGTGGCGATGGCGCCCACGCCCGCTTCAGCCCACGGGACCACTGCGCCCACTGAAAAATATCGTGATGCCACTGCGACGCCCCAATCGCCGGCTGCGGGATCATAAGCGACAATCGAGAATGTCGAAACATTCTCGGCGGCTGAGGTTATGGCCGCAAAGAGAAGAAGGAATCCCAAAGCTTGCCGCATCGCTTCTTATAAATACCCGCTGAGAAGCAACCTGTCAAGGATTTGACGATTGCCCTTCACCGTCAGAGAAACATCATGTCCGCCGGGTTCTATACGGCTGAAAAGAAATGCCGCCTATCGTGGATGATCACCTGCATTCGCTACAGTCGACGCGATGTCTACGGCAACGCAGATTCCGGCAGCAGATGCCCGCCATCCGGACAGCCTGCATTCGCTCGGGCTCATCGCCTGCCAGCATGGCCGCTATGACGTGGCCGTCGAGATGATCGGCCAGGCGATCCACCTCTGGAAGCACAATTCGCTCCATAACAAGCCGGACTATGCCGACGCACACAACAATTTGGGTGCCGCGCTCTTTGCCCTGGGTAGAATCCATGACGCCGTGATTCACTATGAACGAGCGCTCGGCCTTAATCCCGACCATGCCAGCGCCCATAACAATCTGGGAGCCGCGCTCGCGGCGCAAGGCAAAATCGACGAAGCCATACGGCATCACGAACGGGCGCTCGCCATCAATCCCCGTCACGCCGAGGCGCACAACAGGCTGGGTAACATCTTCAAAGATCAGGGCAAGATCGATGACGCGACGGAACGCTATCGACGAACGCTCGCGATCAGGCCGGACCATGCGGAGGCTCACTACAACCTGGCGGAAACAAAGATTTTCCGTAACGGAGATACCGATCTGGCGGCGCTTGAAGCACTGGCGGGCAGAGACGATCTGCCCGCAAACAAGGCGCTCTACATCCATTTCGCGCTGGCTAAGGCGCTCGAAGATTGTGGAGACTACGTACGGGCCTTTGAACATTGGCGGAAAGGCAACGATCTGAAACGCGAGCAAATCGACTATGACGAAAAGAGTGCCATAGAGCTTTTCCAGCGTCTTCGCGGCGTGTTCGATGGCGGCCTTTTCGATCGCTCCCGGGGGGAAGGCGATCCCTCGTCAGCGCCGATCTTCGTACTCGGTATGCCGCGTTCCGGCAGCACCCTGATCGAGCAGATACTGGCCAGTCACCCGCAAATCCATGGCGCCGGGGAACTGAATGATCTGGATGCGGCCGTGAGCAGTGTACTGGGAACTGGAGGTCGGCCGGCACCGTATCCGGAGTGCATTCCCTCACTCGATGGCGCTACCCTGCGGAGAATCGGCCAAGCCTATCTTTCTCGGCTGCTATCCCGCCTGCCATCTTGCACGGACGGCAAAGTCCGGATCGTCGATAAATTGCCAGGCAACTTCGTCCATATCGGCCTGATACGCCTCATCCTGCCAAACGCCCGGATCATCCACACAGTGCGTGACCCGATCGATACCTGCGTATCGTGCTACTCCAAACTGTTCACATCCGGTCAATCGTTCAGTTATGATCTGGCGGAGTTGGGCCGCTACTACCGCGGTTATAGAGAAGTGATGACTCACTGGCAATCTGTTCTTCCGCCGGAAGCCTTGCGCGACGTCGTTTACGAGGATGTGGTGGACGACCTCGAAGGCCAAGCCCGCCGGATGATCGATTATTGCGGCCTGCCCTGGGACGATCGATGCCTTAGTTTTGATAAAACCAGTCGAACAGTCAAGACTGCCAGCGCGGTTCAGGTTCGCAAACCTCTGTTCCGCAGTTCGGTTCAGCGTTGGCGAAAATACGAAGCCGGCTTGGGCCGGCTGCTGAATGAGTTGGGCGGCTTAGCACCCGTTCAGACGCGCCGCGCGATGGCCGCCCATTCCGGCGGCTGATGCCTTTCATCGCGGCTTCCTTCAATGGGAAATGAAGCCGGATTCTCTACGACTGCCAGTTCGACCGCGCATTTTGCAGTTGCGATATTCACACAGGATCCGAGAAGCCAAAACCCGGTACGGGTCTTATTGAAGCGAGTGGCATCGAATGCAAGCCAACAGTCACCTGCCCTGACAATATGGCCCAGATGCCGCTGATCGTCGGCAAGGGCACAAACCGACGGAGAATCGCGCCATATGGCCGTATTGCGACTGCTGCGATATGCGAAATCAAGCACTGTGAAAGCCTACCCCATCGCGATCCGACTGTATATCGACAACAATTGAAGACTGTGTTTTATCAACAGCAGATCAACAACCGAGCAGCGAAAGTAATGGATTTTGATAGTCAAAAAAATCTGTGATATGACTGCTGTGGATGAAGTGGAAAAACCATTTTCGTGGAAAAACGTCTTGATGATCGGGTGCCGTCAGATGAAGGATGTCGCTGCACCGGATGCTTTTCCGCGCGAGCACGGATATAATCCACCGAGAGCGGACAGTTGACGGGTTGTGCCACTCAAAAGAGGGAGGATGACATGAGGCGAATGTTCTGTTGGACCACCAGTGTGACGCTTGTGGTGTGCATGCTGCTCTGGGCGGCGTTGCCCGCGGCGGCTCAGTCCGGAACGAAGAACGGAGAGTGGCAGAGCTACGGCGGGGATATTGCCAGCACGCGCTACTCGCCGCTCGACCAGATCAACGCCGGCAACTTTTCAAAGCTACAGGTCGCCTGGCGATTCAAGACCGACAACCTGGGCCCGACACCGGAAGGGAATCTCGAAGGCACTCCGCTTATGGTCAAGGGCGTCTTGTACGCAACTGGAGGCACGCGGCGGAGCGTGATCGCGCTCGATGCCGCCACTGGCGAACTGAAGTGGAAGTATAGCGAAGACGAAGGCGAACGTGGGAAGGCAGCGCCGCGAGCACTCTCCGGCCGAGGCTTGGCTTACTGGACCGATGGGACCGAAGAACGCATCGTCTACGTCACGCCCGGCTACCGGATGATCGCCCTGAACGCAAAGAACGGCGCTCGGGTAACCTCTTTCGGCAAGGGCGGCGAAGTGGACCTGAAGGACGACGACGATCAGGTGATCGACCCGCTTAGTCCCGATATCGGCCTGCACTCCGCGCCCATCATCGCGAATAACGTGATCGTAGTCGGCGCCGCGCACAAGCCCGGTGGAGTGCCGAAAAGCAAGACCAACGTGAAGGGCTATGTGCGCGGATTTGACGCCAAGACCGGCAAGCGTCTGTGGACCTTTCACACCATTCCCAAGCCCGGCGAGTTTGGAATCAACACGTGGGAGCAGGATTCCTGGTCCTATACCGGCAACACGGGATCGTGGGGACAGGCGTCCATCGATGCGGATCTCAACACGGTTTATATCGGCGTGGAAATGCCGACTGGCGACTACTACGGAGGCCATCGGCCGGGCAACAATCTGTTCAGCGAAAGCATCGTCGCACTGGATCTGCACACCGGCCAGCGGAAGTGGCATTACCAATACATCCATCACGGCATCTGGGACATGGACAATCCGTGTCCGCCCATTTTGGCCGATATCACGATCGGCGGCCGGACGGTGAAGGCGGTGGCTCAGCCCACCAAACAAGCGTTCATGTACGTTCTCAACCGCGAGACGGGAGAACCGATCTGGCCGATCGTGGAGAAGCCGGTTGAAAAGGGCACCGTGCCGGGCGAGTGGTATTCGCCGACGCAGCCGTTCCCGACCAAGCCGCCCGCTTTCGCCCCCCAGGGCGTGTCCATCGACGATCTGATCGACTTCACACCGGAGTTGCGCGCAGAGGCGGTGAAACTGGTGGCGCGTTACAAGATCGGACCGATGTACACGCCCCCCGTGGTCAGCAACCCGCGAGGGCCTTTGGCCACCCTGACGCGGTCGACGGCGGGCGGCGGGGCGAACTGGCCGGGGGGTTCCTACGATCCTGAAACGCACATCGCTTATGTATCGGCGCAATCCACCGTGCAGCCGATCGGACTTTTGCCGCCGACAAGCGGACGATCGGATATGAACTTCATTTCCGGACAAGCCCAATACGAATCACTGCCTGGCCCCCCGGACAGCACCGCCGGTGAAGGCGGTGGCGGTGGCCGCGGAGGAACGAATATTCGAGGTTTGCCGCTCACCAAGCCGCCGTACGGGACGATCACGGCGATCGACCTCAATCGCGGCGAAATCCTCTGGCAGGTGGCGCACGGCGACACGCCGGACGATATCCGCAGTAACCCCGCGCTCAAGGGGCTGAGCATTCCGCGCACCGGCCGGCCGGGGCAGGCCGGCCAGTTAGTGACGAAGACGCTACTCATCGCCGGTGAGAAAGGCGTGGCGACACAGCCGGACGGGCGTAAAGGAGCTTTGCTGCGCGCTTACGACAAGGCCACGGGGAAGGACGCCGGCTGGGTGTATATGCCGGCGCCGCAGAGTGGCTCGCCGATGACTTATGCATTGAACGGAAAGCAGTATATTGTAGTCGCCATCAGTGGCGGCGGATACAACGGCGAGTACGTGGCGTTCAAGCTGCCGGCGGAATAGGGATGGCTTTGACGGTTGAATTCCCCGCGCTGACGCTTGGGGTTATGGTGGTTCTGGCTGTGCTTCCTCTCGCGGCACAGGTGCCGCGCATGCCCGATGGCAAACCCGACCTCCAGGGCGTTTGGACCAGCGCTACGATCACGCCGCTGGAACGTCCGGCGGACTTGGGAAACAAGCAGTTCTTCACCAAAGAGGAAGCCGCACAATGGACCAGGCAATTCCTCCAGGCCAACAACAGGGACCGGCGCGACGGCCCTGCCCAAGTTGACGTCGGCCGCGCCTATAACGAGTTCTGGTTTTCGCGCGGCGATGCGGTGGTGCCCACTCTGCGCACTTCCCTTATCATCGACCCGCCCGACGGGAAAATTCCCGCCCTGACTCCCGATGGCCTGCAGCGCGTGGCTGCTCGCGCCGAAGCGCAGCGCCTTCACCCGGCCGACGGACCGGAGGATCGTTCGCTTGCCGAACGCTGCCTCATTTGGCCGGTCGCGGGGCCGCCGATGATACCCGGCGGTTACAACAACAACTACCAGATCGTACAGGGCCCCGGATATGTGACGATCGTCGTCGAGATGATCCACGATGTGCGCACGATTCCCACCGACGGCCGTCCGCATCTTCCGGCAACGGTCCGGCAATGGATGGGCGACCCGCGCGGTCATTGGGAAGGCAACACTTTGGTGGTGGATACCACCAACTTCACGGACAAGACGAACTTCAGGGGATCGGGCGAGAATTTACATCTCGTCGAACGTTTCACGCGGACGGGCCCGGACCAGTTGATGTATGAATTCACGGTGAACGATCCGGCTTCGTTTACGCGGCCATGGACAGTGCAGATTCCGATGGCAAAGACCGATGGGCCGCTGTTTGAGTACGCTTGTCACGAGGGCAATTACGGGATGGAAGGCATGCTCCGGGGGGCGCGGCAGCAGGAACGGGGAACGAAGTAACGCGGCTGGTAGCGGCATGTCCATCAAGTCCCTCTAGTGCGCAGCTCTCCCGCGCGAGCGGCCATAGATATTCGGTTTTCAAAGATCGGTATTCAGACGCACCACTGCTGCGCTGTTTGCTACGCGACGAAATTTCGTCGCAGACGGCCAGGGGCTGACCCGAAGCACTTGCCGGTGGCTTACCCTTGTCAGGGATAAACCGGCCGATCATGCTTCGAGTCATTCGGACTTATCGCCGCGCGTACCTGACCGCCAGCAATGCGGACGGCCCCGAGGCGGAAGCGTTCGACAGGCTGGATGGCCCGACTCACTCAAACACACCTCGATACTGTAACCGCCCTTCTGGTGTCCGCCTCAGGGTATGCCTGAAACAGAATTATGGATTCAAATCCAAAGTCTCCCAGAGACGAAACCCCGGGAGTCCATCACCACCGTATTGCGACGTTCCTCGGCCGAGGAAAAACTGTCAGAAAGAGCTTGGTGCGCAGCCCTTTCCCGATTCGAGTAAACCACATGGAAAGTGAGCTGGAGCGCGCCTGATGCTTAAGGCGTTGAGTTTATGGGTAAAATTCCGCCACTTTGCGAGTGAACGCCCGAGCCGCAACACTCGAGGAGGACCGCTACCAGCGAAGATGCCCATTATTCGCTAGGTCGGCGTAACGCCGACGTTACAGGAGAAATCTCCGGGAACGCCGTTGGGATGGGCGCTTTTTGGCTGGCGTAATCCTCCACGGGGTGGAGCGCCCGGAAACTACTATGAGGTTGTCGCACGCCTGGTCACGTCCGGTGCGATGGTCGAGCCGGAGTGGCTTGCGAACGAGACGATACGAGCCGATCCCCGCATGCTCAGTGCGCTCCGGGGCGAGGTTCGGCTTGAGTAGCCACGCGCGAGGGACCGGGAACGGGATTTGAACAGTAGAAGAAATTCAACCGGCTACCCGTTGGACCCGTATTGACCGGTGTGGTCCGCGCCTACGGGAAGGTCGGCGGCAGGGCCGAAGCCTGCCCCACCTAGCGGAGGTTCTGGTACACCAACTCCTCGAAGTCGCGCAGGGTCCGGATGGCGCCGGCGTCGTAGAACGGCAACAGCTGCATCATCTGGACGCCGCCAATGTGTTTCACCGGATCGATCCAGAACTCGGTGTTGAAGATGCCGGCCCAGCTCATGCTGCCCGGGCTGCGGAACTTTGCGTATTGCGGGTCGTTTGAGGCGATTTGAAAACCGAGGCCGAACTTATCGTGGCCGGCGCCGAGCGGAAACGGCTTGGTGCGCAGCTTGTCCGCGTCGGGCTGCAGTTCCACGAAGATCGACCCGATGTTGTTTTCACCCATCATCTTCACAGAGCTCTCGCTCAGGATTTTCGCGGACCCCAAGTGGCCGCCGTTGAGCATCATCCGGACAAACTTGCCGTAATCCTGCACGGTGGAGTAAAGGCCGCCATCACCCCGGAAGGGGGCCGTCGGCGTTGACGGGATTGGCGTCCGCGGCTGTTCCTGCAAGGCGCCGTTTATGCGGCTGGACTGCATCGGCACGCGCGATTGTTTGGCTACCGGCACCGCGTACGACGTATCCACCATGCCCAGCGGTTTGAAGATGTGCTGCTGGTACCAGGCTTCAAGCGGCTCGCCGGTTACCTTCTCCACAATCATGCCGAGCACGCGCGTGCTGGCGCTGTAGTTCCATTTGTCGCCAGGATCGCTCAGGAGCGGCAGCTCCCACTCGCCCTTTTTCGTCGCCTGGGTGAGCCGGTACTCAATCGGGTTCGTAAACCCGTAGCCGATGCCGGAGGTGTGAGTCAGCAAATGCCGGATTGTCATCGGCCGCTTCGCCGGCCGCGTTTCGTAAGTTGCGTCCTTCTCGTTGAACTTCGTAATGACCTGCAGATTGTCGAAGCCGGTGAGGTATTTCGACACCGGATCGTCGAGCTTGAGCTTGCCCTGTTCGAGCAGCATCATGATGGCCACCGATGTCACCGGCTTCGTCATTGACGCGATCGAAAATATGGCATTCGCGGGCATCGGTACGTTGTGGGCAACTTCGAGCTTGCCGGCCGCCCCTTCGTAGAGCACGCCATCGCGGCCGACCACGAGGGCTACGACACCCGGCGTGTCGCCCCGACTGACAGCGGTGCTGAGCTGGCGCGACAGCGCGGCCTTGCCCTCGTCTGAAAATCCCTGGGCTTGGGCGGACGCCACGGCAACCAGCCATCCGGTGAGGGCCAGGACCGCCGCGCGGGTAACAGTGGTTTTGTATAGCCTCATAACTTTGTACACCCGAGTTTATCGCCTGCCGGGAGCGGAAGGACAGGGGGCTGGCATTTCCGCGCTGTAGTATTGTCTTAATGAACCTTCGTCCCCGCTCTCTGTTCGCCACCGGCGCGGCCCTCATGTTTGCATCCGCGGGTCTTCCGATCGCGGCGCGGGCGCAGGCTCCCGGATCGAGCACCGAACACAAAGCGCTGTCTCCGGAACGCGGCGGCATAGTGTTTACCGGCAGCAGCATTTTCCGGTACTGGACTCACCTCACCGATCAAATGGCCCCGCTGCCGGTGCTCAACCGGGCGATCGCCGGCACCGTCACGCAGGACATGGTGGCCCGTATCGGGCAACTGGTTTTGCCTTATCAGCCTCGTATCGTGGTCTACTATTGCGGCAGCAACGACATCAGCGCCGGTGAGGACGCTGCTCCTATTGTCGAGCGCACCAAGCGGTTTATTCAGATCCTCCACGAGAAGTCGCCGAACACATTTTTCTACTACACGTCTATTCAGAAGGCGCCGGAGAAGCGTGCGCGCTGGGATGTTGTGGAGGCGGTAAACCGCGAGATGGAGCGCTACAGCCGCGAGACGGTCAACGTCGGGTACATCGATCTCAATCCGGTCTTGTTTGACGGCCGCAACAACGTGCGGGAGGACTTGTTTCTACCCGACGGACTTCACTTCCGTCCGGACTCGAGTGCGTACCCGGAGTTCTCTCAAATCGTGAAGCCGATTCTCACTAAAGCCTGGGAAAGCGGCGTGGGCTTGCCAAACCGGTAGCTCCCGATTGCATCCGTTGGCCCGATTACACTCGCCGGGCTCATTCAGCTCTTCGCATACAGCCAAAGCAGCACCAGTGCGGCCAACAGCAAATTGACTATTTGGCAATCCGCAGGCCGCTCGGATTGGACAGCTGCTTTTACACCACGTTGGTTCGGTCTCGAACTGCGCAATGCGGACACGCCTTTAGTTCGCTTGGGCACGCTTCCGCGAAAACTGAAAGTAATGCCATCGGCACGTTGCGTCAGCAAGGGTTTCGCGCGCCGTCTCCCACTCTCTCGTCAGGCTCCTGACGCGTTCGATTCCCTCCGGATCCGGAGGACGCTCTCCCGATATTTGCAGGACCGCTGCATTCACTCTGTCGTGGCGCACGTCCACCAGCTCCTGGGCGAGGCGCACCTCATATTCGAGCGATTCTCTGTGTTGCATGGGCTTTCGATCCTCAGACTCGGACATTCGCACAGCTTCTATTTCATCCGGGCGGGAGCCTGGTTGCAACGGCGTCAGTACCAGGACCGGCCAGTGAGGGAATATCCAGGAGTCCTCGAGGTCGCTCTCCGCTGTTTGATGCAGAGTACGGAGAAGGGTCCAGTACTGTGTCTGCGCCCGACGTTATTTCACGACCCGTTCCCAGATCAACTTGTTCTCGACGACGGGCGGGTTGAGTTCCGGAGGATCGATCCGCAACGACATGCGATTAGCGCCCTCGAATGTATACCATCGCCTGGTAACCTTGCCGACTGCGTTGGGGTTTTGATCGATCTCATAATGCCGGACCAGGAACCCCTCTTTCTGGTGGATCTCGATGGTGGCGCAGTAAGCGCCGAAGCCCTTGATCGCGGACAGTCCCTCCTCCGGCGTCGGCGCTGTTTCCGATTTCCATCGGGGCCGATCCGGATTCATGCTGAGGAAGCACATGTGACTGGCATTGGCATCAAAGAAAGCATAGGCGATGCTGTTTGCGCCCTGCCTCGTGGTTCCGTCGGCGAGGCGCTGCGGGTTGGATACCAGCCGCCACAAGCCTGCAAACTGCCTCGCGATGTCATCCCGGGATTGGGCACGCGATGTGCTGTTGAACTGGCCCAATGCCAGGAGGATAGACCATACGACTGCGTTTTTCATTTGCTGTGCCTTTCGTCCCACTGTGCGTCCATCCAACTATTGTGCAACGGTCGACGCGATCGTATTCCTGCCGCCGCTGGACCGGCACACGAACTCGATGTAGGCTGATACAAGCGGAGAACGCATGAAAAAGTCGCTGCCGTCTGTTCTGGTGTTTGGAATGTTCGGGATTGCTCTCAGCGCGCAGGATGCCACGCGCGGTGGGGCACTCTACAAGCAACAGTGCGTCGCATGTCACGGCGAGGGTCTCGAAGGGCGCAGTGGCCCCTCTCTGGCGGGCGGCGACTTCCGTTCAAGGTGGCCCACGCCGGATCTCATCGACAAGATCAGGAACACCATGCCGCAGGACAGCCCCGGCAAGCTCACTGCCGGCCAGGCGGCGGATCTCGCCGCCTATATTCAGCAGGCCGGCAGTGCGGTGGCAAACGCCGAGCCTGCCGCGGCCTCGACTACCGGAACGCCTTCCGCCGCCTTCCCCGCGGCGGGTAATCTCTCCCAACTGATGCGCGGCATCATGTTCCCGAATTCCAACATCATCTTCACCGTTCAGACGCACGATCCCGCGGAGAAGAGAAAGGCGGGCGACGCCGCAACTGCAGACGGCGGGTTCAACTGGGCCATGTGGGGGAACGACCTCTATTCCGGATGGGAAATCGTCGACTATGCGGCGATTGCTCTTGCCGAGTCGGCGCCCCTGATGCTGACTCCCGGGCGCCGCTGTGAAAACGGCAAGCCGGTTCCCGTGAACGATCCCGACTGGATCCGATTCACGAAAGAAATGGCGGAAGTGGGAAGAACCGCTTACCGCGCATCCCAGACCAGAAACCAGGAGAAGGTGAGCGACCTCAGCGGCGATGTAGCCGATGCCTGCCTCCACTGCCATCAGGTCTTCCGCGATAAAGTCCGGCGCGGGAGAACCGGCGCCGATCCTTCCAACAAGGAACTGCGCTGCACGAAAAACTAACGGTGTTCTTCCCACAGCGCGGTCTATGATGAATGAGACGTGCTACGGGAGAGTTCGATGAAGAGAATTTACACGACCACGATAGCGGTATCCGCCGCGCTGCTGCTCGCGAGCGCCGCCTACGCCCAAGTGACGCTGAACTCGGTACGAATCGGCGCGAAAGATACGCCTGCGCTGGCGAAGTTCTTCCAGGCCGCGTTCGGCATGCAGGAGGTAAATCGAATAAATTCGCCCGGAGGACCGGAGATCTTCGTGAACTTCGGCGCGACTATCGACAGCGCAAAGGCCAACAAAAGCGAGCCGATCGTGATCATGCATCGCGATTCCGACGACCTTAAGGACTCGATTGCGCACGTGATCCTCAATGTGAAGGACATGACGGCGACAGTTGCCGCCATCAAGGCCGCAGGTGGCTCGATGGCCGGCGATCCGCGTCCGTTCGGAAACACCGGCGTCGTCATCGGCATTGCGATCGATCCGGCCGGTAACCGCCTTGAGATGATTCAACGGCCGTAATCGGCGCTGCAGTCACATCACAAATTTGTTCGGAATCAGAATCGCCGCAAGATCGCACTTCGCTGCCGATTCTTTCAGCGCCACGAACCTCATATTGAGAACTCGCAGCGCAACCTCGTGTTCCTGACCCGAACCCGGAACCACACGCACGACGGTCGCCCGGCAACGCATGACACGAGCTTTCATTTCAGGATTTTTCGGCAGCTGCACATCCAGAGTGAGGCTTCCGCCGACCTTGGGAAGCGGGAGCGGTATGCCTTCGCGCCAGCGCAACAAGATCCCACTGCGGCTGACGTTCTCAGTCAACGCCTTGGGGGACGCAGCCTGCTCCCGGCCTGAACCGATTCGGCAGGTCAATTGAAGGTCATGTCGAAGACTGATTCGCCGATCCTCTTGTTTAGTCAATGTCAAAATGTACTCCCAACCGGTGACGTTCACAACACTCACTAAGGGTAATTCGCCGGCACTATCCTTGGTTAAGCGAGGGCGCTCCCAGATTATTTCCCGGGTGCCGCGTTCTGCAGCATGGCTCGAATCTCGGCTGCGTTTGCCGCGCCGCCTGCGCCTCCACGGCCGCCGCGACCTCCAGCTCCGGCAGCAGGAGGCGTTCCCGCAACAGAAGGAGTCGCAGAAGCGGCAGACTCGCCCGTTACCGCAGGAGGCACCGGAACCCCTCCACCCCGCCCGGCATTGCCCGTTGCAAGGCTGCCCACCAGATCAATCGGCTTGTGGCCGTTGGCATCGACGAGCTCGGGATTGGCTCCTTTGTCCAGCAGGTAACGAACTAAGTCTTTCCGTCCCGCCTGCACTGCTTCGTGGAGAGCGGACGCGCCTTCTTTGTCCGGAGGGGGGTGGTAGGAGATCCGCATGGAGTATGTCCTCGTGCCGGTGACCTGAGCATTCACATCCGCGCCGTGCTCAAGCAGCACGTCCATCAGCGCCATATTCGCCGTGCCGTTGCCACCAGCCGCTCCAGCACCTCCGCCGCCGCGGCCGGTGGTTGGAACGCCGGCCGCCACGAGGAATGGCGTGAAACCCATGTCGTTGATGTTGGGTAAAGCGCCTTTGGCCAGAAGGGCTTTCACCACTTCCATGTCGTTGCCCATCGTCGCGCGCAGCAAAGGCGTGCAGCCGGTGCTCAGAAGCGGGTCGCCGAATCGTCCGCTGTTGCCGCCCCGGCTGGGGCGATGCATGTTCAGCTCAGTATTGGGATCGACATCGGCGGCCAGCAGCATGTTGACGATGTCCAGGGTGGAAACGGGCGGACGGCTCGAAGCGCTGGCGGCTGCCGGGGCTCCGCCACCTGCAGCACCGCGGCCGCGGCCGCCGGCCCCACCTCGCCCAGGGGTCACTGCGCTCTCTCTTCTATCGATCACGATGTAGAGGGCGGTGCGTCCCCACCAGTCCCAGACGCGGGGATTGGCGCCGCGATCGAACAGCAATTTGGCGACATCGTTGTGTTCGTTATCGAGGGCGAGCATCAGCGGAGTTACGCCTTCGGGCGTGGGCACGTTTACATCGGCGCCGGCCGCGATCAACTCTTCGACGCAGTCATAGCACCCGTCGCGCGCCGCGTAGAGCAGGGCGGTAAGCCCGCCGACGGGACGATACTGCGCGCGGGGCTCGGAAGTAATCTGGCTGTCCCAATCCCGGTAGAGCGCACGAGGCTTGACGTCGGCGCCTTTCGAAAGAAGCACCTTGACCATCTCGCTCGCATTCTTTGGCGCAGCGGCAGCCCACATGAGCGCTGTCTGATGGTGGAACTTTTCGCTTGCGTTTACGTTAGCGCCGGCATTGATAAGCATTTCGACGACGGGCAGTTCCCCTCTCTTGATCGCCCGCATCAGGGCCGTTCGGCCGTCCTGATTCGCGCCCTCGGGTTCGGCGCCTGCATCAAGCAACATCCTGACCATGCGGGCATCGCCGAGGTTGGCGGCTTCGGCGATGGGAGTGGAGCCGAACTCGTTCGTTACGTTCACTTTCGCCTTGTTGGCGATGAGGGCGCCGAGTAGTTCGTAGTCGACTTGGTAGACGGCCCAGTGTATGGGGCGGCTACCGTCTCGTTGCGCTTCATTCACATCCGCGCCTGCACGAATCCGGGCGAGCGCCGCCTTGTGGTTTCCCGCCTGGATGAGACTGGCAAGCGATTCCTTCGGAGCCTGTGCCTGTGTTTGCGCAAAGCCCGCCGCCGCGGCGATCATACAGCAGACGACGGGGATCAAACGATTCGAACAGGTGTCGAGAAGAGTCTCGACACGGCACGCACGAGTGCGCGCGCCACGAAAGCGCTTAAACGAGAGTCGATCCACGAGGCCTCCTAGACGCCCGCAATTACGCCGGTGCTGTCGCCGAACTTGTCGCGTTCCACACCGACCTTCTGCAGGATCGTCAAGTGGAGATTCGCGATCGGCGTGCGCTCCGGCAGTACAAGATGCTGGCCAACGAGCTTCATCCTGCCGTTGCCGCCACCGACCAGGATGTTCGGCTCGGGATAGTTGTTGTGCATGTCGCTGTTGCTCATGTTCGATCCGTACATGAAGATCGAGTGATCGAGCAGTGTTCCCTGGCCATCGGGAGTTTCCGCCATCTTCTTGATAAAGGCCGCGAACTGCTCCAGGTGCCAAGTCTGAATCTTGACCAGTTTGTTGAGCCGTTCGAGATCGTTGGCGTGGTGGGAAACGGGGTGAAAGGAATCGGGAACACCAATATGGTTGTAGGTCCGGTTGGTGCCTTCCGCGACCATGATGTAGGAAGCCACACGGGTGAGGTCGGCCTGATAAGCGAGCGCAATAAGGTCGAACATCAGCTTCACTTGATCTGGAAAGGAGTCCAGTTCTCCAACGGGCGCCTCGGGAATCCCGAACGCGGAAAGATCTTTGGCGCCTGCCTTTTGCGTACGCCGCTCGATCTCGCGGACGCTTTCGAGATACCCGTCGAGAACGGTCTTGTCGTTGCTTCCGAGGTCGCGCTGCAGGCTCTTCGTGCCGTCAAGGATCAGATCGAGGAGGCTGCCTGTCTGGTGGCTGATGGATGCGCGCTCCTTCGGCGTGTCGCCCTCGCCGAATAACTGCAGGAAAACTTTTCGGGGATTGGGTTCCATCGGCAGTGGTGATTCCGCGTCGCGGAAAGACAACGTTGAATAAGACCCGCCGCTGCCCGCCGCCGACTGAACGGTGGTTTCCGAGGCGACCTCGAGCGAAGGCAGCGGGGTGTCCTGGCTGATCACTTTCGCGATCACCTGATCGAGAGTGATGGCCATATGCGCGCGGACTTTGCCCGTGTCCGGACGGGTGGCGCTGAGCCATGTTGCGGGAGTGAACGAATGCACTGAGCCCGCCGTGGCGGCGTTCTCCAGATTTCCGAAAGAGGTGACGTACTTCTTGTACGGCTCAAGGGACGCGAGAATCTGGCTCAGCTTGAAATCGGCGCCGGAACCGCTGGGCGTCCACTTATCCATCGCCGGACCATGCGCCGTGTTGTACATGATGGCGCCGTGAGGAAGATAAAAGAAGCCCGTCCGCAGCCTGGGGACAGCGGCGGTTTGGGCGAGAGCCGTGGAGGCAGGAATCATTGCGTCCAGAAACGGCAACCCCAACGTCACGCCCGCAGCCTTCAGCGCCGCTCTGCGAGAAATGTGCTTCTTTGTGATGAACATGTTATCTCCTGAAATCCCTGGGTTACTTTATCTGCTTACTACAGACCCGACTGCCACGGCCTTCGCCGTGCTTGTTTTAGCAATAGTCGGCGAGCCCTGCTTACGGAAAGCGTCGCTATCGACGATTCCCAAAACGATGGAAGACAGCTTGTAATCGTCTTTCGCGGCCCGACGCACAATGGCACGAACCTGAGGCATATCGAAGTATTCCAGCTGGCGGTTGACACCGTACATCATCAACCTTTCCGTGACCGTCCGCGCGAACAGTTCGGGCCGATCCATCAGTTGCGCCCTGAGTTCCACGACGCCATTGATCGGAACTCCGTTCGGCAGCACGGTGCTCGCATCGATCGGAGCGTTCGCCTGGCTGTCTGTCGTCCGCCATTGCCCGATTGCGTCGAAATTTTCCAAAGCCAATCCAGTCGGATCGATCACACCGTGGCACATCCGGCAGGTTGCCTTGGCGCGGTGCTGTTCGAGCCTTGCCCGGACGGTCTTCGGCTGCTCGCCGGCCTTTTGCGAGAGGTCGGTTGCAGTATCCGGCGGAGGAGGCGTCGGCGGAGTGCCCAGGAGCTTATCGAGGACCCACGCTCCACGCAGCACCGGAGAGGTGCGGTCGCCGTACGAAGTCCGCAGCTGCACTGCGGCCTTGCCCAGCAGGCCCCGACGCGCGTTTCCTGCC
>Ga0182024_10003507_pt1 | contig 37247 bp, 28 predicted proteins | sample P32metaG_FD_120480 | JGI IMG/M metagenome (GOLD analysis project Ga0182024, IMG submission 120480) | Permafrost microbial communities from Stordalen Mire, Sweden - P3-2 metaG (Illumina Assembly) | ecosystem: Environmental > Terrestrial > Soil > Wetlands > Permafrost | place: Sweden: Stordalen...
ATTGATGCCGATGCTGGAGAATCCAGTTTCTTCGCGTTGAGTATCTTCATAAGAAAAAAAGTAAAATGTTTTATCTTTTTTTAGCGCGCCGCCCAGGGTCATGCCCGCTTGTACCCTTGTATAGGCTTGTTTCACCGGGTCGAGCGCGCCAGTAGTGGGGTCCACCTCTCCGGAAAACGCGTTGCGAGCCTGAAACGCTTTGTTGCGGAAATATCCGAAGGCGTCCCCGTGGACTTCGTTGCCGCCACTCTTGGTCACAATGTTGATGACGCCGCCGGTAGCGCGGCCGTACTCCGCATTGTAATTGCTCAGAATCAGTTGAAATTCCTGGACGGCTTCCTGGGAAACCGTGGAGCGGATGCCGTTGACGGAATTATCGACGGCGTCGGCGCCATCCACGCTCACCATGTTGGAGCGAGCGCGCGCGCCATTAATGTTCAGCCCGCTATTGGGTGCCGGGCCGATGGTGGGAGACACGTCGCGGGTGGTCTGGGAATTGGTTAGCGTGAAGTTGATGTAATTGCGGCCGTTGATCGGCAGGTTGTTGATGCTGCGTTGCTCGATGGTCTGGGAGACTTCAGTTTTAGTCGTTTCGATGGGCGCTGTCTCCGAAGATACCGTGACTGTTTGTGTGACGGCGCCCAGGGTGAGCTGCGGATTTAACGTGGCGTTTTCGCCGACAGTCAGGACTACGGACGGGTTCTCGTATTTGCCAAATCCCGGAGTTTCGATGGTAACCCGGTAGGTTCCCGGGGGCACGCCCACGATGTTGTAACGCCCCGCATCGTCGGCGTCATCCGTGCGCACCGCGCCAGTCGCCGAATTCAGCAGCGTTATCGTCGCGCCCTTTACTCCCAGACCCTGCGGGTCTGTGATCGTGCCGGAGAGGGTGGCGGTGTTGACCTGCGCCAATATAGTTGCGCCAAAGCAAAGCGTTGCGGCACACAGCGCCAGACACAGGCGCATAAGTATTCTGCGGTGCATAAGTCCCCCAGGATTGTTCACCATAATTCCGCTACCCCTAGCGGAACCACAGGACAGCGAGAGTTTTCAAGAGGCGGAACCAGAAGATGTTGCCGCCTCACCTCAATGAGTCGATAGCGTTTGAACTTGCTGAAAATTTCACTCGACGGTTGTCTTTGCGCAAACCATATGCCCGCAACCCCAACGTGTCAAGCTTGGAGTCCACCGCAGGGCGCGAAAGAAAATACAACCGCAAAGCGGCGCCCGTCATTCTGTTCCGATCGTCTATGGACGGAGCCCGCTCGGCCCCGTCAAATTTCCTCGGGGAGCTCAAATTATGAACGTGCCCCATGCCTTAGACGATCGGAGTACGGCGCGCTGCCAAACCGTTAGGTGGAACACCTCCGCTGGGTTACTTGCGCTGAAATTTTAAAGAAGAACGATGCCGTGGCGAATACCCAGCGTGACCGCTTCCGTGCGGCTTGCCGCGCCTAGCTTGCCGAGGATTGACGCTACGTGAAATTTTACGGTGTGCTCGGAGATGCCGCACTTTGTGGCTATTTCCTTATTTCCCAGACCCGCTGCGAGCATCTGTAGCACTTCGTTCTCACGCGGCGTAAGTGGCTCTGCGAGCAGTCGATCTCGTGCCGGAAAGATGGACTCAATCTCTGCGGGAAGGATTACTACGAGTCCCGCCGCCGCCGCTTCGAGAGAAGCGGCCAACTGCTGTGGCGAAATGTCGCTGGGCAGCACTGCTCGAACACCTGCGCGCAACGCGTCTGTCATTGCGCGTTGCTCCACGCGATCGGAAAGGAGCACGATCGCGGATTCGGTGGCGATTTGCGACGAAGTGAGTGAGTCAATAGCTGCCTCGAACTGTTCGCCGTGCGCCTCTAACAGCAGGATGTCGGCTTCGAGCTCCAGCCATTGACCGGCGAGCGGATCTACGGTCGCGGCACTGCCGGCCACTTCCATTCCCAGGGCGGTAATAACACTTTGCAGTCCGGCGCGAGCAAACGATGAAGCAGCGACGATGAATACGCGAATCACGCTGCGACGGAATTTCTTTCGCGCCGCGTTCCGAGTTGAACGGTGACGCGCCGAATGTGTGAGTAGTCTCCACGCAAAAATTCCAGTCGCAGGAGCCGCGGACCCGTTCCTTGCAAAGCCCGCAAGAGGTCCATCGGAGAGTGAAAGGCACCTTCCTGGGTGCCCAGCAAAATGTCTCCAGGCAGCAGGGAAGCGGCGGACGCGGGACTTTCGGGTTCGATCTCGAGCAGCAGCAGGCCGCTGGCGCTAAGCGAATTGGCTGCGGCACTTGAACGCGGAAGTTGCACCAGGCGCAGTGTGGCTCCCAGCCACGCATCCACGCGGGAATCCGCGGAGAAATCTTGCGTTAGAAACTCCTGCACCGTATTGCTTGGGATGGCGAGCGCCAGCCGTCCTGCGACCATGGTGTTGATGCCGATGATGCGACCACGGGCGTCGGCCAGCGGGCCGCCTGAATTTCCGGGCGCCAGACGCACATCCGCCTGCAACCAGGTTCGTTGGCCAAGCCCGCGCACCGGGCCAAGCGCGTGGATCACTCCGGTGCTGAGTGCGCCGACAAAACCAAGTGGATTGCCAATGGCGATAGCCAACTCGCCAGCACGAACCAGCGAGGAGTCGGCGATCGACGCAGAAGGAAGGTTAAGGTCTGCGCCAGCGACGAGCCCGTTGATGGGTCGCAACAGGGCGAGATCCCGCACAGCGTCGCGCACGGTCACAGCGGCTCGCAATTTGCGTCCGTCCCAAAGTTCTACCTCGGCATGAGCGCCTCTCACCACGTGCGCGTTGGTGACGATGCTGCCGTCGCGGGACCAGATCACCCCGGAGCCGCCTCCGCGACCCCTGCCGTAGATCATCACCGTGGAGCGCCGCAGTTGCTCAGCGAGTTCGCCAAATCCGTAAGCTTTCCCTCGGTTGGCCACTTACTCACCCCGGTGCGGACGTTCCGCGACCGCGATGTTTCCGCTCTGAATCGCCCCGCCGCGAACAAGTTTGATCGGCAGGGATTTTCCGATGGCGTCTCCCACCAGGAGTGACTGTACGTCTTCCGGTTGCGAGACCGCTCGGCCGTCAAGCGCAACAATAATGTCACCGATGACCACGCCTGCCTGGTCGGCAGGACCACCGGGGTGTGCCTCGAGAACAATCACGGCAGTCTTCTGCTCAGACGATTTTGGGTCACTTTTGCGGTCGGCCTGCAACAATTCACGGATAGCGACGGGCAGACGGATCGGTTGTAACCCAACGCCCAGATAACCGCGCGGTATACGCCCCTTTTGCAGCAGTATATCCACCACTTTGTGAATTGCCGTGGCTGGAACGGCGATCGCTCCAAAACGTGCAAAACGCGGGGTCGCTAAACCAACGATCTTGCCCTGGGTGTCGACGACGGCTCCTCCAACGGCCGTTGGCTGCAGGCTGACATCGAGCCGAATATAGGGTGCCAGGGACGCGCCAGTCCAGTTGCGTCGGTCCGCCGTAACCAGGCTGACCACTCCCAGGGCGGCAACCGGCCCGCTCGCACGAGTCCGGCCGACGACCAGGATCAGGCTGCCCGGCTTTAGAGTTGCCGGGTCGCCAAACTCGGTCGTGTCGGCTTCGGCGCCTGCGCATTTCAGAACCGCGATATCCGTGGATGGGTCACGGCCCACGAGAGTGGCGGAAGCCACCCGTCCCCCTGCCAGGGTCATCTGGATTTCCTCGTCGCGCCGGAGTGCGTGTTCGGCGGTAACGACCACCCCCGGACGCCAGATAATGCCGCTGGCAGACCCACGCGATTCGGTATGAATGGCAACTAATTGTGCGGCAGCGCGGTCGGTCGCTTGCGCCAAGGCGTTGGAAAGTTCGATTAGTTCGTTAGACATTGCTCACCTCAAAAAGGACGATCACATATAGATGTCCGGAATACATCCGTCGATTGGCTAGGCCTGACCCTCCACAAACGGCTAGGCTGGGGTAGCCGCATGTGCGGCCGGCGGAGGATTGGATAGCCGGGTTGTCTCTGAAAGCCGCGCTAAGAGGGATAAAACCGATTGTCCATCCGCTTGCACACAACTCCCGCTCGGGAGCAGGGTTTGAAAAAGGAAGGACGAGTCCCGCGCTGCAAAGCCGCTGTGATTGATCGCTGCCCGGGTATGTTCATAAATGTGAACGAACGGTAACAAAGCCGTCGGAAACTGGGCTTCGTAATCGCGCAAGTGCATGATAACAATAGTGGAGAATCCTGTAAGATTGGCTAATGGAGTGCTTTATTCCCTAGTATAAAACCGTTGTTCGGGACCAATTTTAGATCACGTAGACGTCTGAACCGACACTCTGAGAGTGTTTTTAGGAGCGGTGACAGCCCATCATGGGAGATTTGGCGACACCTATGCACGGTAGCTCTGAGGAGACCAGCACTTTTCACAACGCTCCGGTCGATCATCTGGCAGCGGTGGTGTTCACTAGTGCTGGATTGGCCCTCCTGGTGGTCTTCGGCATCCCCGCCAGAATCTTCTCCCGGCTGGATGACATGCTATCGATTATGGTCAACGGGCTGGCTCTGCGTTCATATGGGCTGGACCGGGTGGTCGTGTCCTTCAGTGATAACGTGTTGGTAAAAGGGTTTCCAGCGGTGGCGGCCTTCTTCTACGCCTGGTTCCAGACGGAATCTAAGGCGGGCGACCACAAAATTTCCAGCGACCGCCAAACGTTGTTATTTACCCTCCTGATCTGCGCTCCCGCGATCGTTGCTGCCCGCGCATTGGCTGTGGCGCTGCCGTTTCGGGGACGGCCTATCTTCAATCCCAACTTGCACTTGAAGGTGGCCCACAGGTTCGACCCCAGCATCCTGCTAAGCTGGAGCTCTTTCCCTAGCGATCACATGGTCTTATTTTGTGCGCTGGCCACGGGTGTGGCAATGGTTTCGTGGCGAGCCGGGGTGTTCTCGTTTGCCCATGCCTTGCTGATCATCGGTTTCCCGCGGCTTTATCTAGGCGTACATTACACTTCGGATCTGCTGGTTGGCGCTCTGATCGGCTGCGGGTTCGCGTATCTAGCGAACTGGACAGCGCTTAGGTCTCTCGTGACCCGCCCGGGCTTGCGCTTGCAACAGTATTCCCCCGGACTGTTCTACGCTGCGCTGTTCTATCTTGCTGCTGAAACGGCCAATATGTACGACCAGTTCCGCATGCTTGCCACCGCGGGGTCTCACGGAGCCCACGCGCTGCTTCACCTTCTGTCTCGCCACGTATAATCGTGCCATTGGGCGGGTCGATGAGACTTCCAGCGTACGGTTGTCCGATCCCGGCTTTGACGAACCTCTAAGCTCACCGGGACCCCCAAACTGTTTACGTAGCCGCTGAGACGTGCGAGTCTGCTCGAGCTCCAGACGAGCCCGCGTCATACGGTCCCAACTCATAAGCTTAGGCTAGCGGTTCCCAAGTGGCTGAGATGGCTGGTTTCTTGGGCTTCCGGAGCAGGAAGCCAACGAGTCCGACACTCAACAGTGCGAGTGTGCCGGGCTCGGCCGCAGAAAAAGAGGTGCTTACCGCCATGGCCCTTTCCCCTAAAGCGTGTGGGGGTGTGCGGCTAAATCCGCCGGTAGCGCGAGCCGTGTTCAGAACAATGTTCCTGGTCGTGTCCCGGGTAAAGGTGAGGCTCATTGTCTTTTGAGTGGAAAAGCCCGGAGCGATAGTCGTCCTCGGGGCCAAATTCAACGTGTCAAAACTGTCGGCGCTAGCGGCGCACAAAAAAACCAGGACGGCAGCTGTGGCGAGCAAAACCTTCATGTGAGCTTCTCTCTGGGGGAATGCTATGTCATGGTGCAGAATCCCGAAGCAGACCTTGACATCCCCCAGGTGGTTCTTTGCATTTTAGTAACCTCTCTAATGAGTGATAAAAGCCAATGTTATCAATGTCCTGACCCGTCGAGATCAAATCGGGGTGGCAACAAATTTCCGTTTTTGTGGCAAGGAAGTTTCGCTGTTTGCGCTTTCGCTCTCTCAAAGGCGAAGTATCGCAAGCAATCTGGTCGTAATTGGGTAGCCAAAGCGTCGTGTTATTTCAGCGGGCTCTTAGGTACTAAATGGAGACGCCGCCTAATCGAGGGTCAGTTCGCCGGCGCCCACGTGGGCGACGAGTTTGTATTTGCCGGGTCCCGATTTTTTGAAAGATCGAAATAACCCGCCTCGCGACTCGCCAAACGGTGCTGCCTCGATTTCACCGGAGCTGACCGATGCTTCCACATTCGCATAATCGGTTGGATCCCCAACTCCAACTTTCAAATCTCCGAAGTGCAACTCGATGTCTTTGTTGCCGGTGATTCCGCTGACCCCCACATCGCCGGCAAGAACGCGCACAAGAAGATCAGAGTTTTTCGGCACCTGAACCGTTATCGTCAATTCATTGTGCGGACCGCCGGTAACCCGCAGCTTTCCTGAATTTCCCGAGCGTCGAAAGCGCGCTTTGACGTCCGTAGAATTGGCGCCTTGACTGCCGCTTATCTGGACGGCAATTTTGTTTTCATCGCTCCCGATGATACGAATCTCTCCGGAGCGAATATCGAGGCCAAGTTTCTCACCCGATGGGAAGTCGACAGTAAAGGGATGATGCGCAACGTCCGGGACTTCAACTTTCTGCTGCGCGTAACTTGCGACCGAGACAAAAAGGAGCACATTAAATAACACCATGACGCGACGCATAGGGCACACCTCACCAATTGAGAATACGTGCAGTGCCATAACGAAGTTCCCATAAGCTCAGACCCCCGGCGGCTCTTTGAGAACGCATCTTGCTGGCAACCCTCCTGCTAAGTGTCCGGCCTCGCGACACCTTCATGCCGGATTCGGACAGAACCCTAAACCATCCACGTCTTTCCTGGTATTCGATTACCTGTCGTTTGTTGGACTTGTACAGGCCCATAGAAACGGTCGCCGATTTGCTCTTCAGAGGACCGCCCAGGGCTAGTTGCGCGCATCGGATGAAAGAGAGGCGGGCCTGTGAAAAAAATCGATCGCATTCGGGAAAAGGTCACCATACTTCCCACGTCTGTTTACCTGTCCAAAATGCATGACGCCGGTTGGCGCCTCGTAGCTCTGGAGTGGGAACGGGAAATCGAAGTCTCCGGTGAGCCGGAAGAGCCGCTCGCCGAACTCGGGGCTGAAGAGATTCCCTTTGGCCTGCGCATTGCTGCCGATTGCCGTCACCTGGAGGACGATCCGCTTGAAACGCAAACGCTCAAATTTCTCGCGGAAATGATCGTCCAGGACATTTCCTTCAATGGCATGGCCGACGCGCTCAATGTTCGCGAATATCGAACCCGCGACGGACACCCTTGGACCGCAGCTCGCGTCTTCAAACTTGTCCCTCGTCTCATAGACGCGGCTCCGCGTCTGCTCTCAGGCCAGGAGTGGGAATCCCGCAAGAAGCAGATTTCCAAGGTGGCCTGGAATTCGTGAAGTCGAGTAGTGGGCCGGTATCCGCCGCGAGCGCCTGGACGCGAGCGGCTGGAAACGACTAGAAGTGAACGGTCTGAGACCAGATCTGCATGCTTACGCCATCGCGTGTGTCCGACCACGCTGCGTGCACGACGCCATCGGATCCCGCCGCAAGTTGCGTGTAGTCCCCAAAATAACCGCACCCAGGGAGACCGTTGCAGGGGTTGAAGGGCACATCGCTGACCGCTTTCTGAATCAAGAAGTTGCGGCCCTGATCGTAGGACTTGCCGACAAAGTATTCCACGTTGGCGCCTGAGGGATCTCTCCGATTGTCGTACCAACCTACATACACATCGCCTGCTGGAGTGGTGGCTGGCGCGGCGAAAAAATGATCTTTTTGATCGCTGATGGGATCGTTGTTCACGCGCGTGATCCGAGAAGTTCCGCTCTGCACATTTACACTCGCCAGATAAACGCTGGGGGTTGCCGCCAGCGTTCCTCCGTTGACCTGGTTCGCGGAGAACGAGCAATAGGCGGTGTAGCCGTGAATCGTGCATCTGGGCGCTGCGGCACCGCTATCTGTGAACGACCAGTTGGGATTGCCCAGTCCGTTGTAAAGGAACTGCGCGACTGGAGTTTTCGCAACGGTCCAGACGCCACCCGTCAAGGTTGATTCCCACAAGTTGATCAGCGGCGCGTTGGTGTAGTCGTCGAAAAATATATGCGGCGTCCCGGAAGGATCGATCACCATATCGGAAAATTGCGCGCTGGCGAGTGAGCCACTCACTAGTGCCGGAGCACTGTAGGGTTGCCCCAAGGCAGGGGAGTGCGACTCCAGAATCACAGAGCCAAAACTGGGTATCGTGGCGGTGCCGTCGGTGCAAGAAGTGGAGAGATTGCAAAAATAGCTGTAGTACACGTAGTTGGTGCCGGCGTTCGGACTCCCAGTGTTCGCATCCGTCGCATTCAGCGGCTGGCTGAGCGTTCCGTTGCACACGAACTCGGCGCCAAAAGTTCCGCTGCAGGATTGCGCATCGATAACGTTGGGAGAGACATTACTGTACGTGCCGTGTGTGAACCCTTGCACCTCATACACCTCAGAGTCCAGGTTCAAATAATTGTTGGTGTAGTCCTCGATCTCGTTGGCACCCAGTGCCGATAGGTAGCTGTTACCGGCATCGTCGAAGGAAATTGCCGGATTCACCTGATACGTCAGCGGAAGGCTAAGGAGGAAAAAGATATCGGCTCCGCCCATCAGGGAGTCGTCCGTCCACGTTTTCCCGCCGTCAGTAGACACGTGATAAAAGATACGCGTGGCATTCTCTCGAAAGTCATTCGACATCACCACCCAATTTGTGGGTCTGGAGGGGTCCACAGCGGAGGCTATACCAGCTTTGGCCCAGGGATTGCGGTCCTGGTTCACCTTAATGTTTAGAAACGCGTGCGATGAGGCGGTTTGGTTTGCGGCTTCCAGCGCGACGGCTCCGCTCTTTCTCAACGCCGCACTGAGGAACGGAGCCTTGTGATGGCTCTGCATCCATGCCACGTAGCTCACATAGTCATGGAAAGGCGCGGGCGTGCCAGCTTGGCCCCACAACGATCCCGCCAGCAGCAACAGCACCGCTCCGCTGAGCAGCATTTTTTGAAAGGTTGGTTTTATCTCCCGGTTGGTCATTGGCTGGTTCTCTCTTTTCGGGCGGAGTGGGGAGCTGCCGCAGGCTTGGAAGGTGACGCGGGCGGATTATTCACGCAGTTTGTGGCGATGTCAATATACGGGCTAGTACTGGAATGCTCAGGGCCGGCGGCTTCGATCACATCCGTGTGTTGGTGCGTACGCGGACACACGTACCACGCCGGCCCTTAAGACCATTACTCGATTAGCCATGAGTCACGACAAGGCCGTATTCGCAAACTAACTATTGCGATGCCTCGTCTTCTAGGAATTACCCACGTGTATGGGACCCTTGACATTGTCCGTGTTCGCGCCCGAGGATCCCACGTGAATCGTGCCTTTCACATTTTCCGTGATTTCGCTCGGCGGCGCTGGTTGCGGAGCATTCACATTGGTTCCAACGGTGGTGATCACCGTGTTTGAATATGCGGATGCCACGACGAAGTTATTATTGCCACCCACTTGGCATACCACGTGGTTGGACGACTCGTTGTTAAAGACGTTGGTATACGCGCCGTTAGCATAGGTCCACACCCAACAGGCCTGGGGCGCTATGAATTGAACCGTTCCATCGTTGGCCACACTCGTACTCGCCGGAGTGAAGCCGTAGCCATTTGACGCACTGAATGTCACTGTCACTGTTGTTTGTGCTGGCGGAGTGTCGGTTCTTGCTTTTGCTGGTTCTGCTGACATATAGGTCTCCTTCTTTAACGATTTGACTTCCCTGGGGTGGGCCGAAAATTAGGATCGGACATCAAGTTGTGCAACTCGGGGACGTCCTTGAGTTGGTCGAGAGGGTAGCCATTCTGCAATGCCCTGTCAATGTATTCGAGAGCGTGGCGACGGTCGCCGAGAGTTTCGTAGGTTTCCCCGGCGAGTTCCAGAACATTGGGGTTATCCGGTGAACGCGCCAAGGCCGCCTGCACTCGAGTCATGGCCTTGTCCCGCAGGCCTTTCTGCGCGTAAAGGGCAGCAAGCGAAACTTGCGTGAGAGCGTCCTGAGGTCTCGACGTAACCGCCTGTTCCAGCAAACCGATGGCATGTTCACGCGCTTCTTCGAAATTGCTTTTCTGGTGCAGTCCCTGATAGGCACTCATGAGGTTGGCCCACACCAGATAATCCGTATCGTTAAGCTGCAGCGCCTTTTGAGTCATGGCCACCGATTCGGTGTAACGCTTTTCGTTCATGTACAAAACCCCGAGGTTGGCGTAGGCCCCGTAGGTGGGTCCCAACGCGATGGATTTCTTCAGAGCCTGTTCGGCGGCAGGCAAGTCCTCAGGATTCCCGCGGTCCAGGTAAGCAGCGGCCAGGTTGATGTCCACCACGGCATTGTCCGGAGTCAGTTCAGCGGCGTGCTGGAACTGCGCGATAGCTTCCGGGTATTTTCCCTGCCGGTCATAAAAATTACCCAGCGAGTTGTATCCATCCCAGTAGTCCGGCCGCAAAGCCGCGGCTTTCTTGAAAGCTTCCTCCGCGTCGGCAATCCGCCCCATTTTTTCATACGTATTTGCGGTACCCATCAGGGCGTCGGCATTGTGAGGTTCTAATCGCAAAGCGTGCTCGAATTCCTGCAGCGCCAGCTCGAATTTGTCGGAATCCCGATGCAGGTCTCCCAGGGTGACGTAAGCAGCCGGAAGCCGGTCGTTCAGTTGCAGAGCGCGGGTGCTGTTTGTTGAGACTTGTTCAATCCACTTAGGGTTGTGGTCCAACAGATTTTTCAAGCGATAAGCCTCGCCGAGTTCCGCGTAACCCAGGGCGAACTGCGCGTCGGTCTTCACCGCCTCGTTTAACGCCGAGATCGCCAGATCGAGGTTTCCAGGCGTGTCGTATCGGCGAACATACCCCAAAGCCTTGAGGTAAGACTCATAAGCAGCGGGGCTGCTGGGTCCCCCCCCGCTAGCCGGCAAGTCCGTGGGAACGCTGACGTGCATCAGCTTGGCCAGGCGGGCGACCACCTGATCCTGCAAGTTCACCAGATCACCCGCGTTGTCCTCAGCATTGGCTGATCCAATCTGGCGCAGGTTTTTCGTATCGATCAGGTTCACCGCCAGCCGCACGTCTTTGCCGTTGCGCGTGACGCTGCCTTTCACCACCAGCGTGGCGCCCAACTCACGCAGCGCCGCAGTAGGGTCGGAAATATTTCGATGACGCACCTCAATGGAAGGCACTACCCACAGCGATTTACCGCTCTCGTCCAGATCCGACAATTTCCCGGCCAGGCTTTCCATTAAACCTTCGGCCAGGGGAGCATTCGCGGGATCGGCGCCCACGTTATCGAACGGCAGCACCGCGATGTGTCGTTCGGAAGTTCCGCCAGATCCCAACAGCCGGTTCCGCGTAGCCGGAAATGCCAGGAGCGCCAGCGCGACGAGTGCGACGACTGCGCCCGTTCCAATCCACAATTTTCGCGTGCCGCCGCCGGTGCGTGCGGACGCCGATCCCCAGGCTGACTGCGATGCTTGCTCGATGTACTTTTGCAGTTGTGCCGACTTTAGCGAAATGGTCGGCGCAGAGGGGTCCACCGAATCCGCCGGCCCCAGATTCTTTTGAACATTTTCCAGTTCGGCACGAAGCTCCGAACAGCTTTGCTGGCGATGCTCGGGGTCTTTTGTGAGCGCGCGATACACGATTTGCTGAAGTTCGGCGGGAACATCCTTCATCGGCCGGGGCGGGTCCGTTAAAATCGCCACGACAATGGTAGAAACGTTTTCGCGCCAGAAAGGATTCACGCCCGTGAGCATTTCCGCGAGTACCACGCCCAGAGCCCAAATGTCCGTGCGGCCGTCAATCGCTTTGCCCAGCGACTGTTCCGGGGACATATATCCAACCGTGCCAGAGCTACCCCCACTCTGCGTCATGCTCGCCGAAGTGATTACCCGGGCCAGTCCGAAGTCCACGATTTTTGCCAGGCCGCCAGGCGTGATCAACACGTTGCCGGGCTTCACATCGCGATGCACCACACTCCGGGCGTGTGCTGCTTCTAGGCCCTTGGCCATCTGAATCGCGATATCGACCGCTTCCCGAAACGAGATCGGTCCTTTGCGTATCTTCTGGGCGAGTGATTCACCTTCATAAAACGCCATGACGATGAACGACCGCCCGTCGCTCGTCTCTTCAACTCCGTGAATCACTCCAATGTTCGGGTGATCGAGAGAGGAAGCCGTGCGGGCTTCCTTCAGGAATTGCTCTTTTTCTTTTGCGCTGGAATCGACTTCAATTGGCAGGAATTTCAGAGCCACCGTGCGCTCTAACTTCAAATCAAGCGCCTTGTAAACCACGCCCATTCCACCGGCGCCAACCATTTCCACAATTTCATAATTACCGGCGCGATCGCCGGTTTTTAGATTGGCGGTGTTGGAGTTAAGCATGCCCTTGCCCCGCGCAAACACGGCTGCACGATACCGTCGAGAGAGTGCGGTTAAGGCTTAATGGCGGCCATGATAAGCCGTGGACTCCTGGCATGCAACAAATCTAATGTTCAGAACGCAAAATCTAGCCAGCCGGATCTGGCTGGTGTCAAAAGTTTGCGCGAATCATCCGTAGCGAGACCCCGCTCTTCATAGGCCGCCCCACACGCCTTACCCAAGAACCACTTAATAACCCTGACCGACTTCCTGCCCAGGACCGGCCCTAAACGACGCGAAAGCGCTATCAATGCTTTGTACAACAGAGCATTCCCTGACGCCGCTGGTACCAAAGGATTTCGTATAGTCGCATCAGGAGTGCCCACCCATGCGAAGCGCGCCCCTCAAGATTCACACACCCGCGCCTTACCGCTGGCGCGGAAGGCAGTTCGGTCAATTGCGGTTCAGGTCTTTTGTCCAGGAGCAGACGGGCGATAGCTGGCTCGCATCTGCACGTAGTCATTACACCATCGTCGGAACGTTATTCCTTTTTGCTGCTTTGCTTGGTATTTCGGGTTGTGCCGGCGGTTTTCAGGGTCTGAGGCCGGTGTCACCGTTGGTCGTCACGCAGCCAGCCAGTCAAACAGTAACGGTGGGCCAGACTGCAACTTTCACAGTCCTAGCCAGTGGCACAGGCCCATTAACGTACCAATGGTACAAAAATGGCGTAGCAATCAGTGGGGCAACCGCAAGTTCTTACACTACTCCGCCCGCAGCGGCTGGAGACACAGGCTCCGTTTACACTGTAGTTGTCACGAACTCTGCGGGTTCAGCCAATGGCGGCCCTGCTACGTTAACCGTTCCGCTGCCAAAGCCCCTGGCAAAGAGCATTGTTTCCAGCAATGCGACACCGCCCTACAAAGCATCGGTAAATCTCGTACCGACCTTCTCGGGCGGGACCGCCGTCATCGGTTCTATGGGTGTCGGCAGCTCCGATATTACTTCGGCCGCGGTAAGTGGCGCCTCGTATCCCACGCCCGCCCTGACTTCCGCCACCACGTACACATTGACGGTGAGGGACGCGAAGGGAAACGTCGTGTCCACAACTTGCTTGGTCACGCCGATGACTGTAATGCTGACGCCTATTTCACCGGCGAATCAAACCTTTGCGCCCGGACAACTTAGTTTCACTACGACAGCCACAGGCGGAGTGACCAATCACGTGACCTGGACCGCCAGTGCCGGCACTTTTACCGGCAACGTATGGACAGCTCCGGCAACCGTCGGAACCTACACCATTACCGCCACCAGCGTGGACAATCCATCCGTCTCGGTTTCTACCACCGCGATCATCAGCGGTCCGATGATTTTAAGCCAGCCGGCCAGCCAACATGTTTGCACCGGCAGCGGAATATCCCTGAGCGTGAACGCCTCGTACGCTTCGACCTATCAGTGGAGTTTCAACGGTACGCCGATTGCCGGAGCCACCAACTCCACATACAACATTCCCGTAGCAGCGTCGGGCAATGCAGGAAATTACTCCGTCACCGTCACGAATGGCATTGGAAGCGTGACTTCCACTGTTGCTGTGGTGGCCGTCGGGTCTACCATTACGTTGAATCCCGCCGGAGTTAGTCTGCATCCGACGCAGACGGCTACTTTTTCTGTGGCGGCTCAGGGACTCAGTCCTTTTACCTATCAGTGGTACCAAATTCCGTCGGGTGGCGGCGCCGGCGTCGCGATTACGGGTGCGATGTCAAACACCTACACCACCCCTCCGGTCGACTTGTCCTACAACGCCGACCAATACTACGCGACTGTTACTGACTCGTGCGCGGGAACGCCACTTACCAGCACCAACGCAACACTGACGGTGACCGCGGGAAATGTCTCTCCGACGATTATCACTCAACCTTTCGGTGTAACCGTCGCGCCGGGAGGTACCACGTCCTTCACCGTGGTGGCTTCAGGAACTCCAACGCTAACCTATCAGTGGTTTGTGATTCCTGCCGGCCAGACTTCAGGAACGGCGGTCACTGGCGCCACTGCGGCCACCTATAACGTTCCAGGGTCTGCCACCACTCTTGCGAATGACCAGGACAAATACTACGTCATCGTAACCAATGGATACGGCCAGGCCGTCTCTCAATCCGCGACTTTGGCGGTTGGCAGCGGTATACAAATCACCCAGCAACCGGTCACGCAATACGTTGCTGTCGGCGCCCCCGCTACATTCCAGGTTACGGCAACCTCGAATCTGCCGCTGACCTATCAGTGGTATGAAGCCGCGCCCGGCAGTGCAACTTTCACTCCCATCACTGGAGCGACCAGTCCGACCTACACTGCAACCTCGACCACCGCGAATGAGTCCGGGTCTGTTTTTCACGTGGTAGTCAGCAACGGCAGCACCACCTCTGTAACCAGCGCGTCAGCCGCTCTTTTTGTCGGCCCGCTGGCGAGTGTCCCGAATCTCTGTGACTCCAGTTGGTCCGCCTTGGATGACGCTGTATCGCAGCCCGGTTGCGCCTTCCAACTTACAAGTTCGCTGAATTACCAGCAGGGCGAAATCGTCTGGCCCACACTCATTTCCACCGGTGACATCCAGCTCAGCTTTACCGTCACGCTCAGTAATCCAAGCGCGCTTCCAGCCGATGGCTTTGCTGTGGTCCTCGGCGATCCATCCCTGGGAGCTACGCCAACCAGCATGGGCGCCGTGGGCATGGGACTCGGTGCCAAGGGCATTCCTGGCCTGGCATTCGGGTTCGACACCTATCGAAATGCTGGCGAATTTCCGGTGCCGTACGTGGCTGTGGGCCGGGGCGAATCGGCGCTATGGGAAGCACCCTGGTTAAGCATCAACAACAGTATTCCGGCGCTCGTGAGTGCCGCGATGCCCATTTCCCATACCTACACCATATCGCTGGTGAACGGCTTGTTGATCGAAACTCTCGATGGCGTGCAGGTCATCTCGACCAACGTCACCCCGCCGCCGGTGGCGTATCTCTACGTCACCTCTTCTACCGGTGGATCTTTCGAGACCGGCGTCATCAGTAATGTATCGTCGACTGTTTCGGTGCCCCCGAATTAGTGCGAGCCGCATGAGAAGGAGAACACGATGCGATCGATCTTCGTAGTGACTGCGCTGCTCCTTGTCGGGGCCTGCTCGGCAGGTGCCCAGGAGTCATCGTTCAGCGGCGATGCGGCGATCGCCTACCAGTGGGTGCACACCAACGCAGGTCCCGGGCAGTGCGGTTGTTTTGGTTTGAACGGCGCAGGCATCTCAGGTTCCTGGAACGTTAAGGGTCCGTGGTCTTTGGTAGCAGACTTCAGTTCCGCCTACAACGGCAGCGCGCCCCCAGCGGAAAATTCTCTGACGCTGACTTCGATGCTGGCCGGAGGCCGGTTTCAGACGCCGCGATTTCCGCATTCTAAAGTGCAGCCTTTCGCCCAGGCACTGCTCGGAGCAGCGCACGCGGGCGGCGGAGTTGCCGGTGTTGGCGATTCGTCTTACGGCTTTGCCACGCGCGTCGGGGGCGGAATCGACTGGCCGGTCAGCCGGCGTTTCTCAGTGCGCGTCATCCAGGTTGACTATTACCTGACGCACATCGCCAACGCTGTGAACGACCGCGAAAATAATCTCCTCATCGGCGCTGGCATTGTCTTCCACTGGTCCAAGTAGCAATATCCTGAAATAGGTACAAATCGCGCCACCGTCTTCCGTTCTTGCGCAAGGCTAGGTTTCCTTCTTGCGTAAGATGCTGAACAGGGCAGGAAACTGACCCGCAAAATCCGCGGATCTGGCTGGCTCATTTACTGCGGCTAATCCTGAGTAATTGCTGTTGCTAGACTCTGCCGCATGGACGTATTGGATTGACTGTTGGACTCGGATCCGGCCAGAGCGCGCCGCGGGTGGCCCTTCGAAATCCATCGCTGCGCGGCATCGGGCTGAGGAATATCTTCTGGAACGAAGACTGTTTCGCCGCAAGAGCACCGGTGAAGTCGTCAATCCCGCGTGGCTGCAATTCTCATTGCCCACGCGTTGGCATTACGATGTTCGCGCGCCCTTGATTATTTTTGTTCGGCAGGAGACGGGCCAGACTCGAGAGTGGACGAAGCTATGGATCTCCTGCGGTCGAAGCGACAACCTGACGGCACCTGGCTTCTGGAAAACATTCATCCGGGAAAGATTTACTTCCCGCTCGAAGATGGTGCCAGCCGGCCCAACAGGTGGAATACGCTGCGCGCCCTGCGCATCCTCAATTGGTATGAGAAGCACCACGTTTGAGCCGCGCTTCGCTTCCTTCCGAGTTGAATGTATAGGAGCAAGGAGCCAATCCGCCCACGATTCAGCAAAGCCTAACGCGACGAATCATTATTGATCTGGCGGTTCACATTCTCCTCGCCCTTTAAGTCGTTTCTCTGACCTCGCCGTTTTCGACGCGCGCCTTTATATCCGAGTAAGCCTCCTCAATGAGCCCGCCTAGCGCTGTGGCGTTTGTGGCCGTTCCCGGTTTTAGCTTCACATGACGCATGAACTTGCCGGTGCCTTGCAACAAGCGCGCCGGATCCGGCAGCGCAGCGCCATGAAAGAACCCCACGTTTACGTGCGAAGTGAATACGTTGACGTACCCGAAGGGCGCATCTCCCAAACAGGCTACCGGACAGCCGTCATGCACAAGCTCCCGGACTTCGTCCCCGCATTTTCGCATTGCCTCAAACCACTGCTGCGCGATGGCTCCCAATTCACCTGTGTGCTTGTTCATCCACGCATCGATAGCCGGATCGCGTTCGACCGCGCCGTTAAATCGCAGCAATTCCATTTTCATCTTCGCCTCACTTTGTGCTTTTCGCTCGCCGCCAATTAAACATACGCGAGAACACCAAAGCCATACTCGTGCAGTCTTGCACCGTCACTCGTTTTTCCTTTACGAGAATTACATGAAGACGTTCATGCGTCTCGGAGGGAAAATGGTGTGACTAAGGTACAGCGCCAATGGATACTCGATGCACCATCAATCTACGAATGACCCGCTTGCGCACGATCGCTCTCTCAGCTCCCGTGCCCTCATGCAGCGTGGTGAGACAAGACCGGTCGGTTGAGTCAACCCGGCATCGAACACCAAACGTAAGAACTTCCGCGGTTATCACCCACCCTCCTTGACATTCGCCTGGCAGCGCATTAATCTCACCTAGAATGTCTACCAGAGAAATAGGCAAGCGCATCGAGCTCCTCCAGGGTACCCTCGACCTTCTCATTCTGCAGACACTCCTTCTGGGCCCAGCGCACGGCCACGCTATCGCCAAGGCTATCGAATTCAAATCCGACGACATTTTGCAAGTTGAGCAGGGATCGTTGTACCCGGCCTTGCATCGCCTCATCAAGCGACGATGGATTTCGGTCGAAAAGGGTGTCTCCGAGAATAATCGCCGGGCCAAGTTTTACCGGCTGACGCCCATCGGGCGCAGACAGCTCGTGATCGAGACTAGCAAATGGGACAAATTAGCCGGAGCAATCGCCCGAATTCTCCAGCCAGCTTCGAAGTAGGAGCAGCAAAGCGCACCATGAGGCGACGCAAGCAAATGCTCGAGGACCTCGATCAGGACATTCGCGATCACCTTGAGAGAGAAACGTTGGACAACATCGAGCGCGGGATGTCGCCCGAGGCTGCACGCCACGCAGCTGTGCGTAAGTTCGGCAACGTAATGCGAATCCAGGAAGACGCACGAGCGGTGTGGACAACTGTTTGGCTTGAGCAGTTGCTTGAGGATATTCGTTTCGGCCTGCGTATGTTGCGCAAGCATCCCGGCTTCACTATCGTTGCGGTCCTCACACTGGCGCTGGGTATCGGCGCCAACTCCGCCATGTATAGCGTGGTGCAGGGAGTTGTGTTCGCTCCGCTCCATTACTTCCAACCGGATCGCCTGGTGATGGCGTGGGAAAATAATCCGCGCTTCCCGCGCGTATTTGTTTCCTACCCTAACTTCCTCGATTGGCAGCACACCTCTCGTTCTTTCCAGCAAATGGCTGCTTTTATGGAGCAAGGCGTTGACCTTACGGCTCCGGGGTCGCCCGAGCACCTCAAGGCCAAGAAAATCTCCGCGGGTTTCTTCGGTACTTTGGGGACGGGGCTATCGCTCGGGCGTGAATTCTCTCCCGAGGTAGACCGTCGCGGTGGAGCGCCAGTCGCTATTATCAGTAATCGTTTGTGGAGAAACCGGTTCAATGCCGGCCCCGGGGTACTCGGAGAGTCCGTAACCCTGGATGGAGTGGATTACTCCATCGTTGGAATCGCACCCTCAGGATTTCGTCTCGAAGACGACGCCGATGTTTACACCCCGCTCGGCGACGGCGATCCTTTAGTCCTCAATGATCGCGGAGCACACGACGGTATTTTCTCCATCGCGCGCCTGGCCTCTGGCGTGACCATATCTCAAAGCCAGGCGGAGATGAGCGCGATCCAGAACCGTCTTGATCAACTCTATCCGGATGCCAATCGAGACCTGGGAATTTATGTTCAGCCACTCAAGGAAGAAGTCGTTGGGAACGTCGGTGGAACCCTGCTGTTGCTGCTAGGAGCCGTAGGGTTGGTCCTGTTGATCGCCTGTGCGAATGTCGCCAATCTTCTACTTGCCCGCTCCGCGGCGCGGAAGCGCGAATTTGCCGTTCGTGTGGCGCTCGGGGCAAATCGCATACGGTTGGTGCGGCAACTATTCACGGAAAGTTTACTGCTCTCTTTCTCCGGCGCCAGTCTGGGACTTCTGACCGCCATATTAGGCGTGAGGTTGGTGTTCGCGGCGGCTCCAGAAATCTTGCCGCGCAGCGAGAACATCGGGATAAATTCTTCCGTTCTACTTTTTACATTTGGTGTATCGCTTGCTGTTGGCATTCTGTTTGGCCTCGCCCCGGCACTGAAGAGTTCGCACGCCGATCCGCAGACCGCCCTCAAGGAAGGTAGTCGTGGCTCGACGAGTGCGCATCATCGGACCCAAAGTACTCTCGTGATCGCCCAAATGGCTTTGACTCTGTTGCTACTCGTAGGTGCGGGCCTTTTGTTGCAAACCATTCGCCACTTGTGGAGTGTCAATCCCGGATTCGACACGCAGCACATTGTGACTTTCAAAGTCGGCGTTTCGCATTCGCTGATGAAGACGGCCTCGAGCACTAAAGTTGCTTATCAGCAGTTGATCGAGCGCATTCGTCAGATTCCAGGAGTGCAGGCGGCGGATTTTACCGGCTTAGTTCCGCTGACTGGTCAGAGTGGAACTATGCCTTTCTGGATTAACTCGCAGAAACCCGCTTCGCTGCAAGGAGCGCCCCGCGTAGTGATGTTCCTCACCGGCCCGGATTATCTCCGCGCAATGGGAATCCCGCTCCTTCAAGGGCGTTTTTTCACTCCTCAAGACACCACGCGATCCCCGTGCGTTATCGTCATCGACAGCGTTCTCGCCCACAACTATTTTCCGCACAGTGATCCCCTGGGTCAGACCCTGTCGGCTGGTTTCTCACCTGTCGGTCCTTGCCGGATTGTCGGTATGGTGGGCCATGTAAAACAATGGGGCCTGGACGATTCCAACTCGAACATCCAGAATCAAGCTTACTTTCCACTCTACCAGGACCCCGATAAGTGGGTGATGACTAACTATCCCGATACCACGATAGTCCTGCGTACAGCACTCGAAACAGCGACACTTATGCCGTCGATTAAAGCCGCTGTCTACGGAGCAGGCAGCGATCAACCGGTCTTCGCTGTTCAAACGATGCAGCAGATTGTTGCCGACTCAATGTCTTCGCGACGCTTTCCGATGATTCTGCTCGAGGCGTTCGCTGTGCTGGCTCTGCTTCTGGCATCCGTCGGAATCTACGGCGTGATTTCCTATTCGGTGACTCAGCGCACGAACGAGATTGGCATTCGCGTGGCTCTAGGCGCCAAAAAGCGCAATATTCTTCAATTGGTAGTTGGACAGGGCCTTCGGATGGTTTTAGTTGGCCTCGCCATCGGTTGCGTCGCCGCTCTCATTCTGACTCGTTTGCTGTCTAGCTTCTCGCACCTGCTGTATGGAGTCAGTACGAACGATCCTCTAACGTTCGTCACTATATCGCTCGCCTTAACTATGGTAGCCGCCTTGGCTTGCTACCTTCCTGCGCGTCGCGCCTCCCAAATCGACCCTATGGTTGCCTTGCGATACGAATAGGCCTTCGATAACCAGAACCCAAGAAATTTGGGTGGTTGATTCTCAGAGGACTATGGCATGGGCATGCGATCGAAATGCATCTGTGTCGAGCCGAAATGCCAAAATTTCTATTGCTGACGCGCCGCTTTCATTGGATCAACGAATATCCGTTCAACCGCTGAACGAGCAAACGCAAAATCCATTTGTGCCGTTTGGGCGTTTGTCGATGTTAATCCGACTGGCGAGGTAATAACTTCAGGTCGTCCGTCACTTGCGGGTCCGTCGTGATTCAGTGGAATTGTTTACGTACCCATGTGCGTTCGAGCGCATCTGACTGAGAGACGTAGGTGCGCTCGAAAGTGTGGAGGCGACATGGGAGATACGCGATGAAGGCAGTGGTCCTGCATGAATACGGCGCTCCTGATAAGCTGAAATTCGAAGATAACGTTCCCGAACCGCAGGTTAGCGGAAATACCGTATTGATCGCGGCAGCCGCTGCCAGCGTCAATCCCATTGACTGGAAGGTGCGTTCGGGTGCGGTACAAAAGATTTTTCCGGTGTCATTTCCTGCCATTCTGGGCCGCGACGTGAGCGGCGTGGTGCGTGCGGTGGGCGCAAATGTGAGGAACTTCAAGCCTGGCGACCGCGTTCTAGCGCTGTCCAACGCAACCTACGCCGAACTGGTGGCAGTAGAAGACTCGAACGTGACCCATCTGCCGGATGGCGTGGACCTGGCGGACGCGGCCGCCATCCCACTGATTGCCGTCACGGGAGATCAGCTCGTACGCGTGGCGACCAATGTGCAAAAAGGACAGGTTGTTCTGGTAACAGGAGCGCTCGGCAGCGTTGGACGTGCGGCAGTGCATACCGCGAAGAAGATCGGAGCGCAGGTGATTGCGGGTGTCCGTAGCAAAGAGCTGGATGACGCCCGCTCCCTCGGTGTCTCCGGCGTGCTGGCGATTGACGATGACGAAGCGATTCAGAAATTCCACCAAGTGGACGCCATTGCGGACACCGTTGGCGGTGAGACGGCAGGGAAGCTGGTCGCCAAGGTAAAACCGGGTGGCAACTTTGGTTATACGGCCGTTTTGCCGGAAAACGCGGCCGCGCAAAATCCATCCGTGAAAATCAAGCGAGTGATGGCGCAGCCTGATCCATCCAAGGTCCGTGAGTTTGCCGATGACGTGCGCGATGGCAAGTTCGTCCTGCCTATTGGTCGGCGGATGCCGTTGCGCGATGCTGCCGAGGCCCACGTGCTGGGCGAGAAAGGCGCCGTCGGCAAGATCATCCTGCTCGCCCCAGACTCACAACACTAATCTCTTCGAGAACCCTCTCACTCAGCAGAATTGAATTCAGGGCGCCCATCAGGCCCGCCAAACAACCTTCTTTTCGGAGTAGCTCGGAATTCAGTCACTTGGCGCTCAGAAAATTCTGCTTCCCTAATTCGTTGACAGGAGTCTAAAGTATTGCCCTGTCATCTATCGACAGGAGACTCCGGATGGCTAAGCCTACCGACCTGATCCACGGCACCCTCGACCTTTTGATCTTACGGACACTTGCGCTCCAGCCCATGCACGGCTGGGGCATCGCCCAACGCATTCGTCAGGTTTCGCAGGAAGTCTTGCAAGTGCATCAAGGTGCGCTTTATCCCGCGCTGCATCGCCTCGAGCATCAGGGCTGGATCCGTGCCAAGTGGAGCGAATCGGAAAACAATCGCCGCGCCAAATATTATTCGCTGACCGCCGACGGCACGAAGTACTTGCGCCAGGAGCAAGCGCAATGGAAGCGCCTTTCATCGGCCATCGGGCTGGTCCTGGAGACATCTTAGGGAGCCGGAACCATGCGTTGGTATTACAAATTGCCGCTTCGCCTGCGCTCGCTTTTCCGCAAGGACACAGCCGATCTCGATCTCCGCGACGAGCTTCAGTTTCATCTGCAAAATCAAATCGACGAATTCCTGGCCCAGGGCATGAATGCACCGGAAGCTCAGCGCGCCGCTCTGCAATCCTTGGGGGGCGTTGAACTGCTCAAGCAGGATTGCCGTGAAATGCGCCGCACCAGCCTGATCGACGATTTCTGGCAGGACGTTCGCTTTGGTTTTCGTATGCTGCGCCGCACCCCGGGATTCACCGTTCTGGCGACCCTGTGCCTTACGCTCGGCATCGGCGCCAACGCCGCTGTGTTTAGCTGGGTCGAAGGCATCCTGTTGCATCCTTACCCACTCGTTTCTCACCAGGAGCGCCTGGTCGCACTGGCCGGAACGGTGGGTAACGAGAGAGACGAAACGTCCTGGCCCGATCTCCTCAACGTGCAAAGAAGCTGCACGTTGTGTGAGACCCTCTTCGTCAGCAGTATCACGGGTGCGACTCTGAGCATTGGCGACCGCGCCCAGGCTATGACCGGAAGCATCGTCTCCGCAAACTATTTTGACGCGATTGGAGTCCGTCCGATTTTGGGCCGCGGGTTTGAACCTGGCGAAGACCGGGGCCGCAACGCGCATCCGGTCGTGGTGATCAGCTATCACCTTTGGCAGACTCGCTTCAAGAGCGATCCAGAAATCATCGGCAAGACGCAGCGCTTCGACAACGTTGTGCACACCATCATCGGGGTCGCGCCCAAGGGGTTCTACGGAACTTTCGTCGGCCGGGGCATGGAGTATTGGGTGCCCCTTTCGATGGTCGATGCTTTCTACGGCGGCGGCGACAACTTGGAAGATCGGGGCGCGCGATGGGCGGAAGCGTATGTGCGGCTCAAACCTGGCGTAAACCGCAATCAGGCTCAGCAGGAAATTTCGGCCATTGCCGCGCGGCTTGAGGCTGAATATCCGGCCACCAACCGCGGACGTGGCATCAAGGTTTGGCCAATTTGGCAAACACCTTTCAATCACGCCGGTGAACTGCTGCCGATTTTCGAGATCATGATTGTTGTCGTGATGTTTGTGCTGCTCATCGTGTGCGCAAACGTCAGCAATCTGCTTCTGGTCCGGTCCTTCGCGCGCCGGCATGAGATGACCGTTCGCCTCGCGCTGGGCGCCGGTCGTGGCCGCTTGTTTCGGCAACTGGTTACGGAAGGCTTTCTGCTGTCAGCCTGCGGCGCAGCGGGAGGCATTTTACTGGCGTACTGCTGCCGTCACGCGCTGGTGCTGCTTTTCCCGGTCCGTGGAGGAAATGTCATGTACCTACCCGGACAAATCGACGGCCGTGTGCTCGGCCTTAGTGCTGCCATTGGCCTGGTCGTTACGCTTGCTGTTGGTTTGGTCCCCGGGTTCCAGACACGCCACCTTAACCTCGCGGAAACGCTCAAATCCAGGGCCTCCGCCGTTCTGGGTGCCCGTGGCCGAGCATGGTTTCGCTCGAGCCTGGTGGTCCTCCAGGTGACTCTTGGCTTCATCTTGCTGGTGGGCGCTGCGTTGTTGATGCAAAGTCTGCGCAAAATTCGAACCACCAGCCCGGGCTTCTCCACCACGCGCGTGTTCGACACTTGGATACCTTTGACCGCCGCCGGCTATGACATGCCGCGCGCTAAAATTTTTCAGGATGAATTGATCCAGCGTATCCAGGCGCTGCCCGGGGTTGAAGCGGCCGCTTACGCGCGGGTTGTTCCCCTAGGCTATAAATCGTTTTCTTCGGCGCCTATTGCCGTCGACGGCTACGAACCGCAACCCAACGAACAGCCCACTGTCGAATACAACGAGGTCAGTCCCGAGTACTTCGCCACGATCGGCATTCCTCTACTCTCCGGGCGGGAATTCACCCGCGCGGACGACGAAAACACGCAGCGCGTGGCCATCGTAAACCAGGCCATGGTCGGGCGTTATTGGCGCGCGCAGAATCCCATCGGCCAACGTCTGCAAGTGAAAGGGAATTGGGTGCACGTCGTCGGCGTCGTCAAAGACTCGAAATATCACAGTATCGATGAAGCGCCCCGGGCATTTTTCTACGTTCCACTCCGCCAGTATTTCGCCATGGAACCGGACATCCACATTCGTACCACACAGTCTCTGCAAAGCATCCAATCGGCTCTGCTTCGCGAAGTTCGCGCCGTCGATCCTAACCTCGCTTTATCCGAAATGATCACGCTACAGGAACAAGTGAATCGTTCTACCTCCCAGAAACTCGTGGCCGTCGCTTTGGTCGCTTTGTTCGGCGGCGTGGCGCTGCTACTTGCCACCGTTGGCCTTTATGGCGTGATGTCGTATACCGTCTCGCAGAGCACCCGGGAGTTGGGGCTGCGTATGGCTCTTGGTGCCGGCACATCGAACGTGCTGCGTCTTGTGCTGTTACGCGGTTTGCTGCTGACCGCAACTGGCATAGGTATTGGGATCGCCCTGGCACTGCCTCTAACGCGCCTGTTGAGCAACCTTCTGTTTCAGGTAAGCCCGCGAGACCCGCTGGCATTCGCCGCGGCCTTTGCAATGATGACCCTTGCATCGGTCGCCGCGTGTTTCCTGCCCGCTTGGCGCGCCACGCGAACCGATCCCATGCGAGCGCTACGCGCGGACTGATTTTTCTCATTCCGCTCAGGCCTAGGAAAACGATCTTTAGCTGGGCCCCAATTTCGTTCGCCTGCGGTCAGCGGCTTGATAGCTCCCAGCATGCTAGGAAACCCCCGTAAGCCTCAACTCGTGCGCGATTACGTGGGAAATGGCGCGCATCATCACTCGTGGCGTTCGCAATCTCACCGAGTGCGATCTGAATCACATTAGAGCATTCCGCTCCTTTCTGCGTCTCCGCTGATAGTTTATTGGACACTGTTCGCAGAACCAGTCGGCACCCGGTCATCGTTGATGTAGAATTAAACTCCCCTTCAATAAACCCGCGTGTGGCCACAGGCTGCCCTCTTACAGTCTCCCGAGCCATACCGGCGTAAAACTCTCAATCGTTAGTCCGTGTGAAATGAACAGCAAGTTTCTGCCGAATCGGAAAGTGCAACTCGCGTTCGGGCCCACCATTTTGGTGCTGCTCGTCGCCGGTACGCTCACCTATCGCAGTTTGGTCCTTTCCGCGGAAATGAAAACCGCGCTGATCCTCGGGATCCTCCTGGCCGGGTTGACCGTCGGATTCGCAGGCTGGAGCGTGCATCGCGACACCGCCGGACGTGAACTTACGGAAGAAACGCTGCGGGATAGTGAAGAAAAGTATCGACTGCTGCTCGACGAAGTCCAGGACTACGCGATATTCATGTTGGACCCGCTGGGAATGGTGATCAGTTGGAACGCGGGCGCCCAGCGAATCAAAGGTTACACCGCCGAGCAAATCATTGGCCGCAACTTTTCCTGTTTCTTTTCTCCGGAAGATATTGCGCGGGCCAGGCCGGAGGAAATACTTCGGCTGACGGTGGCCACCGGCCGCCACGAAGAGCGCGCCATACGGGTGCGAAAAGATGGCTCGCGGTTCCTTGCGCGGGTGATATTCAGCGCCTTGCGCGACCGCGCTGGCGTGCTCCGCGGTTTCTCTGAATTCAGCCACGACCTCAGCGAGAGCACGGAGGCGGAGGCCAAGTATCGTGGTCTTCTGGAAGCGGCGCCGGATGCCATGGTGGTGGTGAACACTGCCGGAGCGATCGTTCTCTTAAACGTTCAAGCGGAAAAACAGTTTGGATATCGCCGCGATGAACTCATCGGCCAGCGAGTCACCAACATCATTCCGATAGGTTTCGCGGAACGAATCATTGCCGATGAAACTCGTAGCCCGGCGGACGCCTTGGCGCAACAGATTGGCACCGGGATCGAACTCGTGGCCTTGCGCAAGGACAAAAGCGAGTTTCCCATCGAGATCATGTTAAGCCCGCTGGAAAGTCCAGAAGGTGTGCTGATCACCGCGGCCATCCGCGATATCTCCTCCCGCAAGGCGGCAGAAAAAACTCTGGCGCATATGGAAGCCAGGTACCGCGGGCTGTTGGAAGTCGCTCCCGACGCATTGGTAGTCGTCAATCATCGCGGCCAGATCATCCTGGTGAACGCGCAGACCGAGAAACTGTTCGGCTATGCCCGCAGCGAGTTACTGCATCAATCGGTGGAGATACTGATTCCCAGCCGCCTTCGCGGACAGCATCCCGGCCACCGCAGCGGATACTTCGCGGACGCCCAGGTGCGCCCAATGGGCGCGGGCATGGAACTGATAGGGTTACGGAAAGACCGCACAGAGTTCTCTGTTGAAATCAGTTTGAGCCCTCTGGAAAGCCCTGAAGAGCTTCTGGTCATGGCCGCGATTCGCGACATTACCGAACGCAAGAAGTTCAGCGAGCAGTTGGTGATGACCGTCGCGGAGCTCAAGCGTTCCAATGACGAACTTCAGCAATTTGCCTATGTCGCCTCACATGATCTACAGGAGCCGTTGCGCATGGTTGCCAGTTATACACAACTTCTCGCCAAGCGTTATAAAGGCCAACTGGACGCCGACGCCGATGAGTTCATCGGCTATGCCACGGATGGATGCAATCGCATGCAAGGTTTGATCCAGGACCTCCTGGCCTACTCGCGCGCGGGAACCAATGGCAAGGCGCTAAGCGAGGTGTCCAGCGAAAATGCCTTGAAAGAAGCGCTCAATGATTTGCAATCCTTAATTGCGGAAAGCGGCGCGGTGGTGACTCATGATGAGCTGCCGGCCATCACCTCCGACAAGTCCCAATTGACCCTGATTTTTCAAAATCTGGTCGGGAACGCTATTAAATACCACGGCCGCGAGGCCCCGCTGGTGCATGTCTCTGCGACCAGAAACGGCGGCAACGAATGGACCTTTTCCGTGCGCGACAATGGCTTGGGAATCGACCCGCAGTACTTTGAAAGAATCTTCGTTCTTTTCCAGCGGTTGCATGGACGCGAGGAGTTCAAGGGCACCGGCATCGGGCTGGCCGTTTGCAAGAAAATCGTGGAACGCCTGGGCGGAAGGATATGGGTCGAGTCACAACCCAATCAAGGCTCAATCTTTTCCTTTACCATGCCGGAAAGAGTAGCGAAATAATGGGATCGATAGAAACGGGTTTTGCGACCATTGAAGTTCTTCTTGTGGAAGATAGTGCCGGCGATGTGCGGCTGACCCGGGAAGCATTCAAAGACGCCAAGGTCAAAATCAACATGCACGTTGCAGCGGATGGCGCGGAAGCCATGGAATTTTTGAGGCAGCAAGGCAAGCACTCCAGCTCCCCGCGGCCAGATCTGATTTTGCTCGATCTGAACTTGCCCAAGAAAGACGGCCGGGAGGTTCTGGAGGAAATCAAGGAGAGTCTCACATTGAGGAGCATTCCGGTGCTGATTTTGACTACCTCCTCTTCCGACACGGATATCACGCGGAGTTATCAGTCCCATGCGAATTGTTACATCACCAAGCCAGTAAACCTCGAGGGGTTCCTCAAAGTTGTAAGAAGCATCGACGACTTCTGGCTGTCTGTGGTCAAGTTGCCACGCGAAGAGCATTCATGAGTGAAAGGGCGCTGCAAATTCTGCTGGTGGAGGATAACGCCGGAGATGCCCGTCTGCTCCGCGAGATGTTCAGTAAAGAGAGACCCGGTAGTTTCGAACTGACGCACCTCCTGCGCATGAGTGAAGCGGTGATCCACCTCGCGAAAGGCGCGGTGGATATTATCCTGCTGGATATGGGCTTGCCCGATGGTCATGGTCTCGATACCGTGCGGCGCGCCCACGCGGCGGCGCCGGACGTCCCCATCATCGTGCTAACCGGGTTGGACGACGAGACACTGGCTGGCGAAGCGATGAAAGAAGGTGCCCAAGACTATCTGATTAAGGGCCAGATCGAGAATCGCGCCCTTCCACGAGCCCTTCGCCATGCCATTGAGCGCCACCGCATGCAGAGAGAGGCCGACCTCGTCCGCACCAATCAGATCCAGTTTAAGGATGAATTCCTTTCGCATGTTTCGCACGAGTTTCGTTCTCCACTCACCGCCATCTATCAGTTTGTGACCATCCTTCTGGACAGATTGGCCGGCGAACTGAATCTGGAACAAAGCGAGTATTTGGAAATCGTGCTCAGGAATGTGCAGCAGCTTCGCTCCATGATCAATGACTTGCTGGAAGTTACCAGCGTGCAGGCGGGCAAGTTGATGATCGAGCTGCAGAGTACTTCTGTTTCGGATGCAATTTGCTACACCGTCCGTACCTTTCAGCAAATTGCGACGCAAAAAGGAGTGGTCCTCTCATCCGATATTGAGGAGCGCCTCTCGTCCGTATGGGCTGACCCCATGCGCATTCGCCAAATCCTCATCATTCTGGTCGACAACGCCATTAAGTTTACGCCCGCAAACGGCACTGTGAAAGTTCAAGCGCGCATCCTTGAAGAGGACTCCGGTTTCCTGCTGGTCGAGGTGTCCGACTCCGGATGCGGCATACAGCCGGACATGACCGAGCAGATATTCGAACGTCTATTCCAGGTACCCGCCCCGGGCTCTGCAGGCCGCAAAGGCTTGGGTCTGGGTTTGTATATTTGCAAAGAACTGGTTACTCAGCAGGGCGGAAAAATCTGGGCCAGGAGTGTGCCCGGGGAAGGCTCCATCTTTGCCGTCACCTTGCCTGTTTTTTCTCTATCGAACCTGATCGCCCCGGCCTTCGCGAAAGAAAAAATGGGTTGGGAAAATCCCCTCACGCTGGTGTTGACGGAACTTGGTTCACAAACCGGATGGCTATCCGAAAACTTGCGCGCCAAGCACGCTCATTGGGTCCGTAATATTCTGAAGCGCTGCTTGAATTCCGATTTGGATATTCTCCTGCCCAAAATGGGTTTGACGGGTGCGGCGGAGCTCGTCTTCATTGTAGCTATCACCGACGATATCGGTGGCGAGGCCATCACCAAGCGCATTCGCGAAAAACTAACCGAGTGTGAGTACATCCAGCAAGCTGGCTTGACGTTTTCGACCTCCTACCGCTCGCTCCCGCCTATAAAACGAAACTCCACTGAGTCGATGGAACAGTTCCTGGAGAAGGCGGCCACAGAAATTCAGGAAGGTATGAACGAGGAAATCTCGCTGAGGGTGGTGGAACGTGGGTAACAAGAAAATTCTTATTATCGAAGACGATCCGGACGTGCGTAAAGCCATGCACATACGCTTAAAGGCCAATCAATACGACACCTTCTTCGCTGCCGACGCTTTGTCCAGTATGGTCGAGGCGCGCAAGAACGAGCCCGATCTGATCATCCTCGATCTTGGACTTCCCGCCGGTGACGGTTTCGTCGTGATGGAGCGGCTTGCAACAGTCCCGGCTCTCAGCGTCATCCCTGTAATCGTGGTGTCCGCTCGGGCGGGACTGCAAAACCAGGAGCGCGCACTCAAGGCCGGGGCAAAAGCCTTTCTGCAGAAGCCGGTGGACAATACCGAGCTCTTGGCCGTCATCCGGCAGACGCTGGGGGAATCCGTCCAGCCGGAGAAAACCACTGTGCATGACCTGGGATCGCTCTAACGTCCCCCTCGAACATTAGATGCATATGGCTGGCGCGTTGCTGGTGTCGTGCGGAGGCGATTCAAGCGCTGGGAGTGGTGGGGGCGGAAGTGGAAGTGGAGGGACGCAGGCGGGAACATATACGATAGTAGTTTCCGGGACGGCCGGCTCCGGCACTACGGCAATGACTCATCAGGCCAGTTTTACTCTTGTCGTCCAATAACTTCTCACTTGTCGCGCGTTATCGTCTGCTGTCCAAATCCCGATCTCTGTCTCCGCTATGTCCTCGCGTTCCGCTAGCGTTTCGACAACGCTTGCGTTTAACTCGCTTCAAACGGATCGAACGAGCTGTGTGCTGTTTATTGCGCCTTGGCCGGACTATAAAAATCAACCAGATTTCCGTCTGGATCGCGGAAGTAAACGGAACGTGTACCCCATGGTTGTGTCGTGGGTGGCTTAACCCAGATCTTCACCAAGGGCTGTAATCTTTCGTACTGCTGATCAACGTCGGCGACCCGGAATTCCAAAATAGCGCTTCTGTTTTTCCCTGGCTCGGTTGCATGGGGAATGTATTTTTCCTGTGCAGCAAACGAAAAAACTGCCAGCACTCCCACGCTGGTCTGAAACTCGGCGTACTCTTCGCCAGACCATTTTGCTTTAAGCCCCAGAACCGGTTCGTAAAACTCAACGAGTTGTCTCACGTTCCGGGTAATCAGGCATGTGTTCACGAGTCCCGAGGTCTGGCCGGGAAGGGAAGAAGGAACAATGTTTGATGTTTGACGGTCATCGACCCATTTGGCAGCTACGAGAACGAACCCTAATGCTAGAACACGCACGCAAGCCATCGTCACTGTATGTTCTCCTTAAACGTTATCCTAGGAAATGCGCCGCACCGCCGCAAGTGTGAGCAGTGGAACGCCCAGACAGGTTTGGTTATACGGCTTTTTTGACTGGGAGTTCCGCTGCGTAAAATCCGCGCTGCCCCCGTCGGGTTTGTATAATGTCGTCACATCATGGCCCTTCCTCTCGGCGCCAAAATCTCACCGAAGACAACTGAATCGGGTACCGCTCTAACGGAATTTGATCTGGGTTATTACGGCTGGCGAGTCGTGCTGGCTGCCTGTCTTGGCGTAATGGCTGGCTTCGGCTCCCTATTTGTATATACGTTCGCGGTTTTTGTGAAACCGCTCGGTGCCGAATTCCATTGGAACCGCGAGTCCATCTCGCTCGGTTTCGGCCTCGCCGCAATCACCTTGGGCTTGATTTCCCCTTTGCTCGGATCGTTGATCGACCGTTTTGGTCCTCGGCGCATCATTCTTCCATGCATGACCGTGTTCGGTTGCGCGATCGCTTCTTTGGCGCTGTTACGGTCCCAGTTATGGCAGTTCTACATAACCTGCATCATCATCGGCCTGGTTGGCAACGGTGCCGCGCACCTTGCCTATTCGCGATCGATTTCCACCTGGTTCCAGCGGCGCTTGGGTACGGCACTGTCACTGGTGATGGTTGGAGCGGGCTTCGGCGCCATGCTGCTACCGGTTTTTGCGCAAGCGATCATTACTCGCGCGGGCTGGAGGGCCGCCTATCTATCTCTTGGCTGCGTGGCCTTGCTTCTTGGATTGCCGCTCAGTTGGCGTTATGTCCGGGATCGTGGTGTCGTTCAGCGCCGCGCCGCTCCCGTGGAACACTCTGGGCAAACCTGGCAGCAAGGGCTGTGCTCCTTTACCTTCTGGATTATTGTGATCATTCTGTTCGTTAGTTCCATCAGTATGAATGGAGCCATCACGCAATTGTCCGCTTTGCTCACGGATCGAGGAATCTCTCCAAAAGACGCAGCGTTATGCGCGTCCATGCTCGGTGGCTCCAGTTTGCTCGGCAGGGTTGTGGTTGGCTGGCTGCTCGACCGTTTCTTCGCGGCCCGCGTGGCCTTGGTCGTAAACATCACCACCGCAGCAGGCATTTTCCTGCTTGCTCGCGCCAATGGCTTTTTGGCCGGCGGCCTGGCTGCCGCGCTCATTGGTATTGGAGCAGGCGGCGAAGCGGCGATTACACCTTATTTGCTGACTCGCTATTTCGGGCTGCGCGCCTTTTCCACCCTGTACGGCCTCACCTGGACCTTCTATGCTGCTGCGGGAGCGATTGGCCCAGTCCTACTGGGCCGTGCTTTTGACTCCACTGGCTCCTACACTTCTTTATTGTCGCTGCTTGCCGGGGTTTTATCGTTGGCGGCGGCGATGAACTTGCTGCTGCCACGTTATTCACAATCATTTCCATCGAATTCGCACTAAATCAGAACAACAGTTTCAGCGCGAGTTGCACGATGCGGCCGGGTTGCGCCGCGGTGATTTGGCCGAAGTTTGGAGAGCTGATGTCGTTGTTAGGAAGGACAAAATTCACATTGTTAAAGATGTTGAAGAATTCCGCGCGAAATTGCATATGCACATTTTCGTGGATGGGAATCGTCTTCAGAGCAGAAAAATCCCATTGCTGAAACGCCGGGCCCAGCAGAGTATTGCGGCCGAGATTACCGAAGGTGCCGGGCTGCGCTTGTTGGAATGCTCCGGTATTGAACCAGCACTCCGGAGAACGGATCGGAGCGTCGCCAGGACACGAGCCGGCATTGGGATCACCAACAAGATTGGGCCTGCTGCTGTAGAACCCGGAAATTTCCGGGGCGCTTCCTTGCAGCGACGAGTCGCTGGAATCGTACACCGTGAAGGGCGTATTGCTCATCAGCGTGGTGATTCCGTTGACTTGCCAGTTCCCGAGAATACGGCCGTACCATTCTTGTGTATGGTTGAACCACGGCAGATTCCATTGGTAGCTGACGACGAAGCGGTGACGTGCATCGAACATGGAGCGGCCATGTTCAGCAGCGAGGCCGAATGGATTCTGCGCCAGATCGTTTTCTCCCGCCACGCTCTGAGATGCCGAGCCGGTTATGTTGAAGGTAGAAGCGTCGTCCAGCGTTTTGGAAAATGTGTAAGACGCCAACATCGAAAGACCGTGACTGAATCGTTTCCGCAAACTAACTTGCATGGCGTTGTACGTGGAATCGGCGATTCCCGCGATTTCGCCAACGGAAGAAAATGTGCACGGCGCAGGGGCCGCAACCGTGCAGCCGGAATACAAACGCCGCTGATCAGAGAAGTTCATGTTGTCGGCGGGAGACAGATCGGGATCATAAACCGTGGGATTTGCTTCGATGAACCGCGGCAACTTCGTTCCCTTCGTGCCGATGTACCCGACCTGCAACAGCCAATCGTTCCCCAGCGAATGCTCGATATTCAGATTCCAGTCTTGTGCGTACGGCAGCCGCAGGCTGGGATTCAGAACCAGCAGAGTCATGGGCTGTGCGAAACCGCCATTAAATGGATTCTGTCCATTGTAAGGGTCTGCGAAGTTCGGAACGCTGATTTGCGGCGTTTGCAAATAAGGCGGCGCGCTGATCGGGTCCTGCAACGGACCACCCTGCCCGGTGTAATAGGGATCGTAGAAAATTCCGTAGGCAGCGGTTACCAGCGTGCGGCCTTTGCCGGTAACGTCCCAGGCAATCCCAACGCGTGGCGCAAACGCATCACGCTCCGTGGGGATAAGGCCACGCGGAACGCCCGCGTCGCCCGGGTAAAGCAGGCCAGTCGGCGCGGATGGAAATACCGTGGACTGGCGCCCGGGAACCCACAGGTTCTGCAGATTGTGAGCCTCGGTGTAAGGCGAAGGAACTTCGTAGCGCAGCCCGTAATTAATCGTTACACGCGGCTTCACTCTCCAGGTGTCCTGTGCGAACAGGTTGAACGCCTGGCCGCGAAGATTGCGCGAGAAGTTCCCGCCGCCTTGCAAAAAGAAAACCGGTTGGCCGAACAGGAAGCTGGCAAATGGATTGTTCACTGGGAATGTGGAAAACACGAAGAATCCATTGGTAGCGATGCCCTGTAGCACGTTGATCTGATCGTACTGGTAACCTCCGCCGAATTTCATTTGATGACGCCCTTTGATCCACGTGATCGAGCCCGTGTAGTCAAACGAATTCTGGTACGTGTTGCGCGGGCCGGTGATGGGATCGCCGATGGAGGCGTAGCCGCCCACCTGGACAAACGGCGGACCGATGGCAGATTCGAGCGTCGGTGCGTAAGCAAATCCCAGGCTCGCTGGCGTCGTGTTATTCAGGTGTTCATCGAGCAGAAGTTTATTGCGCAAGAACGAGAATCGTATCTGTCCCACAAGTGTCGGCGAAAAGGTGTGCGTCGCCTGGGCCACAAAATTCTGTGGCCGTTGATTCTCCCCCACGGGAAATCCCGGAACATTGGCGCCTTGAGTGGAAAGCGGATCGGTCTGGCTGCTTTGGCCATAGCTGTAGCGGAAGCTCAGCGCATCGCGCTCGGTCAACACATGATCCAGCTTCATCCCGAATTGATCGGTATTGTTGACGAACGTTTGTGTGCCGACGTACGTGAACGCGCCGGAATTGGCGTGCGGATAGTAAGGTAAAAGATTTTGTGAGATCGGATTGATGAACGGCAGCTGATTGTTGGGAATAGGCTGGCCGGTGAACTCGTTAAAGAGTTGGCCATTCTGGCTGAGTTGGCCGGTGGTATTGTCGATGCACAATCCTTGCGCGTTGAACGTCCCATTATTCAGCGGACATTGATCGGCGAAATTGCCGCTGCGCTCCGGGTCAGATGGCACGGTCGCGCGCGTGGTTTCACCCTGGCTGGCTCGTAAACCCTCGTAATAGAGAAAGAGGAAGGTTTTGTCTCTTTTAATCGGACCGCCGAAGGTGCCTCCGAACTGATTGCGATGGAGAGGTTCGGCACTATCGGCGAAAAAGCTTTTCGCATCCACGGCATTGTTACGGAAAAATTCCCAAACCGAGCCGTGGTACTCATTCGTACCGGAGCGGGTGACGATGTTTGTGGTGGACCCGGTGCTATGGCCAAATTCCGCCGGAGCCGTATGCGTGAGAATACGGAATTCCGAGATGGCGTCGACCGGCGGCTCCAAGACGAAGCCTCCATCAACCGTATTGAAGTTGTCCGCGCCATCGATCAGGAAATTATTCGACTCGGGACGCTGGCCGTTTACCGCATAGGCTTGGCCTTCGCGCGTTGTGCCTCCCGCTTCCGCCAAGCCAGGCGTGATGGGCACAACACCCGGCTGTAGCAGACCAAGCTGCGTGAAGTGTCGGCCATTGAGCGGAAGATCCAGAACTTCGCGCTCCCCAACGGTCTGGCCCAGGTTGGTCGATGTCGTCTCGATCATCGTGGCGTCCGCTTTCACTTCAATTTCCTGAGAGGTCGTTCCCACCGCAAGTTGGATCGGCACTGTCGCGGCCTGATTCACGTCCACCGTAATGCCGTCTTGAATATATTTCTTAAAACCGGCCGCTTCCGCCTCCAGGCGATAGTGCCCCACTGGAAGTGAAACGAGGACATAATTTCCCCGTGCATCGCTGATCGTGAACCGTGCAAAATCCGTGTCCGTATTGATGGCGGTGACCTTTGTATTGGCGACCGTGGCCCCGCTGGCATCCGCGATGCTGCCTCGCAAACTCCCTCCGATGTCCTGCGCGTGGACGGCCGCAGCAGTGAAGAGAAGCAGCAGAAGCGCTTTCGGCGCAGATGCGAATCTTCGCGACGAGTTTTTTGCCATGCAGAAAAATGGGGCGATCATTAAGTCGGTCACCTCAATAAGTTTTTACAACGTTGCACCGGCCGGACACACCCGTAACCAGCTCGACGAAATGCGCTTCAGTCCTTGCACCTAAGGAGATTTGAGCCCGGTCAGCAACCATCCCCGGTTGCCGGCACGATTTAAGATTCTTGGGAGAATAAGAACGGAATGGCGCAGCGGCAATAGTGCGAAAGAATTAGACGACCGATTGCACTTCCGCCTTACGATTCAGAAACGAAAAAGAAATATCGATGGGAAACCTAACTGAGGTAAACAACAGTGAATAGCTGTGGAATGCCTTTTGGCAATGTATCGGTGGGGCTGGGGTCGGGAAGTAGCCCGAACGTATGGTGGTTCCGTTAGGGAGGCTAACGACGGCGTGATGTTCTACCGTAGCTAACGGGAAACTATTCGAGCCAGAGTCCAGTTGGGCAAATTGCTTTGACCCGCTATGATCCGACCCAATTCTAGGCAAATAACAGCATACGGATGCAATGTATCGGGGTGAGCAGGTGCTACCCATGAACATGCCAGCAGTGGCCACCGACGCTGGCGTTAGCGGGGCTCTGAGCAGTCGCATCCCACCTGAGCCGAAAATGCGATCCGGCTTTGATAGTGGCTGCAGTGGTTGTCCGCAGAAAACCATCTCTTCAATGGCCACGCAGCCCATTCTTTGAGGGCGTGAAATACCGGCGCTTGGTACCGCAAATTTCTGTCAAGAACGGTAAGATGAGCCCGCAAGTAATCCGTTTCGCTGCAAATTCCCAATGGCCTTCTTGTCATTCGCTTGCCAACTTTGCCTTAATCTAACGCGGCTGTCACGAGTTGTAACCGCTCTTTCGCACTTGCCGTGGTATTCCAGTTAATCGTGTTGCTCGATCGACGTCTGAGTGGCCAGTGCTTGCGCCGGGGCATGCAGCCCTCCACCGAATCCTTGTTTGATGAGTTTGAAAATCGTACGCCGGTTCTCCACGATGGTTTTCAGCCACGCGAACCGTCCCATTTGCGGAAAATAAATCCCTCTGAAGCATAGCCGCGCAATCAAAATATTAATCCGATAGCCCAACGGTTCATGGTTCAGCGCATCGACCGCCTTTTCAATGGCCGCCGGACTATAAGCGCTAACCCATCCAATTCGAACCTCGTTGTGCGCTTCATCGATGGTCATCTTCAGGGGAGTATGCGCCATCGCAAAAGGTATGAACTCCTGCCAGTGCTTCGGCCGCGTTAATCGTCCCGCTGCTTCCAGCCTCTTATACAACGGGGTTGCAGGCAACGGCGTCATCAATCCAAAAATCGGCAAGCCGGGTGGCCAACTCCTGATTTCTTTGAGTGTTCGCTCCGCAACCCCAGGCGTGTCGTTGTCCATGCCAAAAATAAAAGAAGTTATGGCATAAACGTTTCTCCGTGCTAGCCGTTCGAGTACGACACCGTACTCTCCAGGCTTATTGAATCCTTTCTTAACGTCGGCGAGATTCGCGGGGTCGATGGACTCCATTCCAATGAAAATCCACTTTCCTCCTGCCGCGGCAATCAGGTCCACCAGTTCCTCATCACGCAGCAAATTGGCGCTG
>Ga0182024_10003509_pt1 | contig 37236 bp, 23 predicted proteins | sample P32metaG_FD_120480 | JGI IMG/M metagenome (GOLD analysis project Ga0182024, IMG submission 120480) | Permafrost microbial communities from Stordalen Mire, Sweden - P3-2 metaG (Illumina Assembly) | ecosystem: Environmental > Terrestrial > Soil > Wetlands > Permafrost | place: Sweden: Stordalen...
CATTAATCTGATAGTCGGCAAAATCTTTGCGCCGGCGCGTCGCTTCCTTCTCTTGACCCATGCTCGTCCAGACGTCGGTATAGACGGCCGTTGCTTGGCGCACGGCCTCGTGCGGGTCGGCCGTCACTTCCAGGTCGAGATCGGGGACATCGATGGCGAGTTGCTTGAGAAACGCCGGCTCGAAACGGTAGCCGTCGGGCGTGGCCATGACGAATCGCATGCCCACCTTGCCGCAGCCCTCGGCCAGCGAGCGGGCGACGTTGTTGCCATCGCCGATGTAGGCCAGCGTGCGACCGGCCAGCCGGCCGAACAGTTCTTTGAGGGTGTACAAGTCGGCCAAGGCCTGGCAGGGATGGGCGTCGTCGGTCAGTCCGTTGATGACCGAGCAACTGCTGTATTGAATGATGTCGTGAACAGTCTTGTGAAGGAACGCCCGAACGACGATCACGTCGACATATTGGCTGAGGACGCGGCCGAAATCCGCCAGGCTTTCGCGTGCGCCGAAGCCAACGTCGTCTCCCAAGAACAGGCTGCTGCCGCCGAGGTGGATCATGCCGGCCTCGAAACTGACGCGCGTCCGCAGCGAAGGTTTTTCGAACAGCAGGGCCATCACGCGGCCGGGCAAGAGCGGTTCGCGCAGTCCGGCGGCATATTTCGTCTTCAGATCTTCGGTGATGGCGAAGATGCGTTCGATTTCGTTGGCCTGAACGTCGGCCAGAGTGAGCAAGTGTCGCATGGCTTGGCTACCCGATCTGCTTTTGGATCGCCTCGGCCAGAATGTCGCAGCCGTCGTGCAACTGGCCCGTCGTCAAGTTCATCGCCGGCAACAGCCGCAAGACCGTGTTTTGCGTGCAGTTGACCAGCAGCCCACGTTCGAGGCAAGCTTCGACCACCGGCGGGCCCTCGATCGATAACTCGATCCCGATCATCAATCCCAGAATTCGGACTTCGCGGACCAGTTCACACTCCTGGGCCAGCGCCGTGAGCCGCTCGCGGAACAGATCGCTCAATTGGCGGGCGTGCTCGAGCAAATGCTCTTGCTCGATCATCTCGATGGCGGCTATCCCAGCGCGGGCGGCCAGCGGATTGCCCCCGAAAGTGGCCGCGTGCATGCCGGGACGCAGACTGGGAGCGATCTCGGCGGTGGTCAACAGTGCTCCGCCGGCAACGCCGCCGCAAAGGGCTTTGGCCAGCGTCATCACGTCGGGCGTGACGCCGAAGTGTTGATAGGCGAACCACTGGCCGGTGCGGCCGCAGCCGGTTTGGACTTCGTCGAACATCAGCAGGATCTTGTTTTCGTCGCACAGCTCGCGCAGGCCTTGCAGAAAGCCGTCGGGCGGAATGACCACGCCCCCTTCGCCCTGCACCGGCTCGACCAGAATGGCGGCCGTTTCGTCGTCGATCAGGCGGCGGGTCGTTTCGAGATCACCAAATGGGGCGTAGACGAAGCCGGCCATGAGCGGCCCCAGGCCTTCGTGATATTTCGGCTGAGCGGTGGCGGCGGTGGCGCCGAGCGTTCGGCCGTGAAAGCCCCCCTCGAAGGTGATGATCTTGTAGCGCTCTTTGGGCGTGTGGAGCCGGGCGAGTTTGATCGCAGCTTCGTTGGCCTCGGCTCCGGAATTGCAGAAGAATGCCTGCCCGCCAAAACTGCGCTCCGACAGGGCCTGGGCCCAGCGCCCCTGGGCTTCGGTGTACCACGTGTTCGGCACGTGGATCAGCGTGGCGACCTGTTCCTGGACGGCCTTGACGACCGCTTCCGGGCAATGGCCCAGCAGGTTGCAGCCCCAGCCGGGAAAGAAATCGAGATAGCGCCGGCCGTCGGTGTCCCAGACGTAGGAACCTTCGCCGCGGGCCAGCACGATGTTGTAGCGGCGATAATTTGGAATGACATACCGGCGAAACATTTCGATGATTTCGGCGGAATTCAACGTATCGGCCATAGCCATGAGGATCTCCGAGGCTTGAGGCTTGAGACTACAGGCTTGAGGTAGAAAGCTCCGCCCGTGTCCGCTCTTGCGTTGTGGTTTGATCGATTCTGCGCTGGCGTTGTCTTCGTGTACGTTTGTCTTCGTCCTTCGTCCTGTAGCCTCAAGCCTGTAGCCTCAGGCCTCCTTCACGATTTCGGTCCCCACGCCTTTGGTGGTGTAGATTTCCAGCAGCAACGAGTGCCGGTCGCGGCCGTCGATGATGTGGATTTTTCGGACTCCCTTATCGAGCATTTCGAGGCAGGCCTCGACCTTGGGGATCATTCCTTGTTCGATCTTACCACTGCGGATCATTTCGCGGGCCTGGGTGGCGCTGAGCGAATTAAGGAGCGACTGGGGATCATTTTTGTTCAGGCGCACGCCGTTGACATCGCTGAGAAAGACGAGTTTTTCGGCTCCCAGGGCTTGGGCCACGGCCTGTGCGGCGGTATCGGCGTTGACGTTGAGCTTTTCACCCTTCTGGCTGCGGCAGAGGGAGGGGATGACCGGGACGATTCCGGCATAGCACAAGTTGTCGATCGTGGCCCGGTCGACGCGTGTAATGTGGCCGACGTGTCCCAGGTCGACCGGTTCGCCGCCCGGAGCGTCGAGTTGGAGGCGTTCACCCCAGAGGACGTTGGTGGTGCGGAAGTTGAGGGGGGCGGCGCGGCCGCCAAAGCGTTCGATCTCGTCGGCGATCCGTTCGTTGGTTTCATAGCCGAGGATCTGCTCGACGATTTCGAGCGTGGCGTCATCGGTGTAGCGACGGCCGTGGATAAAGCGGGGTTCGATCCCGGCCGCGTCCATTGCCCGGCTGATGGCCGCTCCGCCGCCATGGACCACGACGGGGCGCATGCCGACCGTCTCCATGAAGACGATGTCGACGAGCAAGTGCCGCAGGGCGGTTTCGTCTTCCAGCACGCTGCCGCCGAGCTTGATGACCGTAACCTTGTCGCGGAACTGGCGAATCCAGCCCAGGGCTTCGATCAACACATCGGCTTTTTGAGTCGGCGAGAGTTGCAATGCGCTGTCGCGGGGTTGGAAGGAATAAGGAGGTCGTAAGGAAAACCGGTGGCGGCCGCGCGCGTCGGGCGACGTTAGCGCTGTGTGGGGAAGCGCGAGCAAAAGGTGAGGGGAGTGCCGACTGCAAAAACCCGCCACCCGCCGTGACGACGACCACCGCGATGGCGGTGATGCTTTGCAAACCGGTGATTCACGCCAAACACTGTTTTTCGAGCGGCCCCTCTCTCCCCAAGCGGTGCCCGGTTGCTGCGTCCCAGTTACTGCGTCTTTGCGGGACGGCGGGGAGTGGCCGGGCTGCGTCGGGTGGAAACTGGCTTATTGTAAGAATGGCGATAGAGGTGTCAACGGACGGGTGGAGCGCCTTCGTGACGGGCCGGGTGGGAAATGGTGCCCAGGACCACCGGGGCTAAGCGGGGCCGCGTAAGCCCGGCCGGCATGGGAGAGCCGGGTGTCCCGAGTTGTAGATTCGCTAAAGACTCGACATGAATTCGAGCTGTAGGAGGCGACTCCGTCGCCGATGCCCACCGAATTGGCCCGAAATCGGCGACGGAGTCGCCTCCTACAGACGCAACTGTATTAAGCGGATTTAAAACTCAAAACACTTGGAACGGCCAGCAGCCGGGCGCCAGCTATAGCAATTGTGCCGGTCGGCGGGTCGGGCGGCCGGATTGGCAACTCGATTTGATTGACAGTGGGAAGAGGGGGGGTTTAAATTGAATTTAAGAGGCGAAGCAGTCGTGGCTTAGGCGTATCTGGAACAATCTCCGAGAGGACTCGCACCACCCAGCGCGCGAGGCGAGGAATCGGCAATCGCTGCGCGCCCGGGGCGCGGTGCTTTTTGCCGATCCGAACTGGCTGGCGACCTGGAGCGGTGCCTGGCAAACTCGGGGGGGCCACGAAAAGCGCGGACCGGCGCGGCGAGTGCCCCGGCGGCGAAGCGCGATCGAGCGGCAACAGAGAGACGGAACTGCAATGGCGAAATTCAACGCCGTTTGGGGCATCGATATTGGCCAATGTGCGCTCAAGGCGCTGCGCGTGCGCGCCGGCGACGACCCCGACCGCATCGTCGCCGATGCCTTCGATTATATCGAATATCCGCAAATCCTTAGTCAGCCCGAGGCCAATCCGGTCGAGTTGGTTCGCGAGGCCTTGGAACAATTTCTGTCGCGCAACAGCGTGCGTGGCGACCGGGTGGTGATCTCGGTCTCGGGGCAGAGCGGCTTGGCGCGGTTTATCAAGTTGCCGCCGATCGAAGCCAAGAAGATTCCGGACATCATCAAATACGAAGCCCGGCAACAGATCCCCTTCGCCCTGGACGACGTCGTTTGGGACTACCAGCGGATGCCGGGCGGAAGCGAGGAAGACGGCATCTTGCTGGAGAGCGAGGTCGGCCTGTTCGCCATGAAGCGCGACCAGGTGTTCCGCGCGCTGCGGCCGTTCGAAGAGGCGGGGATCGAAGTCGACATGATCCAGCTCACCCCGCTGGCAATCTACAACTACACGGTTTTCGACCAGATGGTCGACCTGCCGCCGGCCGACGAATACGACCCGGACAATCCGCCGGAATCGGTGGTCGTGTTATCGTTGGGAACCGACACGACCGATTTGGTGATCACCAACGGTTATCGGGTTTGGCAGCGCAGCGTTCCGCTGGGAGGGAGCCATTTCACCAAGGCGCTCAGCAAGGAACTGCGGCTGACGTTCGCCAAGGCAGAACACTTGAAGCGGAACGCCATGCAGGCCGAGGACCGCGGGGCCGTTTTCCAGGCGATGCGTCCGGTGTTCAACGACTTGTTGACGGAAGTTCAGCGGTCGATCGGTTTCTTCTCGAACATCGGCACCAGCGGCGCGATCGGCCGCGTGGTGGCGCTGGGCAATGCGACCAAATTGCCCGGCCTGCAAAAATATCTGGCCCAAAACCTGGGCTACCCGGTGGTCGAGGTGGAAAGCTACCGGGGGCTGAGCGGATCGGGAGTCGTCGCTTCGCCGGTCTTCAGAGAAAACTTGCTCAGCTTCGCCGTCTGTTACGGATTGGCGTTGCAAGGATTGGGCCGCGCCAAGTTGGCGACCAATTTGTTGCCGCGCGAAATCGTCACCGATCGCCTGATTCGCGACAAGAAACCCTGGGGCGTAGGGGTGGCGGCGGCCCTGATGTTAGGCTTTACGCTGAGCATCTTGGGTTATTGGCGGGCCTGGCACTCGGTCTATCCGGCCAACTTTGCCACCGCGCTGAGCCAGGCCGGGGCCGTCGAAACCGAAGCCCAGGGGTACACCAACGACTACAACGAAAAGGACAAGACGTTCAAGGAGGTCGACGGGATCGGAAAAAACATCGTCGGCAACGTGGAAGGCCGATTGATGTGGATCGAAGTTCTTAAAGCGATCGACGCCTGCCTGCCCAGCGAAGCGCTGGGGGATGGCCAAGAGGGGGCGAACGATCCCTCGGAACACCGACAAAGCGAAGACATTGCCCGACGCCAGGAACTTCACATCACGGATTTGGACTGTGAGCACCGCGCCGATTTGTCCACCTGGTATCAGGGGGTGCAAGGGCTGATCAAAGAAGAGCGGGCTTCCAGCGGGGGCGCGGCGCCACAACCTGGTCAACCAGGTCAACCTGGTCAGCCTGGCCAACCTGGGGTCGCCGCGACGCCGGCAGCACAACCGGGAGCGCCCGTCGTGCCGCCCGCGATCGCCGCGACGCCGGCAGCGCCACCGGGGGCGCCCGTCGTGCCGCCCGTGCCGGGCGCGGCAACGGAAGGGCCGACCGGCGAGGGCTGGATCATCCAGCTCAAGGGATATCACTATCACAACTCGCTTGAATCCGGGGAAGAAGAAGGGGCTCAGTATCTCGTCACCACGTTGCTGAAAGAACTTCAGTCGGGACGGGTCGACTTGCCGGTGGCCCAAGGCCCTGGAAAGCCGCCCCTCATGAAGAGCGTGCCGATCACGGAGTTGGGTATCTCCTACCCGGTGATCACGCATGAAAAGAAAATCGAAGCGGAGACGCGGGAAGATCCGGCTTTGGAAAACGATCCGAATGTGAAGGACCGATCGGTGCATCTGCGGAGGTTTGATTTCGTCGTCCAGTTTTGCTGGCAGGAAACCCCGCCCAGCAAACGCCTGGCGAACGAAGAAGCGGCCCGAGCGGCTATGCCGGGCGCCGTCCCCCCTCAGCCGGAAACGCCGCAATGATTCTCCGTATTGGAACTGGCGAGGGTCCCCAATTGCTCAACGTCGGCGGGTGTGCCGCACGCCAGCAGAGCGCGGTCCGAGGGGCCGGTCATTTGTCGAAGGTTGGGTGCGATGGATAAAGTCAAGATTGCCTTGGCCCTGCTGAAGAAGCATCACTTCTGGGTGATGACCGGCATGGTCATCCTGTTGAGTTTCGTCGGCTGGTTTGTGGCCACGTCGCAGTTGTGGAAAGATTATCAGACCAACAAGGCGACGATCGAGACGAAATTCAAAGCTTTGGCAAAGATCAATTCCGAGGAGCGCGAAAACGAAAAGTGGATCGAGGGGATCGAAGCGGAGACGCAGCGACTGAAAGTCAAAGTGCGCACCGCTTGGGATCAGGTCTACACCGAGCAGAAAACCAATGTGCTCACATGGCCCGAGGTTGGCGGCCCCAGAAGCAGAAACAAGGAGAGGCTCGAGAATCTGCCCCCGAACGCAGAGATCCCACCCGTCATTCGCCGGGCATACCTCAACTACATTAAAAACGAGTTTCCACGATTATTGAAAATCGTCGATGCCCGGGACGAGCACAAGGAAAAAGACAAGAAGGGGGCCAACGAAGAGGCGGAGACGCCGCACAAGGTCATTTGGAACGAGGCGAATCAGTCCGCAATCTTCGAGAAGCTCAATTTGGAAAAAGTGCCCGATTCGCAGAAGGTGCGCGATTTGCAAGAAGACCTGTGGGTCTATCAGGCGCTGCTGAAGATTGTCGCCAACCTGAACGAATTCTCAACCGGCAACTACAACGCCAAGGTCAAGGAGATTCAAGGCCTGTTGATCGGCGGCGAAGCCGCGAGTGAGTTTCAGAGCGGCATGGCCGAGGGCCGACTCGAGCAGGAGAGCAGCTACAGCGGCACGAAGTCGGCCGGCCCGCCACCTTCTGGTTCTGGCGGCGCCGCGACGTCCGGCCGCTACGTCAACGATAAGGGGCTCCCCCTTACGGAGACCGACGTCGCGCCTCCCGAGTTCAAGCGGATGCCGGTCGTGATGTGGCTGGTGATGGATCAACGAGACGTTTTGCGACTGCTTGTCGAATGCGCGAATTCGCCACTGCCGGTCGAAGTGCGCCATTTGCACATTCATACAAGAAAAGGGGTGCCGAACCCGGGTGCGCAAAAGGGCAACGCGGAGAAGGAACTGAATTCCTATGACATGCTGGTGGAGGTGGCAGGGCTGATCTACATCTTCAATCCTCCCGATCCTACCAAACTCGGTGAAGTGCTCGCGGCCGCGACCCCCGGCGCACCGGCGGCCGAACCGGCACCCGCTAACCCTGGCGGCGGCGGCGGCGCGCCGGCCGTCCCCGCGAACCCGGCGGCGGGCGAACCCGGCCCGGCTGACGGGGGCAAGGCGGTTGCCGAACCCGGCGCTGGGGCCACAAAGCCGGACGCGGCGGCGGCTCCCGAAGAAGAAATGGAAAAGACCGACGGCGTGAAGGACCAGTGACCGAGAGTCCAACCGAACGGTGGAGTGCGAGCTCTGCCGGCACCGCGGAAAGGAAGGGGAGGCCATGAAACTGAAGCTGAATTTGAATGTCGACAGCGCGAAGCGGTTGCTCATCCAGCATGGCGAGAAGGCCGCCTTCGGGCTGGCGGTGTGCGTGTTGCTGTTGTTCCTCTGGAGCACGTTGAAGTTGGAGGTGCTGGAAGCAGCCAAAGAGCCCGGCCCGCTCAGTGCGCTGGCCGACAAAACCAAGCAACACGTCATCAGTTCGCCGTGGGTTCCGGCGGCCAAGGATATCAAAATCGTGGATTATCCGGCCCGTGCCGAGCACATTCCGCTCAGCGACGGCGATTATCCTCCTTTGGTGGTCTTTTACGATAAACCGCTGTGGGTACAACACGACAAACGGCCCATCCCCAAGGTGCTGCCGGTCGAAGAGTTGCTGGCGGCTTCTCGGCCGGGATTTCTGGCAGTCAAGCGAGATGGGGAGGACCCTGCGAGAGCCGCTGGGATCTCCGAGCCCCGCTCCGTGAGTGGAGCGTCGGACTCGAAAGGACGTGGCGCGAAACTGTCGAAGGAATTGGCGCCCAAAGGGTTCTTTTATGTCGCCGTCACCGGCCTGGTGCCGCTGCGCAAGCAAATCGGCGCCTATGACGATGCCTTCCGCAGCGCGCAGAAATACGACTCGACTCGGGATGTGCCTCAATTCGAAGCGATCAAAGTCGAACGCGCCGAAGTCACCGGCCAGAATCCCGCCCGAGCTGTCTGGAAAGAGATCGATCTGGCTGCCGTTGGCAGCATTGTAAGCACGTGGTCATCCGAATCCATCAACGACGTTGTCGACGAGGACTACATCGGCGAGTACACGATGCGGCTGGGGCCTCTGGTGGGAGAAGATTGGGATCCGGCGGTCGCCGGCCATCCGAAAATTCCGCTTGCCGCGCGACTGGATCAAACCAAGAAGCCGGAGAAAGAAGTGGTTGCCGCGCCCGTCGAACCGGGGGCCATCTTCGGATCGTCCAAGTCGGGAAAAAAACCGACCGGCACCGCCGCGCCTAAGTCCAGCGCGCCCGCCCAAGCGTCCAAGGCGCCGGCCGGGCCAAAGCGCGAGCAAAAACTGTTTCGTTTCGTCGATTACACGGTCGAACCGGGCAAGCAGTATCGCTACCGAGTGAAACTGGTGCTGCAGAATCCGAATCAAGACGTGGCCGATCGCTTTCTCAAAGTACCTGAACAGTCGCACACGTCCACGCTGGAAACCGAGTGGAGCGAGCCGACGCCCGTCGTCACCGTGCCACGCGGCTTCAGCATTTTCGCCGGACCGGCGGTCAGACCGACCTCGACACCGTCCCACGATCCCGAAGCCGAGGTTTGCGTTGTCAGCTTCGATCCCCAACGCGGCGCCGAACCCGTCGCCAGGAAGGCAGTACAACGCGGAACGCTGCTGAATTTCCCGGCGAGGAATCTACAGGTGCTGTCACCAGAGCGCTCGAGCGTTTCCAAGTGGGAAAAGGTCGACTTTCAATCCAACGCCCTGATTGTCGACGTCGAGGGGGGCCGCAAGCTCAGTAGTGGCAGAAAAGCGCTGATCGAACCTGTCGAAGTACTCATGCTCGATGCCGACGGGCAATTGTCGGTCCATGACGAGCTCGACGACTCCAAGGCATTTCACGCCCGACTCGACCCGGTCGAAAAAGTCGATAAAGAGCCCGCGGCGACCAGCAAGCCCAGTGCCAATCCCTACGAGGATTTGAAACCGAAACGCGGGGGTACTGCCAGACCGCCCAGAGGCACCAGCCCGCCGGCGACAAAAGCTCCTCGAACGCCCGCGACTTGATTTGCCGGGTGATGTCGACAGGCGCGCGACGCTGCGATTCTATGACGCTGCGATTCTATGACGCTGCGATTCTATGACGCTGCGTTGCCGTGCTACCACGGCGCGGTGCTACCGCCTGACTTTGCTGTCTCGGCGATTCACTTTTCGTAGTGCCGCGGCCAGCCGCACGCTGCCGGGGCGAGTGAATCTCGGCGCGTGGGCGAACTGAGGCAAGGGCGGGGAACAATCCCCAAACCTTGGCGATGCCCCCCCGAGCGGCTCTGGGTCGCCGGCAAAGGAATCCCCCTCGGCCAGAAGCTCAGTTCCGGGCGCGATCCTCGCCCGCGCGGCCCGCGAGAGATCGAGATTGCCCCGATTTCCTCTGCGTGAAAGCGAGCGGCCACAATCGCCATCGGCGCCGCCAGCCGGGCGGCAGTCTTTTCGCTCGCTACCCTTTTGGCAATCGCTCTTGACCCCACCAATTACCCCGGGTATTAATCCCGCCCTCTCTTCTCGCATCAAATCCGTTCAGCCATTCGCAGCTCGGAGGAAATCGAGCAGCCGAACCAAGGAAGTTTGCAATCCGGCTCGCCAGCCGGGTGTTGCTCTGGCGGCGACGCCAACGCAGGGGCGGGGAAAACGCGTTCAGAGCGGAAGCGAAACTTGGTTTGGCGGATAGCGCCGGGGCAAAGGAACGACAGCGAGCGAAGATGAGAGACTCGAAAAGGAGAACGGTGTTGAATACGTCGCAGCTTTTCTGCCGCGGAATCGTGGTCTCATTGGTGCTGGCGGCCAGCCCGCCGTGGCTGTGCACCATCGCGCTGGGACAAACGGCGGTCAGACAACCGAGCCGGCCGCGTGCAACGGTGGCCGAGCGCAAGGAAGTGGAAAAGCTGTTGGCCGAAGCCCGGCAAGCGATGGAAGACGGTCGTTACGAAACCGCCGATTCGTTGATCGCGCGGGCCGAGGCGTTGCAGGTGGAATACTCCGTGCTGCACTTGGGAGATACGCCGAAAAAGGCTCGGCGCGATCTGGACGCCCGGCGCCCGCAAGGTGCCGCGAAGGCTGGTGGACCGCAGAAACCCGGCGCAGCGCAAGCGGCAAGCGAACCGCAAAAGCCGAGCACTCCCCAAAAACCAGGTGAACCACAAAGGCCGAGTCAGAAATTCTCGCCGATGCCCACCACACCGGAATCGGTGGCCAAATCCAACCAGCCAAGCCAAGGTCAAATCTCCGCGATGCCCGCGGACGCCGTCGGCGACCAGGGCGTGCTTCCCTCGCTCGAGCGGAGTGACAAGGCGATGGCCCAGAACGGGCTGAGGCGCGCCCCGGGTACGAATCCGACGGAAGAGCCACGCAACGAGGGGGGCGGAGTCCAACCCAACCCACAGGCGATCACTCGGTTGCCGGCCACCGAGGCGGCCGAAATCCGCCAACGTGGCGATGCACTGTTGATCGACGCCCGGCGTGCGCTGGCCACGGGCGATACGCGTCGGGCCGTCGCGCTGGTCGAACAGGCGAAGGGGATGAACATCGCCTATGGCTTTCACGACGATTCGCCGCTGAAGGTCGAAGCCTTGATCCGCAAATCGACCGAACTGACCGAGATCAACGGCAACCGGCCCGCGACCGAAGCCGCCCGGCGGCAACGGGCTGAATTCCTGATGGAACAATCCGAACAACTGCTCCGTTGGCGGGTGTACGACGAGGCCGAGCGTCTGGCGGCCGACGCGATCGCGCTGCGCGCGACCTTCGGTCCGTTCGACGCCAATCCGCAAGCCCTGCGAGAACGGATCGTCGCGGAGCGCAAGAAACAGCCCCCGCGAGAATTGTCTGGCGTCGGATCGCCTGCAGGCCCGGAGACGATGGCGGAAGGGGCGGCCACGCTGTTGGCCGTTCCGAGCCCGGCCGCAGCGAAGAGACAAGCGTTGGAACTCACCAGGCAGGCGCGTGCGGCCATGGCGGAGCAACAGCTCGATCGGGCCGACGCGCTCGCCCAGCAGGCCAAAGCGCTGCAGGTGCCGAGTGAAGCATTCGGTCCTCAGGAAGACCGGCCGGCCCTGGTGATTTTGGAAGTCGCGAAACTTCGCGCCCGGAACCAAAAGGTGGTCCGTGCGGGGGGCAAAATCGAAGTGGGCGAGAAGTACCCGGTAGGAGCGGCGATTTACGACGACCAACACGATTCGACGCGCAATGTTCAGGCTACCTCGGCGGCAAGCCCGCCGCTCGAAGCCGTGGAACCGGTGTTCGCTGGGAATGAAATACCGGCCAACGACGCCGCCGCGGACGGCGACGACGCCCTGACGCTGTTTCGATCGGGCGAGCAAGCGCTGCGCGATCGGGACACGGCGCGGGCATTGCAGCTCTTCCGCCAGGCCTATGCACTGCGCGATCAGCTCGACGCCCGAACCGCACAGCGCTTGCAGGATCACTTGCAGTTGCTTTCGGCGGCGTCGGGCGGGCGTCCGGCGACACTGAAGACTCCGCTCAACAGTGCGACGGAAAAACAGCAGTTGGCGATCAAGCAGCTTCATCACGAAGTCATCCGGCAGCAGGAAGCTGCCCGGAAGATTCTGGAGAAGGACCCGACGAAGGCCTTGGAGATTCTGGACAAAGCCCGACAGACGGTCGAGGCGGCCGGCATCGACAGCGACGCGAAGGGACAGATGCTACGGTTGATCGGTCTGAGCAAGGACGACGTCGACAAGTACATTCTGGCCAACAAGCCGCAGTTGGAGAACGACGCCATCAACAAGGAAGTGTTAACCACGGTCGAGCGGCGTCATCGCGCGCGGGTTGAAATCGATACCAAGCTGGCCAAACTGGTCGACGAATTCAATACCCTGATGGACGAGAAGCGATATCCCGAGGCCGAAGTGCTGGCGAAGCGGGCTCAAGAGATCGATCCATTGAATCCGCTGGTCAAACAGTTGGTCTGGCAAAGCAAGTTCACGCGGCGGACGGCGGCCTCGTACGGTGTGCGCGACGCCAAGGAAGAGGCATTTGTCACGGCAATGCAACGGACCGACGAGTCGGCAGTCATGCCCGACGATACGGATCCGTATCATTTTCCCGAGGCCAAGGAATGGGAAGACTTGACCAACAGTCGCCGCAAACTCACCCACGACGAAGGCCGGCGGCGCAGCGAACGCGAAATCGATATCGAGCGCAAGCTGAAGACGCCGGTCTCGCTCAGCTTCAAAGACGTGCCGCTGAACGACGTGTTGCACCAACTGGCCAAGCTGGCGGCGATCAACCTGCACTTGGATCCCAAGGGTCTGGCCGAAGAAGGCATCTTGCCCGACACGCCGGTGAACATCGACCTGAGTCAGGAAGTATCGCTGAAAAGCGCGCTGAAGCTGATTCTCGAACCTTTGCACTTGAGCTATGTGATCAAAGATGAAGTGCTCAAGATCACCAGCGAACAATTGCGCGACAACGAGGTCTACACGATTATCTACAACGTGGCCGACCTGGTGATCCCGATCCCGAACTTTGCCCCCAATTCGCGGATGGGTTTGCCCGGCGCGCTGGCCCAAGCCCATGCCGACCTGGGCGTGGGAGGCAAGATGGGATCGAACGGCTTCAATTCCATGGCGCCGCAGGCGGTCATCGCCAACCAGGACGGAACTCCGGCCAGCGGCATCATCAACAACCCGGCCATTTTGGCCCAAATGCCCCAGATGAGCGCGGGTCCGCGGACCGTCGGCGGGCCGGGGGGCTTGGGAGGCGGGCAGCAGCCCGACTTCGATTCGCTCACCGATTTGATCACCTCGACGATCCAGCCCACCAGTTGGGACGAAGTCGGCGGTCCCGGTTCTATCTCTGAATTTTCGACCAACTTGAGCCTGGTCATCAGCCAGACGCAGGAGGTCCATGAGCAGATCGTCGATCTGCTACGACAATTGCGCCGGCTGCAAGACCTGCAGGTAACGATCGAAGTCCGCTACATCACGCTGAGCGACAATTTCTTCGAGCGGATCGGCGTCGACTTCCAGGCCCAGATCACTCAGAAGGGAGATGTAAGTCCGTCGGCTGCTCCGAACACCACGCTGACGGTCGGCTTGAATCCGCCGGCGGGAGCCAATGGATTTCCGAACTTCACCAGCGATTTATCGATTCCGTTCACGCAGTCGAGCTACACGCTGGCGGTGCCGCAGTTCGGCACCCCGCAGGACGTGGCCCACTTCGGGTTCGCCATTCTTAGCGACATCGAAGCCTACTTCCTGGTCAATGCCTCGCAGGGAGACACTCGCAGCAACATCTTGCAGGCGCCGAAAGTCACGCTGTTCAACGGCCAACAGGCCTCGGTGTCCGATACGACGCAAGTGCCGTTCGTCGTCAGCGTGATCCCGGTGGTGGGCAATTTCGCGGTCGCACAGGAACCGGTGATCGTCGTGCTCAACGAAGGAACATTCCTCACCGTGCAAGCGGTGATTTCCAACGATCGCCGGTTCGTCCGCCTGACGGTCGTGCCGTTCTTCAGCACGATTGGCGACGTCACCGAGTTCACTTTCTCCGGATCCAGCACGACCACCAACAACACCAGCAACAGCACCAGCGCCACCGCCGCGGGCGACACGACGGCCAACAACGCCGACGACCAACAGACGACCAACACGGGCGTCACGGTCCAATTGCCCTCGTTCTCCTTCGTCACCGTGACAACGACCGTCAGCGTGCCGGACGGCGGAACGGTGCTGCTGGGCGGCATCAAACGTTTGAGCGAGGGCCGGAACGAATACGGCGTGCCGATCTTGAGCAAGCTTCCGTACATCAACCGCTTGTTCACGAACGTGGGCATCGGCCGCCAGACGCAAAGTCTGATGATGATGGTCACGCCGCGAATCATCATTCAGGAAGAGGAAGAACAACGCTTGGGCATCGCGTCCCCGTAAGAAGCAGCCGCGCGCGGCCGCTCAGCACCAATCCCCCCCGTGGCCTCGGCAGCTACTAGAGCGGTTGCCGAGGCTTTTTCGTTGCGCCCATTGACCGAGCCGTTGGGCAAGGCCCGCCGCGCCGTCGCGCGCACCACCGTTCATTCCGCAGGCGAGTGGTCGGCCGGCGCAAGGGCAGCCGGCGGCGCAAAGCCGCGCCGTAGCGTGTTTTCGGTAATCGTGCGTGGCAACACGAACTGCAACAGGTAATCGCTGCCGCCGGCTTTCGTGCCGATGCCCGACATCTTGAATCCGCCGAACGGCTGCCGACCGACCAGAGCACCGGTGATGCCGCGGTTGAGATAGAGGTTGCCGACCAGGAATTCTCGTCGGGCGCGCTCGAGATTGCGCGGACTGCGGGAAAAAATGCCTCCCGTCAGGGCATAATCCGTGCCGTTGGCGATATGAAATGCTTCGTCCAGATCGTTGGCCTTCAAGACGGCAAGCACCGGTCCGAAAACCTCCTCCTGGGCCAGCCGGGCGTCGGCCGGGACATCGGCATAAATGTGGGGGCCGACATAAAAGCCCTCCTCGGCCAGCGAAGCGACTTCGATCGCCAGCACTTCGCGGCCACTCGCGCGGCCCCACTCGATCGCCTCGCGCACGCGCGCGACCGATTCGGCATCGATCAACGGTCCAACGCTGGTGGCCGGATCTTCGGCCGGCCCGACTTTCAAACTGCGGGTGGCCTCGACCAACCGCTGGAGAAATGTTTCGTAGACGCCCGACAAAACGATTACCCGCGAACAGGCCGAACACTTCTGTCCTTGATAGCCGAAGGCACTGGCAACGACGGCCAGCACGGCCTCGTCCAAGTCGGCATCGTCATCGATGATGATGGCGTTCTTGCCTCCCATCTCGGCGATCACATGTTTCAGTCCACCCCGTCCGGCGGTCGAAATCCGGGCCGCGGCAGCGTGAATCGCCAGACCGACCGATCGCGAACCGGTAAATGCGATCAAGGCCACGTCGGGATGCTCGACCAAGCGGGCTCCGGCGACCTCGCCCCGGCCGGGCAAATAGTTGAGCACGCCGGGGGGCAAACCGACCTCGGCGAAGACTTCCATCAACCGTGCCGCGATGACGGGGGATTGCTCCGCCGGTTTCATCACGACCGTGTTGCCGGTCGCCAGTGCCGCGGTCGTCATCCCGGTCAGGATGGCCAAGGGAAAATTCCAGGGTGCAATCACCGCCGCCACGCCGCGTGGGATGTACTCGAACCGGTTTTCCTCGCCCGGCACGTCGACTCCGTGGGGGCTGGCCAGTTGTTCGGCACCATTGGCGTAGAACTCGGCGAAGTCGATCGCCTCGCAGACGTCGGCATCGGCCTCGCGCCAACTCTTGCCACACTCGACGATTTCCCAGGCAGCCAGCTCGAATCGCCGGCGGCGCATGGCGCCGGCGGCGCGGCGCAAAAACTCGGCCCGTTGCCCGACCGGAGTGGCGGCCCAGGCAGGCCCGGCCCGCCGGGCGGCTTGAACGGCGCGGTCGGTTTCGGCGATCGTGGCCGCCGCGGTGCGGCCGACCACGACGCGGCGGTGCGAAGGATCGATCGACTCCAAATGTTCGGCGGTGCCGACCGAATGACCGTCGATGACGAGGGGATAAAACTGAGCCAGGCGCCCTCGCACGCTGTCGATCGCCTGGCGCATCGCCGCGCGGCTCGCTTCCTGGGTGAAATCGGTCGCGGGTTGATTGCGAAAGACCGACGCCGGAGCGGGAAGCGCGTGTGGCTCGCAGGCGAGGGGATGGCCGTCGTGGGCCGGGGCATGTTCGCTGGGATTCATCATTAACTTCTCCACCGGGATGTTTTCGGTGAAACTCGCCCGCAAAAACGAATCGTTCGAGGTGTTTTCCAACAGCCGGCGGACGAGGTAGGCCATGCCGGGAATCAAATCGCCGTAGGGCATATAGATTCGCAGGCGGTAGCCCAGGTCGACAAAAACTTGCTTTTCGGCATCGGCCATGCCGTAGAGCATTTGCAGTTCGAGACCGGTGAGCGGCAGGCCGATATGACGAGCGGTCGCCAGGCCGTGGGCCAGCGACCGAATGTTGTGGCTGGCCAGGGCCGGCCGTAAATATTCGCTGTTACGCAGGACGAACCGCGACTGGCGCTCGAAGTTGGCGTCGGATTCCCACTTCTGCTGGAAGACCGGGATCGGCCAACCGGCAGAGCAGGCATGAATCGTTTCATAGTCCCAATAGGCGCCTTTGACCAACCGCACCCAGACCGGAGTGCCGCGCTCGCGAGCCCAATCGCGCAGCACCAGCAGATCGTGGGCCGCGTCTTTCAGGTAACACTGGATGACGATCCCCACGTCGCTGGTTTTGCGAAACTCCTCTTCCGACAGGACCTGGCGAAAAATCGCCAGCGTCAAGTCCTTCGTGCGATACGACTCCATATCGATATGCACGAACGCCCGCTCCTGGCGAGCCACGCGCAGCAACTCGCGCAGCCGCGATTTCACCCGCTCGGCGGTCCCTGCGGGATCGATGGCGTCGAACTGGCTGTCGAGCGCCGAGAGTTTGACCGACACATTCACGCGCGGCAGCTCGGCGAACAAACCGCGATCGATCTGCGCCACTTCGGGCCACGCGTTGGCCGTGGGCGCTACGCCGCGAATCAGGCCCAGGTAGGCCTGAAAGTAACGCTCGGCCTCGACATCGCTGGTGACCGCTTCGCCCAGGATGTCGAGCGTGAACGCTCGCTTGAGCTTGCGCTCGCGCAGGGCCACCGTCAGCACTTCCGCGGTGTTGACGCCGGCGATGAACCTGCGGGCGTGCGACTGCGCGTTGCGGCGAGCCGTCAGAGCCAGTGCCCGGCCGGCCAGCGTGTGCGGAGTGGCCACTGCCATTCCCAAGCGGACCGCCGAAGGGAGATGATCTTTGACGTCGTCGAAATATTCGTGCAGGTGGCGCGTGACGGCGTCGCTCGATTTGAGCATCGGCAAGACGTCGATGAAACGAAACATCTGCACCTTGACCGACTCATCCTGCATCGCCCAGGCCATGACCCGATCGTCCCACCAGCGACGATCGAAAATGCTGACTCGGCCACGGCCGAGGCGGTCGAAGACGTACCGACCGATTTCCTGGGTGGTCCGTTCGATCCTGGCCAGATCGCGATGTGAGAAGTCGTCGGCGTAGGTCATCGGCTCGTTTCACAACCTTCCCGTCGATCGGCTGCGGGCGGGCGCGGAGGCCGGCGTGGCACGCGGTGGCTCCCCATGCTAATCTTATCGATTCGCCGGGCGCAGGGGGACTGGCGGGCAGCCGAGCGTGGTTAAAAAACTCATCAAAAAAACGCAAAAACTCATTCTGACATCGCGGGGGCAGAACTAGATTGACTCTCGGACCGTGCGGGACCCGGGTCGATGCTCCGGCATCGCAGGCCGGATCACGCTGCCGGCTGATCGGGGCGAGGTGGCGGAGTGATGCCAATTTCGCCCGGTCGGCCGCCGAGTTCCGACGATCGGATACCGCTCACCCCCCCGGCAAAGCGGTCGCTGGACAGTCCGCTATCGCCCAACCTCCGAGTCCTGGCCGCCGGAAGCGAAAAAGACCGTTCCCGCGACAGGTGATTCCACAAACCGTCGAGTGTATGATGGATGGGCGATTGTGCCGATCCTCGAAAGTCTGTGACCTCCGGCCCCGAGCGAATCTTTGGCTCGCGCGTGTCACCGTGATTTCCAACATGCCTTACCCCCGGAGTGGCAGTAGTCCCGCGCCGCCGTGAATTGAGATGCGGACTTGACGCGCGAGCGCCACCGGCGCCGCGGCGCTTCTGGGTCGCGCGTTTCCGTCCTGAGGCGTCCCGAGCGATCTGTTGCTCATCCCGTTTTTTTCCTTAAATCGAAGCGGTGACGGTCCGACGCGAGCCATCGGTCCCGGCCGGCGCCAGAACCACCCCGCAATTCCGAACACTTACTGCCAGAGGATTTTATGAGCCTATCCGAAAACCGCCTGGGAGAAGGGGACAGTCCCATTTTGCTCCGCGGACCGCGCAAAATTGGGACAGTCCCCGACGGTTTTCGGATAGGCATTATGTCGCTGCTCCGATCCAGTGCGTGGCTCGCTTTGACGTTGATTTCGGCGTCGGCGCTCGCCGCCCCGCCCGCCGGCACCCCCGCGGGCGTGCTGCCCCAGGCCGCCGATGGCCGGTCGCTGAATCTCGATTTCGAGCTGGGAACGCTGCAGGACTGGACCGCCGTGGGTGAGGCGTTCGAAGGGCAACCGATCAAAGGCGAGCTGACGCGCGGCAAACGCGCGCTGCCGCAGGGAAACTTTTGGATTGGCACGTATGAGGTGAAGCAAGACCCGCCGCGCGGCGTTTTGATTTCGGTCCCGTTCAGGGTGACGCATCCTTTTGCCGCGTTTCTGGTCGGGGGTGGAACGCAAGCATCCTCGCGCGTCGAATTGGTCCTTAAGGCCAACGACAAGGTTTTCTTTCAGGTGTCGGGCCACGATCAGGAAGAGATGGAACTGGCGGTGGTCGATCTGAAGGAAGTCGTGGGGCAAGAGATCTTCGTCCGCATCATCGACGACGCGAGCGGCGGCTGGGGACACATCAACTTCGACAACTTCCGGTTTTACGACAACAAGCCGGCGGCGCCGAAAGTTGCCGGCGCGCCTGACACCTATGCGCATGCCGGCCTGACTCCCGAACAAGCCGCGGCCGAAATGACCCTGCCCGAAGGCTTCAACTGCACGCTGTTTGCCGGCGAACCCGATGTTTGCCAGCCGATTGCCATGGCGCTCGACGATCGGGGGCGGCTGTGGATTGTCGAAGCCTACAGCTATCCGATCCGACTCCCCGACGCCGACGCCCACGACCGGATTTTGATCTTCGAAGACTCGAACGGTGACGGCAAGTTCGACAAACGGACGGTGTTTGCCGACAAGCTGAATCTGGTGAGCGGTCTGGCGGTGGGACATGGCGGTGTGTGGGTCGGCGCGGCACCCAACTTCATGTTCATTCCCGATGCCGACGGCGACGATCGGCCGGACGGCCCGCCGCAGATCCTGCTTGACGGTTGGGGCTATGGAGACACGCACGAAACGCTCAACGCCTTTATTTGGGGACCCGACGGCTGGCTGTATGGCTGTCACGGCGTCTTCACCCACTCGAACGTCGGCAAGCCGGGGACGCCCGACAACGAGCGCCAGCGGATCAACTGTGGCATTTGGCGCTATCATCCGACGCGGCACGAATACGAAGTCTTTGCCCACGGCACGAGCAATCCTTGGGGGGTCGATTTCAATGACCAAGGTTCCGCGTTTCTCACGGCCTGCGTCATTCCGCACTTGTACCATGTGATCCAAGGGGCTCGTTACGAGCGGCAGGGAGGCGAACACTACAATCGCTTCACGTTCGAAGACATCAAAACGATCGCCGATCATCGGCATTACGCCAGCGGCAGTGGTCCGCACGCCGGCAACGGCCGTTCGGGCAGCACCGGCGGCGGGCATGCGCACGCGGGTGCCATGGTCTATCTGGGAGGCGCCTGGCCGGCAGATTATCGCGGCGACATCTTCATGAACAACATCCACGGCCAGCGCATCAACCGGGATGTGCTCAAGCCGAGCGGATCGGGATATATCGGCAGCCACGGTGAAGATTTCTGCTTGTCGAACGACACCTGGTCGCAGATTCTGAACCTGCGCTACGGTCCGGACGGGCAGGTCTACATGATCGACTGGTACGACAAGAACGCCTGCCATCACGGCAATGTCGAGGGACATGACCGCTCGAACGGCCGCATTTTCAAAATCAGCTATGGCCCGCCAAAACCCGTCACGGTCGACCTGGCCAAAGAATCGGACGAGCAACTGGCCCAGCGAATGCTCGAACCGAACGACTGGTACGTGCGGCATGCGCGGCGGGTGTTGGCCGAGCGTGCCGCGCGAGGACCGATCAAGCCGGAGGCTGTCGAGGCGCTGACGAAAATTGCGCTGGAACATGCCGACGAAACGAGGCGGCTGCGCGGTCTGTGGGCGCTGCATGCCAGCGGTTCGCTCGACGGATCGCTGACTCGCAAATTCCTGGACGATCAGAGTCCCTACGTGCGCGCTTGGGCCATCCAGCTCGACGGCGACAATCCGGCCCGCGCGATCGAACCGGAAACGCTGGCCCGGCTGGAACAACTGGCCGCCAGCGATCCTTCGCCGGTGGTGCGGCTCTATCTGGCTTCGCGGGTGCAACGGCTGCCGGTGGAGCAGCGTTGGAACATGCTGGCCGCGCTCGCCGGGCACAGCGACGATGACGGCGACCAAAACTTGCCCGACATGTACTGGTACGCGCTGGAACCGCTTTTGGACGCCGACGCGCCGCGGGCCCTGAAACTGGCGGTCGATGCGAAAATCCCACGGCTGCTGCGCTTCGCCACGCGGCGGTTGGGTCAAGTCGGCACGCCCGAAGCGGTCGAATTGACCGTCGAAACCCTCGGCAAGCCGATGGGCAATGGGCGTCGCGTGGAAATGCTCGACGCGCTCAACCTGGCCTTCCAGGGCCGGCGGCAAGTACCGGCGCCGCCGTCGTGGCAGACGACACTCGCCAGCCTGCGGGAGACGAAAGACGCCGACATCCACTCGCGGATGCAGGTCCTGGCGGTGACGCTGGGGGATGCGTCGGTATTGGGCGAGTTGCGGCTGTTGGTGGCGGACACCAAGGCCGATCCGAAAGCGCGTACCGATGCGCTCGCCTCGCTGCTCAAGGCGAAGGATAGCGAGTTGCAGTTAATCCTGCGCAAGATGCTGCGCGATCCGGTGCTGGCCGGCCCGGCGCTGCGAGGCATGGCCGAATTGTCCGATCCGGAGAATGCCCGCTTGATTCTGGAAGTGGTCGATTCGCTGCAACCGGCCGAGCGACGCGACGCGCTGGCAACGCTCTGTGCCCGTACGGAATATGCCCGGGTGCTGATGGCGGCAGTCGTTGCCAATCGAGTGCCGGTCCGCGAACTGACCGCCGATCTGGTGCGGCAGTTGCGCAATTTGAAAGACGATGCGATCACGACACAGATTACCGATCTGTGGGGAGTTTCGCGCGACTCGGCCGAAGACAAAAAGAAGATGATGGTCGACTACAAGAAAATCGTCGAGGGATCCGGTGCGCCGGCCGACGCCAATCTGGGCCGGGCCGTGTTCGCCAAAAACTGTCAGCAGTGCCATACGCTGTTCGCAACCGGCGGCAAGGTGGGCCCCGATCTGACCGGCTCGAACCGCGCCAACCTCGACTATCTGCTGTCGAACGTCATCGATCCGAGCGCCGTGCTGGTCAAGGAATATACGCCAAGTATCATCCAGACCGAAGACGGCCGGATCGTGACCGGCATCATCAAAGCGCAGGACGACCGCTCGCTTACCATCCAGACGCAAAACGAACTGCTCGTGTTGCCGCGCGAGGAAGTCGCCACGCAGCGTCTAGGCGAACAGTCGATGATGCCCGACAACCTGCTGGTCCCGCTGTCGACTGAACAGGTGCGTGGGCTGGTGGCCTATCTCGCCGGCGCACAGCAAGTGCCGATCCTGGCCACTCCGGAAAACGTCGCCGGATTCTTCAACGGCAAGGACCTCGCCGGCTGGTATGGCACCGACGGACTATGGAGCGTCGAAGGGGGTGAGATCGTCGGCAAGACCGCGGGTCTGGGGAAAAACGAGTTCCTCAAGAGCGACATGATGATGAGCGACTTCCGCCTGACCGTCGAGGTAAAACTCGTCGACAACGCCGGAAACAGCGGCATCCAGGTCCACAGCGAGGCCAAGCCCGACGGCGAGGTCAAAGGCTATCAGGCCGACATCGGTGTCGGCTGGTGGGGCAAGCTGTACGAGGAATTGGGACGCGGCATCCTGTCGGACAAATCGGGTGAGGAGTTCGTCAAACCGGGGGACTGGAATACGTATGAAATCGTCTCCATCGGCAGCCACTTCCGCACCCGGATCAACGGCCACACCTGCGTCGATCTCGACGATGCACTTGGTGCCCGGCGCGGGATCACGGCGATGCAATTGCACGCCGGCGGAAAGACAGAAGTCCGCTTCCGTGACTTCAAACTGGAGCTCGATCCGAAGAGCCTCGACCCTTAAATGCGCGTTGGCCTGCCAATGCCGGGTCGAATGGATGCGGAGCGGGCGTCAATGCACGAACGGCAGTCGCGACAGGCCCCAAATCAACAGCACGAACACGACGATCGGCGATAGGCAAAGCCCGATACGCTTGGCTTGCCGCATGGCTGCCGTGTTGCCTCCAGCATCCTCGCTATCGGCGGTATTTTGATTGTCGCCGAATGGTGTCGGCTCGACGTCGGAAGCGCCTGCGCTGGGCAATTCGCCCACGCCTGCGCTGCCGGCCGGTCCCACCATTTCGACCAACAGCAAATCGGTTTCGGTTCCGCCGGCCGTGGGAATCGCATAACATCCGCCGGCGGCAAGGAGAACGAAGCCAACCGGCCACGCGCAGCGCCAGAGGAGCCGCGACTGCCGACTCTGCTTGGGGCTGGGGCCAAGCGCCACGTAGGCCGCGCCTGCCGCGACGAGCGTGCCTATCATGCCGAGTAAGGGAATCGCGACACACGTGGCCACCAGATAAACCAACAATCCGCCGACCATCGACCGGACCGCAACCGTGCTGGGGTCGATCGCCGCGATCGTCGCGCGTGAGTCAGCGATGGCGGATTCTTTGTCGGTGCGGAAATAGCCGGCCGCCAACCAGCCGGCTTGCCAAGCGATCGCCAGCCGCAAAATGAATTCCAATGAGCCCAAGGTGGGGAGCAGCGCCGCCGCCAGCGTCAAAGCGGCGACCATCGGATAGCTCCAGCGTGGCAACAGACCGGCACGCGGGCCCGTCGTGCAGAGCCGGCCCAATTCGATCAGCCCGACCAGTGCAATCATCTCGCAGACCAAACGAAGCGCCTGATAAATCGTCGGGCGAGCAAGGGCGCCGGCTGCCAGTTCGGACCACTGGGCCAGTGCGAGGGAGATCAAGGTCGCCAGTCCACAGCCGAGCGCCCGCTGTCCGACCGCGCGGCGCAGGGCCACTCCGATCATTCCCGCGATCGCAAGCAATGCCAGGCCGGTCAGAAAGTGGGCCGGCGCTTGCGCGTTGAGAATCGAATTCATGCGTCTTCCCCAAAACCCATCGAGCATCGGCGGTCGAGAAACAGCGCAGCGGCAAGAGCGTCAAACAACTTCCTGCCGCTGGACAAACATATCTCGGCCCCAGCGCCTGCGCCCGGCGAGCGCGGGCCGCAGCCGGCAAAGCCGAACCCGGCCGGTCCTTTTGTAACGATTAGTCCCGCCCTGAGGGGGATGAGTCAATTTTGCACCTACCTGGGACAATCCGCCGCGCTGGCGGATGCTATATATCTCTACGCCCCCGGGTTGAGTCTGACGGCGCGACAGCGTGCGGCCGTTTGTGCAGAGATACGACACCGGGCGAAAAATCAACAGCGAGTAGAGTCTCACATGTTTGTCATTGCCGGAGCGATCGTCGTCGTGGCCGCGGTGCTGGCTGGTTTCACCTTGTCGGGTGGCACCGTCGGAGCGCTGTTTCATCCCACGGAACTGCTGACCATCGGCGGCGCCGCCCTCGGCGCGCTGATCATCATGTCGCCGGTCAAGGTGCTGAAGGACCTGATGCGGGGCATTCTGGCGACGCTGAAGGGCCCCCCGTACAACAAGGAAACCTACAGCCAACTGTTCAAAGCGCTTTACGACCTGCTGCGGCTAGCCCGGCGCGAGGGGCTGATCGCCCTGGAGTCGCACGTCGCGCATCCGCACGACAGCGCCATCTTCAGTAAATATCCGTTGATCGTGGGGAACCACCATATCTCTCAATTCATCTGCGGCGCGCTGTCGCCCGTGATTGAAGGGACCGCGACGCCGAGTCAACTGTCGTCGCTTTTGGACACCGAGCTCCACACGATCGAAGAGGAGCACCACGCTCCGCTGCTGGCGCTGTCGAAAACGGCCGATGCGATGCCCGGTTTCGGCATCGTGGCCGCGGTGTTGGGAATCGTGATCACGATGGGAGCGATCGATGGTCCGGTGGAAGAGATCGGCCACAAAGTCGGCGCCGCACTGGTCGGCACATTCTTGGGGATCTTGATCTCGTACGGCTTTTTGGGCCCCTTGGCCGCCCGGATGGAAGCGATGGGGACGGACGAGCTGGCCTTCTTTCGCACGATTGCGAAGATCGTGCTCGGCTTCGTCAACGATGTGCCCCCCAAGGTCGCGATCGATCAGGCCCGCCGTGGCGTCGCCAGCGAGTTTCGTCCCTCGCGGGAAGAACTCGATCAATTGTTCAAAGACGCTGAAACCGCGTAACGATTCATGGCCGGGGGAATGCCCCGCGCCGCTAGGAAGGCAGGACGCAGATGGCAGGGCACGGGGGTGGTGCATGGAAAGTCGCCTACGCGGACTTCGTGACCGCGATGATGGCCTTTTTTCTGGTGATGTGGATCGTCTCGCAGGATAAACCGGCCGTCAAGGAAGCGATCGCCCAATACTTCAATAACCCCTACGGCAGCGGCATGGTGCCGGGGGGGAAATCGGGCTCGCTGCTGCCGAACAAGGATGGGGGCGCGCTGCCCAGTCCCAAGGGACCGACCCGCAGCGCGACGGGCCACGTGTCGGAAACGGCCGTCCGGATGAGCGAAGACCCCGAAGACCGCGGGCGCGGAAAATCGAGCCTGCAGATGATGCACGACAAGAATCAATCGGCAGTCGGGACCGTGGTCCCGTTCGCCAGCGAGTCGGCCGACCTCGACGCGCGCGGAAAGCAAGCGCTCGACGAGTTGGCCCCCGATTTGCTCGGCAAGCTGACCAAGATCGAAATCCGCGGCCACGCGGCCGGCCGCCCGCTGCCGCCGGGCAGCCCCTATGAAGACACCTGGCAGCTTTGCTACGCGCGCAGCCAGGCGACGATGAAACACCTGCTGGCCAAGGGAATCGAACCGGGACGCATTCGGCTCAGCCAAAGCGGCAGCTACGAGCCCCCGCGCGGCGCTCGCGGCGAAAACCTGCCGAGCCTCGACTCGCGCGTCGAGATCTTCGTGCTCAACGAGTTGATCAATGAACCGGTCGAAACCGGCCGGCCCAATCGCGACCCGCGCCCCAAATTGCCCACCAAGCCGTTCGGGCAAAAAAAGGTCCTAGCCGATCCCGACGCCGGTTGAACGCACAGCGGGCGTGCAGCCGGGCGCCAATTCCTTGCCACGGGCCCCGCGTCTACTCGACAACGAGCGCGCGAGCCTGAATAATCGGCTCCATGAAAGCCGATACGCACGCGAAACGCCGACACGGCTGGCGACAAACCCTGGGCCTGGCGGTCGTCGCAGCATGGACCGTCGTGGCGGGGCAGGGGGGCTGCACGCGGGCCGTGCCGTCCCACAGCAAAGCGACTGATCGGCAGCCAATTCTCGTTTCGATCGCCGCCAGCACGACCGACGCTGCTGAATCGCTGGCAGATCGATTCACGGCCGATACCAAGTTGCCCGTCACCCTGAATGCCGGCGACTCGTCGACGCTGGCCGCGCAAATCGTCGCCGGAGCGCCAGCCGCCCTCTTTCTGTCGGCCAATCGCAAGTGGGCTGATTTCGTCAACGAAAAAGGGCTCGCCGTCGAGTCGACGCCGCTCTTAGGCAACCGGCTGGTGCTGATCGTGCCGGTGGGCAATCCAGCCAAAGTGACGAGCCTGGCCGATTTGACCGCCGCCGCCGTGCGTCGATTAGCGCTGGCCGGACCGGCGGTGCCGGCGGGGATGTACGCCCGGCAGGCGCTGACGAAATTGAATTTGCTGTCGGCATTGGAAACCGAGGGCAAGATCGTCGATGGCGACAATGTGAGGGTGGCACTGGCGTTTGTCGAGCGCGGCGAGGCCGAAGCCGGCATCGTCTATGCCACCGACGCCCGGATCGCGCCGGGCGTCGAGGTGGTGGCCGAAATCGATCCGAGCCTGCACGACAAAATCATCTATCCGCTGATGTTGCTGAAAGCGGGAGCCGACGATCCCGACGCCCGGCGGTTGTTCGAATATCTTCAGAGCCCGGCAGCGGCCGCGGTGTTCGAGAAGTTTGGCTTTATCTGGCGGCCCGAAGAGTGAGAGGCCCGCGATGGACGGATGGCTGCTCAACGCTGCGCAGTGGTCGGCCGTGAGGCTGAGCATCCAGGTGGCGCTGGTAGCCACGCTGGGGACGCTGCCGTTGGGAATTGGATTGGGCTATCTGTTGGCCCGGCGGAAGTTTTGGGGCAAAAGCGCCCTCGAAACGCTGCTCAGCCTGCCACTGGTCTTGCCGCCGGTGGTGACCGGTTACGTACTGCTGGTGGCGTTTGGACGCCGAGGTTGGCTGGGCCACGCACTGGAAAGCTGGTTCGGGCTGAGCATCGCCTTCACGTGGAAGGGAGCGGCGCTGGCTTCGGCCGTGATGGCGTTTCCGCTCATGCTGCGGGCAATTCAAATCGCGATGGCCCAGGTCGACGTCGGGCTGGAACAAGCGGCCCGCACGCTCGGCGCCTCGCGGTTCGAAACTTTTTGGCGCGTCACGTTGCCCTTGGCCCAGCGAGGTGTGGTGGCGGGCGCGCTGTTGGCCTTCACGCGTGGATTGGGCGAATTTGGAGCGACGATCATGATCGCCGCCAACATTCCGGGCCAGACGCAAACGATGCCGCTCTATATCTATTCGGCGCTTGGCATGCCCGATGGCCTCGAACGCAGCAGCGGGCTGGTCGTGGCCTCGGTGGTGATCGCGGCCGGTGCATTGTGGGTGGCCCAGCGGCTGGAGCGCGGCGGTCGGCCGTTCGCACGATGAGCCCCAGCCAAAACCGTTTGACGCTCGATTGCTCTTTTCGTTATCCCGAAGGTTTTTCGCTCGACGTCAAGTTCGAGACCGGCGACGGAATCACCGCGTTGTTTGGTCCATCGGGGACGGGCAAAACCACGGTGCTGGGATTGATTGCCGGCGTCCTGCGGCCCGACCGCGGAACGATCCGCCTGGGGGACCAGACACTGGTCGACTCACAGGCGCACGTCTTTCTGCCCCCCGACAAACGGCGGATCGGTGTGGTCTTTCAAGATGGCCGGCTGTTTCCCCACCTGAGCGTGCGCGAGAATCTGGTCTTTTCGAGGCGAGCAAAGACGTCGCCGATCACGCTGCCCAGGGTCGTCGAGATTCTGGAGATCGGATATCTCGTCGACCAGCGGCCCGAGCGGTTGAGCGGCGGCGAGCGGCAACGGGTGGCACTCGGCCGGGCGTTGCTCTCCGATCCCCGGCTGCTGGTGATGGACGAACCGGTCTCGGCACTCGACGAACCGCTGAAACATCGCGTGCTCGATTACCTGGCCCGAGTGGTCGCCGAGTGGCATCTGCCAACCCTGTTTGTCAGTCACGATTCGGCGGATGTTCGCCGGTTGGCCGATCGGGTGGTGCTGATCGCGGCCGGTCGAACGATCGCCAGCGGCTCGGCCGACATCCTGCTCGACGGGGCCCTGCTGGCCGGGCTGTCGCATGGCCCGCCGCTGGTCAACCTGCTGAAGATCGAGCGGCTGCACGAAACCGCCGATCACGAGACGGTTGATCAAGGGTCTGGTGATCACCGGTCTGGCAAACATTGGGAAGGCTTTGTCGGCAGCCAACGGGTTGTGCTGCCGGCGGCAGGCCCGCTAGCCGGCGAGAGCGTGTATGTGCAATTTCTGCCGCACGACGTGATTCTGTCGGCTCAGCCGGTGGCCGGTCTCAGTGTGCGCAACCAGTTGCAAGGCGAGGTGCGGCAAATCGTGACGCTGCCCGGCCGCGTGTTGGTGGCGCTCGACGTCGGACAGCTTGTGTGGGCCGAGGTGACTCCGGCGGCGGCCAGCGAGCTGCGCATCGAGACCGGCCACACGCTGTATTGCCTGATCAAGTCGACGGCGCTGACGGTGGTGGGCTAGTGCGCTAGCGGACGACTCGCGTATGCGCTAAGCCGATTGGCTGGGCACGAAGAGGCGGCGGGCGGATAAGAGTTGCGACAAATAGGTTTGAGCATCATCGGTTGCTTGTGTGCGGAGTTGTGCCGTGATCGCCTCAAAGCTTGCCGCGGCGGCCGCGTCGCCTGGGTTTTTGCAGAGACGAGCCACCGCGAGATATCCCAGGTTACAAGGCGCCAATGCCTTGGCGTCGGCATCGGCAGTGGGGAACACATCCTGCGCGCGTTGGAATTCTTGCTCGGCTTGTTCAAAATCGCCCGCCGCCAAGGCGTGGGCACCGCTCAGCCAATGGGCCATGGAAAGGCCCTTGGGGGGTCTCTTCAGCTCGATCGCCAGGCGGAAATTCAACCGCGCACAGTCGCGGCCAAAGGCCTGGTCGCCGGGCGTTGGATCGATGCCCGGCTCCTCCCATCCAGGCCAAGTGAAAGAGCCGACGTTGTAGGCCAGGCGTTTGGCGACGTCTCGCAACTCGTCGGCCGCTGAGGACGAGCCCTCCGCGATCGACTGGCTCAAACAATAGATGATGCCGCCGCGGCCGATAGCGACGACGGCCGGAAGGTCGTGCGCCTTCCAATAAAGGTCGAGGACGAGCGATGCGTATCGAGCGGCGATCTCGACAGGCGTGCCCTGCCGCTGGATATGCTCCAAGGCGGCGAATGAGTCGCCCGCGCGAAGAATCGCCTGGATTTCATTCACGAATCGCCCCAACCGAAAAAATAGCGGGCCTTGCGAAAATCGTTCGCACGAGTTTCCAGCAGAGGAGGAACGCGTGCTCAGGAATTCTACCGGCCGCCGGCGCGATTCGCAGCGCTGGCTCGAATATTCGGGTGGGACCCAGACAGGCACCGACGGCCGGCCCGCACACGGCCGAAAACCAGGGTCCCCTTTTTACCTGTCCGAAAACGGCCAGCCTATTGGCCGGCCGCGGCTACAATTTGGGCATGACGATCGATGACGACGTTTGCTACCGAGCTCTGGTCGCGCGAGACACCCGCTTTGACGGAGTGTTTTTCGTCGGCGTGAAGACGACCGGCATTTATTGCCGGCCGGTTTGCACGGCCAAAACGCCGGGCCGCGATCGCTGCCGATTCTTCGCCAGCGCCCCCCTGGCAGAGCAGGCCGGCTTTCGGCCCTGTTTGCGCTGCCGCCCCGAACTCGCGCCGGGCCATGCGCCCATCGACAGCGCTCGCACGATCGCCCGGGCCGCGGCGGCGCGGATCGAAGCCGGCGCGCTCACGGGTGGCGGCAGCCTGGAAGATTTGGCAGCGAGTTTGGGCCTGAGCTCGCGGCAACTGCGTCGCTCGGTGCGAAAAGAACTCGGCGTGACGCCCGTCGAACTGGCGCAAACGAACCGCTTGCTGCTTGCCAAACGCCTGATCGCGGAAACGCAGCTTCCCCTGGTGCAGGTCGCCTTCGCAGCCGGGTTCGCCAGCGTGCGGCGGTTCAACGCCCTTTTTCGCAGCCACTACCGGCTTTCGCCCAGCATGCTCCGGCGCGGCTCGTCCCAGGCGGTCGCCGGTGATAGCTTGCGGCTGGTGCTGGCCTATCGTCCGCCGCTGGATTGGGACGCGATGTTGCGGTTCCTGGCGGCACGAGCCATTCCTGGCGTCGAGTGCGTGACCGGCGGCGCATATCATCGCACCGTGGGCATCGGCCAGTATCGTGGCTGGCTGAGCGTTTCGCCGATCGCCCATGGCAATCTGCTCGCCGTTGACCTCGCCACCGCGCTGGCTCCGGCGCTGCCGTCGATTCTTGCGCGTCTGCGGAATCTTTTCGATCTGGATGCTCGGCCGGACGTCATCGCCGGCCATCTGGCACTCGATCCGCTGCTCGCGCCGTCGGTCAAGCTGCATCCTGGGTTGCGTGTGCCAGGTGCATTCGATTCGTTCGAGCTCGCCATGCGGGCGATTCTGGGACAGCAGGTTTCGGTTCGCGGGGCATCGACGCTGGCCGGCCGCTTTGCCGAGCGGTTTGGAGAAGCGATCGAGACGCCGCTGGCTTGCCTGAACCGCATCGCGCCAACCGCCGATTCGCTGTCCACAGTTCGGAGTTCCATCCTTGCCGGCCTCGGCTTGCCGAGCGCGCGGGCCGAAAGCCTGCGCAACCTGGCGCGGGCCGTCGCGCGCGGCGAGATCGACCTCGAACCGGGTTTCGACCCGACCGCAGTCGTGGCCAGACTCGTAGAGCTGCCGGGCATCGGACCATGGACCGCGGAATATATCGCGATGCGGGCCTTGCGATGGCCCGACGCATTTCCGGCGGGGGACCTGGGGTTGGTAAAGGCCTCGCGATTGAAGTCGGCACGCGCGCTGGAAAAAGCGGCCGAGCGCTGGCGACCCTGGCGTGCGTATGCGGCCATGCACTTGTGGGAAAGCCTCCAGACACCTTCGGGATGAACGTCAACCACGTTAGGACTAACGACCCATGACGACGACCACCTATTACAGCACCATCGATTCCCCCTTGGGCCAAATATTCCTCCAGGGGGACGGACAATTATTAACCGGCCTGTTCATGCCGCAGCACAAGGGCTGGCGGGGACCCGACGCGTCGTGGCAGCCGTCCGACGCGCCGTTCTCCATCGTGCGCCAGCAACTCGCCGAATACTTTGCGGGCGAGCGGCAGCAGTTCGACGTGCCGCTCAAGCTTGCCGGCACGCCGTTTCAGCAGCGCGTCTGGCATGAGCTGGTGCGAATCCCCTTCGGCACGACGATCACTTATGCCCAGCTCGCCCAGCGCATCGGCCAGCCGACCGCATCGCGCGCCGTGGGCCACGCGAACGGCCGCAATCCGATTTCGATCCTTGTGCCGTGCCATCGCGTGATCGGTGCCGACGGCAAACTGACCGGATACGGCGGCGGCCTCGACAAAAAGGAGTGGTTGCTTGCTTGGGAACGATCGCCGAGGCCAGCACGCCTCGGGGTGCCGGATCGCCACGCGGCAAGGACGCCGGCCGCCCCAGTTCACGCGCCCGCTTGACATATTCCATAAATAGAATATAATCCGGGCATGTCCAGAACGCCCGTCACGCCCGACGTTTTCAACGCGATCGCCGAGCCGCGACGACGGCAGATCATCGACCTTCTGTCGCGGAGCAGCCTGGCGGTGGGAACGATCGTGCTGACGCTGGGACTGCCGCAGCCGGCCGTTTCGAAACACTTGGGTGTCCTGCGAGAGGCCGGCATCGTTTACGTCAGCAAACAGGGCCGACAGCGCGTGTACGCACTCAACCACGAGCCCTTGCGGCCCGTCTACGACTGGCTCAAGACATTCGAGCAACATTGGGAGCGCCAGCTCGACCGCATCCGAATACGGGCCGAGCGGCGCGCCGTCGCTCAGGCAAGCACCACAACGCAAACAATTCGAAAGCGAGGAACGTCATGACAACCGCCACTCAACCTATGCAGTCGTTCGACTCCTTCGAGATCCAAAAGGTGGTCGACATTGCGGCTCCGATCGAGATTGCTTTCGAAGCGATGCTCGACGAGCTTGGCCCCGACGCACAAATGATGGACGGCAAGGCGATGCCCTTCAAACTCGAAGCATGGCCGGGGGGCCGCTGGTATCGGGATTTGGGAAACAACTCGGGACATCTGTGGGGTCACGTGCAGGTGATCAAGCCGCCGACGCTGCTCGAGATTTGGGGACCGCTGATGATGTCGTATCCCTCGGTGAATCATCTTCAATACCGCTTTACCGCCAAGGACGGCGGAACGCAGTTGGCGTTCGTACATCGCAGCATGGGATTGATTCTGCCCGAGCATCGCGAGGGCATGCCCAAGGGATGGGCGCACTGGGTCGAGAGAATTCGCGAGGGCGCGGAGCGCAAGACGACGCAGCGCAAGAAGTGACCAACGAACCTTCCATCCATTCACGCCACAGGAGCTTTACCGATGAATCCCTCGACGGCTACGGTCGACCATCAAGTCGTTTCCAGCAAAGAATGGCTGCGCGCTCACAGCGATTTCCTGACCAAGGAAAAGGAGCTGACGCGATTGAGCGACGAAATCGCTCGTCAGCGTCAAGAACTTCCTTGGGCCAGGGTCGAGAAGGAGTATGTTTTCCGCGGGGCGCAGGGCAAGATGAGCCTCGCCGATCTGTTTGACGGGCGAAGTCAACTGGCCACCTATCACTTCATGTTCGGTCCCGATTGGAAAGAGGGTTGCCCGGGCTGCTCGTACGTGATGGATCACGTGAATGGTGCGATTGAGCACCTGCGAGCTCGGGATGTTTCGCTCGTCGCCGTCTCGCGGGGGCCACTAGAGCACCTCGCGGCATTCAAAAAGCGCATGGGCTGGCGCTTTTCCTGGGTCTCGTCCGGCGACTGCGACTTCAATCGCGACTTCGGCGTGTCGTTCACGCCGGAAGAAGTCGCCAGCGGCGCGAAAGCCTACAACTTCGGCACGATTGTTCCGCACGGAGAGGAGAATCCGGGCCTGAGTTTTTTCTACAAAAACCCCAGCGGCGCCGTATTCCACACCTACTCGACGTATGGCCGGGGCCTGGAAGGAATGCTGGCGACGTACACGCTGCTCGACCGGGCACCGAAGGGACGCGACGAAGCCGGCTTGCCCATGCCAATGGCGTGGGTGCGTCATCACGACAAATATGAACCAAGTTCTGGCGGTGCCGAGTCATGCTGCCACAAATGAGAGGGTCATCGACTGGCGGATGCTGCCACGCCGGCGGTTCGCGGCCGCCGCTTCGATCGCGGCGCGGTTGGGAGTTCGCCGCTGGTGCGTTCTCGGTGAGCGTCTGGGCGTTGATGCCAAAATGCCCGATCTGCGTGGCCGCGCACGTGGCGCTTTGGACCGGCCTGGGATTTTCGTTAGCGGAGGCGACGTATTTTCGCTGGTCGTTGCTGCTGTTGAGCGGCGTGGTCCTGTGCTACCTCACGCTGAAACGGAAAGTGCGATTTGGCCGGGAGACCCGCTGAAGTTGCGAATCGGGCAGAACGCTCAGAAAAACGTGGGGAAGGTCACCGCCACGAGCTTGGCGACTCCGGCACTACGCGTTCTCCTTCAACTGATCTCTTGTTCCACTGCTCACCTGTTCTCACGGAGCGAAGCGACGTGCGGGAAACAGGACTTTAACGCGGACGTACGGTTTCATGCCGCTTCAAGGGCTTTGTAGACTTTGCCCCTTGACTTCAGCCACTCCAAATCCTGTTGCTGAGCGTGTTCCTTGATTTCGCGCAACAGCTCCACCATTTCCGATTCGAGGCAGGGCTCGCCGGGGTCCTCCGGCGGGATGACCATTTCAATCTCGACGGCGACCACGTATTGCTCGGTTTGGATTAACCGCGTCGCTTTTATTCGTTGTCCAGCAATACGCATATTCAGCCTCGATCAAAAAAATGGACGGTTACGGGCTTGGCGACTCCCGCGCCCCGAAGGATCGACCACACTGATTTAAACTCGGTGCCGTCCGGCAACAAACCGTGCGCCTCAATGGAGGGGTTGGGCAACGTGTCGGGACGTTCCACAATTAGCACGCCCCGATCCAGCAGACTCGCGACAGCCTACCATTCCATTATATCTCGATTTTCCAATTGCTCGGATGCGTGCTGCCCGACGACATACTTTTCGTCGGCGACCAGCTTGCGAATCTGATCGAATAGCTGGCCCATCTGATCTCGTGCCGGTTGGCCATCTGCTCGTTCGGCACCTGAAACCGCCGCGACTGGAAAAAATGCGGGAAACAGGACTGGTTCCCGCGATTCAGTGTACTGTCTCGATTTTGCCCGTACAGGTGGCGCCGCTAATCCGGCAGTTCGGAAGAAGCCACGCAAATAGTCGCAGAGACGGCCCTACAAGCCTCTCTGCCGCGTCTCGACCGGCCAAAGGTGTTGAGCCGCCCGCCCGCCCATCGCACGCACGCCACGCTCGTTGATCGCCCTGGGGTGAGGGCACCGGCGCCCGGAGAGAATTCCGACGCGATCTCGGATCGCGTCGAGCCGGTGTTCCAGCCTCTTGTTCAAAACAGGAGGCTCTCACCAGAAGGCGACCAACACTGGCTGAGACCCCGATGCCGTCCGCACCGGGCCTTCGGTGGGAACAGTATCGGCCGCATCTCCGAGAATCAACACGGATCCCCGGCGGCTTGCAGAAATGTAATTGCTCCGGTCCCAACCAGCCGGCCACCCCGCGCTGCCGTTTTCAACCGCCGTCAACAGGTGAGCCGGCTCCCGCGACAGCTCCCGGCGGCCGTCGACCCCAAATCTTCGTGCTGGCACCCCGCCCAAGGCTTCCCTTTACGCCCACTTCTGGCGCACATGCCAACGCTTTTCAAAGATTGTCGATAATCGCTTAACGCGTTAATGTCGCCGGAAAGGCTCGAAGGAAGATTGTGCCGCACTTCGATGCTAGCATCCGTAGTCAAAAATAGTGGCTGGGTTGGCTTCCAAACCTGGAAACAACGCCGTCGAGAGGTTCTTTTCAAGACTTTACCCCTCGTCAGGTGCTCAGTATGCCCCAGAACTGTGGGGGAAGTCCCCGGTTGTGGCGCCGTGCTGGATGGCGATCGAGCGGCGGTAGTAGGTAGAGACGCTAGCGATCCGATGGGCGCGTCGATATGCCCCAGAACTGTGGAGGAAGTCCCCGGTTGGGCGCCTGTGCTGGTCGTATGAGGAGGGGGATCCGCAGGTAGATTCGCTGGCGATCCGATGGGCGCGTTGTCATGGATCGGGGCGGTTAAGCTGGTCCCGAACAATAGCCGTACGTCTCCCCGGCAGATGGTCCGGCCGTCGAGGAACCGACCGCTGGCGGGTCGCCACCAGGAGTGAGACAGAACTTACCGGCCGCGATTCTCTGCCAGACGCGTCAAATGACCGACTCAGCTTGAAGGGCTGTTGGTCGACCTGATTTTGGTGTGCTGGTTGCAACTCCAGCAGGCTGCCGGCTTAGCTTCCCAGATCGACGCTCTCCCGGCGAAATTGGCGACCCTGATTCTCCGCCGGCAGCGGCATGCCCACCGGCAGTTCTTGACGGCGGTCCCAACGCTGGCGGTCGTGCGGCGGTTAGGCGGGCAATCGCCTGCAACACACTTGCTGTCTCGCGGCGGGTGAGCATCTTGGCCGAGTCGACATTCCACTAGAGGCGATCATGGAAGTGACCTCGGGGGAGCTGGAAGTTATTGCCCTCGATCACTGCTTCACCCGGGCACCGAAAGGAAGCCACCACACGGACCCACTTGGTATGGACTGGGTCGGTATACCCAGCGAACAACCACAGGTTGCGCTGGAGCGTTAGACGGCGAACACTGCTCGCAATGGGGCGAGATCACCGGAACCAATCACACGTACAAATCGGCAAGATCGAATTCCGACACCGCCTCGTCGGTCGCTTGATCTTTGGTCGCTTGCGAAGCGAGCGTGGTGCTCGCGGTGATTGATGCCGTCGTGTTCGCGGAATTGATGCTCGAAGTGTTAGGAGCCACGATCGAAGCGGTGCTGGTCGAAGTCGTGCCGACCGCGGTGACGTTGCTGATAATGCTCTTCGACAAACTCGTCGCCTGCGGGCTACCGGTCTCTTGCACGCCGAGTGCGAGCGCGGTGAAGGCCAAGCCTCCTACCTGCCCCGCGGAATTCGTACCCCCTACCTGCGAGTCAGAAGGCGCTGTCGGCGCGGTGATTCCTGACTGGCGATCGTTCGAGTCCGCGCTATCTATTGCGGAGTCGATCGAACTAATCAGCCCGGCACCGTTGTAGTCGAAGTATGCGTTGTAGCCGCCACTCGTTTCGTTGTCGCTTAGCAAGGATCTCGCTTCAGCCGTGTCAATAGAATTGTCAAGTCCATTCTGAAGGCCGTTACCAGGTAGGACGTTGAAGAAGAAGTCGAAGGTTGAACCGGCAAGACCGTTACCTGATGGGAACGCACTACTGGTCGTCGTGAATGTTCCACTGATGCCGGCGCCATTGCCGTCGGTGACCTGGGTGCTGCCCGGAGTGCCGAACGAACTGCCGGTCGTGGCGATGGCGAAGACATACTTGTTGTTGGTCAGGTTGGCCGAGAGGGTCCATGAATAGGTGTTGTTTCCATCACTGGTGAAGCCGGTCACCGAGGGAGCCCGAGTGGCCGCCCCGGTCGCGTTGCCGCCGGTGCCGCCGACCAGCTTCAGCGAGCCCAGGCCAATGTTGCTGACCGGCCCGCTGAATTGAACTGAGATTGTATTGATGTTGGCCCAAGGCAGTACCGTGAGCTGGGCGCTTCCGGTCTGCAAGGTATAACCCAGCGCCGGATTCGCGACGTCGCCGAGGCCGTGACTCGCCAAATAACCGTCGAAGTTCGTCGTCGCACCCGAGTCCGACCAGGCTGAACCCGAGACATACGCCCCAATGATCGTGACCGGCGCGGAAACGACAATTTGGGTCGTCGCCGTATCGCCGCTCACGTTGCCGGTGGCATTGGTGTCGTTAACGACGATCGCAATCGATCGGGCCAGGGTGCTGGTGCTGGTCGACGAGAACGCGACCGACTGGAGTGCGGTCTGATACTGGGCTGGCGTTGCGCTGCCGGTCAGGGTCAGCACGCCGTCGGCGTAACTGCCGCTGATGCCGTTCTGGTTGGCGAAATAAAGCATGTCGCTGCCCGACTGAAAACCAGTTCCAATCGTAACCGCGGCGCCCGTGACGTCGGTGTCATATGACGACACTGTCATGGCCGAGTCGACAACGACCGTCTGGCCTGCGGTAGCGCTCACCGACGTTTGGTTCGCTATCGCGATCGGAGCGGCGATCAGCACGTTGACGCTTTCGGCCGCCGAATTGCTCGTCAGCAAGTCGTTCGCATCGAGAGCAACGATTGTAATCGACCGAGAGGTAGTGCTCGTGTCGGCAGTCGAGAACGTGACCGACTGCAA
>Ga0182024_10003510_pt1 | contig 37213 bp, 34 predicted proteins | sample P32metaG_FD_120480 | JGI IMG/M metagenome (GOLD analysis project Ga0182024, IMG submission 120480) | Permafrost microbial communities from Stordalen Mire, Sweden - P3-2 metaG (Illumina Assembly) | ecosystem: Environmental > Terrestrial > Soil > Wetlands > Permafrost | place: Sweden: Stordalen...
CCCATCAGACCTTGAGGAATCGCCGTTGAAAAGCTTTTGCAGATGCTAGGAGGTGTTGATTCTTACTTAGGTAATTGTCTCTGAATTCAGAAAGTCGTCTTCGTATGAACGCCTGAGCATTCCAGCGCGGGTTCAGGTTCTTTATGATGTTCCGATCATTTCGATGCACCACAGCGAATTCCTGGGAAGTACCAGGAGCTAGTTCCACTGAGATCTGGATTGTGCGATCATCCACTCTAAAGTCGCCAACGGGCTGTCCGTCCATCAGGACTTTCTCTATCGAAGCGCCATCGCCAAAATTGTTCCATTCGATCGAATAGCGCCTTGCGGAACTCGATTCGTTCGAGATTCGAATGGCGCTCGAATATGCGCGAACATGATAGGTGCCATCGGTTGCTCGTCGAGTCAGGACCGATTCTTCCACCACAGTTGCGAGGTTAGACCACCGAACTTCCGGCGCCACAGAGTTGATTTTCGCGGCGATTTCGACCAAAGACTCAGGATATTGAAAGATATCGTGGTGCTCGACGATCAGAATTGGCCGGCCGAAGAAAAGGTTGAACGCAATGTCTTGGCTGTGGGTTTTCCGGATAGGCTTGCGAAGGAATAACGGAAAACCTCCGTATCGTAGGAGGGCAGGCTGCGCAAGCTCACCTACTGTGAGCGGCGCTGACTGTCCCGAAGAATAAGGACCGGTGTTCACCGCGGCGTTGAAGTTGTGGGACTTGAGCACCGTCATCGCTGCTCTTGAGAACTTCCCCTGCGGAAAAACCATGACTCTGTCACAACGGAGTCCCGTGATTTGATAGTGTAATTTCATCCGATCTTCTGCAATGCTGACTAGTGTGTTGAGTAGAGTCGGATCTGCTGATGCGAACTCGCCCTTGGTGTGATCGTTGCCATGAAAGCAGATGGACAATTGCGCGGCGTTCTCTCGAAACATGCTCGTAATTCGAGTTGCATTCCTCTTGAAGTTGTGAGGTATGAACGCCAGAGTAGTGTGGAAATTATGTTGGTTCGTCAAATTGAGGAGAGAGTCGAATCTCAGGAACCCGTATCTCTCCCGTAGAATCGGATCGTCAATGATTATCGAAGCGAAAGCTTTGCTCGGCCGCCAGCACTCTTCGCCGGCCATATGTCGCAACGCCATGGCTTGGGGCAAAAGCCGGGAAAAGTAATCAGCAAGCGGTGCGTCGCCATCTTCTGCATTCAGGTCCACGACTTCTTCACTGGCCACAAAGAAGACTTCTGCTCCTTCCAGCTTTACTGCCGCCATAAAGGACCGGCCACCTATCGAAATCAGCGAATGAACCGCCGGGTCGTCATCCCCGCCGCTGAGGACATGATCGTTTACGGGATTTGGCGGACCAAACGAAAGACCAGAAAATGCTTCACATATGGGTCCGGAGTCCATCGCGACTTCGTAAACCGCAGCATCCGCTTTAATTGCATCCACCGACTTCAGTTTCCCTCGCGACAGGTCTATAACCAATTTCCTGTCGAAAGGATCGAGCCGAAGGCCATGGACCAGGAGGTGAGTAAAACGTGACAAGAGAAAGTCCGCCAAATCCGCCGAAATGCCCTCAGCACCAACCCACTCCCTCATGATCTCGGGGTTCACTACAAAACAGTCGCCCTGCTCCGATACGGTCCTTTCCAGAAACTTCGTGTGTTCGGCCCCTTTCGCAAGAGCTAATGCCTCAAAAGGTACACCGAGGAACTCTGCTAGACGGATCATCCGCTTATCAAGATCCCGCAGTTTGCCTATGTAAGGGACAATTAGTCTCAAGCTCCTGCTTCCTTTCAGGGATTCTGCTCTACTCTCTTCTCATATCGTCCATGGCAACCGACACGCGAAGATGTCTCCTTTGAGAACGAGCCAAACAATGACGCTTTCAAAGGACCCTTTGCAGGTACTCAATCAGCAGCTTTTGACGCGTGAACAACCAAGCTATACGACGGCCGTCAAAGGCTACAGCCGGTTGGGGGCGACGGATTACGAGCATGCCCCGCTTAGATGCGGCCCGCATTGCTTCATCGAGGTTGTCGACCTCATAGCAAAGGTGATGCAGACCCCCTCCGCACTCCAGAAATCTCTCAACTGGGGAACCGGGGCTTGCAGGTTCAACCAATTCGATGCAAGGATCACCAGAACGGCTTGGGTAAATGAACGCTACGCGAACACCTTGCAACGGGTCGTGCCAAGTTTCTGACCAATTGCTTCCACCTACCGATTTGCAGAAGTCTTCGACGACAGCTGCAATGGAGGCCACCACGAATCCTGTGTGATGTAAGCGTTCACCGGCTTGATTAGAAGGCATCGATGTAAAGGACCACAACAGAAACCGATTTTACTACAATACACGATTCCCGGTTCAGTGAATTCTCGAGGAACTGCTCTGGTTGCGCCAGACCTGACCGCGAAGAGCGCGAGAAGCGATTTTCGCCCCCAAGGAACCAGCCGAGTCGCGGTAACTTTGCGCCCTTTGCATCAAGAATCCCCAGGCGAGGAACGGTTGTCTCATGGATTGCTTTCCAACAGTCTCTACAAGCTCTTGAATTCTAATCGTGTTCGCCTTCCCGGAAGCTTGGCGGAATCTGCACGATCGTCTAAGCGATCTTGCCTTGGGCTCTACGGTCAATTTCGACCCCAAAAATCCTACGAATTTCTGGAAAGCGGTTTCAGCCGCCTGGAAAACTCCCTCAATGGTGTGTCTGGCCAAAGTGGCACACCGCATCTGGCGATGGGAACTGCTGGATTGCCCTGGGCTACCGTCATTGCCGGCACCGACCGCGTTACGACGCTTCCTGCTGTGACCACGGCACCCTCACCGATCTCGACGTCAGGAAGAATGATTACGCCCGGTCCAATGAAAGCTCGCTTCCCAATGCGTACGCCGCGGCGTGCTTCTTTAAAGTGCGCAATCACAATGACACCGATCCCGATAAAAGCGCTGTCGTCGATTGTAATCAACTCCGGAAATCCTGTCTCTAGAACTACATTATAACTAATCCACACGTCCTTTCCGATTTTGACCCCACGCGCGCGGTGCAGGGACACGCGCAGATTTTGCCCGCCCGGCAAAAGCATCGTTAACATCTGAAGGATTCTATTTACTAATCCTCGAAGTGGATTCTCCTTCATCCGCTTACCTCTGAAATCATCCCGTGACTCAATAAATGACGCTTCACCTCGTCAAATGTTTCTAGTTCCAGCAATTCTGGCAAGTCAATCCCGACGCCGAATTCCTCGTCCAAAACTGCCAAGAGTGTAACCCCTCTAAGTGAATCCCAACCAGGAATGGCATCGAATTTGGCAGTTCTAATCTCGTCAAGAGTTGCGGTTGGAAAAGTGGACGTAAAGCAACGCGTCAAGCGATCGTCTTCGTCAAGCATTGGCACAGACCTCCTTTACATGGTGCGGCATTTTTGGGGCCATCTTTAGGAATGAAGCCTTGGTTAGGAGCGGATTGATCTCGATACGGTCGTCCAGTAGTTGCTGAAGAAATTCTATCATCGGGCCATTGCGGCTTGTAGACTCCAGCGCGAACGCAATTTCAGCGACATTGAATTTCTCAAAGAGGTATTGTAGGCAATGATATTCAATCCGTCGCGAAAAGGCCCGGCAACTCATCACCCAGCTTTCCAATACAAACTTCTTCTCCAACACCCTTCCGATCAAAACGGCAATTCTCCCCAAGCTACCGAATTTATCCTTATAGGACACTGTCACCAGGTGGGACCGGGCATCCTCAAGAAGTCTCGACCACGCAGCCTCGTCGTAGCGTCTACCATTCAGATTAAACTGGTTAGTCTTGTTGATCAGTTCAAAGGCCCGCGCATTCTCCCCAGGCTTTCCTAAATCGAAGGATAATCGCCCGTCCGCTTGTTGCAGAAAGAGGTCAAGTCGGTTGCGATCCTCGCCTCCAGGCTGCCGGAATGCTTCGGAGTTCCGTATACTCTCTAACCGCATAGAGTCCTCTTCGGAAATAGCGACCTTAGCGAAGCGGTTCCGCAAATCGCTCAACAGCCTCCAGAACGCGGAATAGTCGCTCTTCGGAAAGACTACACATTCCATGTCGGGAAAGGCGTCTTGCACCTCGGCAACCTCCATCGGACTGTCGTCAATGAAGACTACCGATTCTGCAAGAACATTCCATTTCTTTAGGATACGTTGCACCGATTCCGACTTCGGGCTCCAGTGGGCTTCGATGGGAAACACGCTCGCTCTTGAAAGCAGCAGATCGTCTCGTTCAAGAGCACGATCGACTATAGCAGCATCGTTCTTGCTAGCCGCGGCAATTAAGACTCCTGCGCTGGCAAGTGATGCGAGGAACTGCTGGTAGATTCCGTGAAGATGAGCATGCTCCTCCAGGTGCCAGTGAATTCCTTCTACGCCCACTTCGCCAAGGATGCCAGCCCACAACGTATCATCCAAGTCCGTAATCAACCCTTTCTTCGGTTCATGTCGGAACGCCAGCTTTGCAAGGAGTTCTCCAATTGCTGAGGCATGAGGGGTCTTGTAGGGAAACCCTTGTGTAATCTCGGTCCGGAGATCGAACCTTTTATCAGGCGGCGAGATCTCATCTAGACGCTGTCCACTAGCCACCGATACCCAGCGGTCAACCGATATCGCCTCGGCAAAGCAAGAGACATTCCTGCGAAGACTCAACTCAAAAGAACTACTCTGTTCTATGCCGGTATAAAAGAGCGGAGGAAGTGGCAATGTCGGCAGGCAAATGCAGGTAGGAGGCCGCGAAGATATTCCTTGCAAAGCACGCCGTAGCCGTTCGAGGCTCTGGTTCACCGAGTTCACAATATCCGGCAGTCTTTCAACCTGCCAGCCACCCAGGGATCTCAGGCCAAGCCGCGGATCAAGGTCTCCCCACTCAACAACCACAACCAGCGCATGAACCCCGCTCGACTCCATCCGTTCGACATTTCCCGTCAAATCTCCAAAAATACCAGTCTTAACTTCTACTCGGTGCTGGGGGTGTCGAATTCGCAGTTGCGCCGCCAGAAAGTTCTGCAAGTGAAGCGGCGTGAATCCGCAAGCCAGGAATACCGTCCGTTCGGGAGCATCTTTCGGAACAGGCTGTTTGAGAATTTCTAATGCCTCGATCAGATTCATGCGACTCCGAAATACTTAGATCTAGAACTCGCCAGAGACTTATGGGAAGGAGCAGAGAAACCGGGTACTGACCCAGATTTCATTTTCCCAACCGCCATGGCAAGTGCCGCTGGTGTTAGCGCGTCAAGGACTTCAGTATTTCATGCGGAGGTCAAGGCTGGTGGCGTGCTGGTGGGCGAGGCGGTTCATCTTTTCAACAGTCCAATGAATATCGGGTTGAGTCGATTTGAAACTGGTGATGCACGCACGACGGTAGTGCCGCTGAGCTACGCTTCCGACATCTATGCGATTTGGCGCTCCCGAAGAGATACTGAAAGCCCAGTGACGTACAGCCCATCCCGCGTGAATCACATCTGTGACTGCGGCATCGTGGTGAAGAGCCCAAAGTGACGTGGTTGCATCGCCTGCGCCTGCCTCTTTCGCTGCATTTGTTCTAAATAAACCATGAATTCATCGAGAGTGATTTGCTTACTGAAGTCATAACGAGTTGTAAGTCAGCTTCGAACTTCGTCGGGCGTAACATTCCAGAAAATCGGCGTTGCTGGATCTCGTTCTCCCGTCTCGTGAAATTGCGCTGAAGCTCATCAATGAACATCTGTGACCCCTTTTCCCGCAGCGTGTATGTGGCTGCAAATGGCCGAAGCACTGTTGCCATCCCGGAATTCAGAAGCGTTGAGTACTGCGGCAAGGCTCAAAGGCGGTCTGATCTCTGGGGTCATGATGAAATCACTTTTGTTGCGCAGATTCACGCCGGCTTCGAGATCCACCGAGTTCCCGTCCGCGCACCGCAAACGCAGTTCCTTCGCAATTACGATGAGATGAATCTGCATTTCGATCCGCGCAAAGAGTTCACCTATGCATTTTCTCGGACCGGCAGAGAAAGGGAGCATCGCGAGTTCATGTCGCTCGTTCGATTGACCAGCATCAAATCGATCTGGATCGAATCGATCCGGGTCTTTCCAAAGGTCAGGGTGCCGTTGGATCAGATACGGTGAAATATAGATCTCCGTTCCGGCAGGAACGAAGTAGTCGCCTAGCTGATCGTCCTTTAGAGCCTTGCGCGTCATAAGCCAGCCCGCTGGATACAATCGAAGCGTTTCTTCAATAACCTGCCGCGTGTATGTGAATCCCGGCAGATCGCCAAGTCTAGGGAGCTTGCTTCCACACAGCACTTGAAGTTCGCGGACAAGATTTTCTTCCGCCTCTGGACTCTTGGATAACAAATACCAGGTCCAATTCAAGGTCATGGCGGTGGTTTCGTGCCCAGCGACAATCAGCGTCATGATCTCGCTGACGAGCTGTTTATCCGGCATCCCTTGGCCGCTTTTCTGATCGCGCGCTTCCATCAGCATACCAAGCATGTCGGGAGCTATGACGCTCTGCTTCCGCCTTCGTTCCGCGACCTGAACAACCAACTTTCCCAGAGGCCTGAACGCTTGCGCAAACTGCAGGTTTCGCGCAGACTCGTCAGAGAGAATATTGAAATGGGGCGCAACCTCCTCGTAGTCGTCTCCAAAGATCGACTTCAGCACAATATTGAGGACCATGTGGCTGATGTCGCTTGTGATATTGACACTCAAGTTTTCTTCAGCTGCGTCCCGCCATTTCTTCAGTAAGGCCAAGTTTGCGGCCGTAATTTTGTCATACAACGCGCCAATTGCCTTTTCGTGGAAAGCGGGCTGGATCATCCTTCGCTGATGTTTCCAGACCTCACCTTCGCTTACCATCAGGCCATTGCCAAGGAGCAATCCGATGCGCTTGATCGCCTGACCCTTCTTGTAGTTCTGCCAGTTTTTTCGGAGAATGTGGTCTGCATATTGTGGATCATTTACCACGTATACGTTTGCCCCGTAAACGGAAGCTCTATAAATGTCCCCGTATTGCCTGAACTGATCGAACATCCAACTCAGGAGGTCGTCAGAAGCTTTGTACTTCTCGGCAGGTCCGGATGGAATTCGTCGAAGCTCCGAAGCCATTTCCATTGAACTCCTGTCTTTCTATACCTTCAGGTATTGCTCGTGATTCTCGTGCTCACTCGTAGTTTTCTCGGGCTCTCCGCACACCGAGTCCGTGTCCAAAGCTTCGCTCACTCCCAGCGGGAAGCACGATTTCAGCCACTGTTCGGATTGCCGCCGAACCGCTTCACGGCCGAGACTGTTTGCGAAGGCATTATTGGCGCCGTCAGTCACCCCAAGAACCACCCTACTCTCTCGGCCTGCAATTTTCAGCGCGTACTTAAGGTAATCGAACTCAGCCTTCCTAGGATTCATTCCGGAACCCTTCCGTTCCGGCGCCGTGAGCATGAGGATAGGCATGCCACTGGACGCCCGGTTCTTCCAGCAACAAAGCAGCGCACTGTTCGCATTCTCCGGCAGACTGCTCCAGCGAAGGTTTGACCGAGCCTTTCTCAGTGCTCCGTAGCACTTATGAAACAGTTTCCCCAGCTGGCTCTTCATCGCCCATACGGTCAGATCTTGCTGAATTTTCGACGGTTTCCTGGCCAGCGGCAAGTGGAAGTATGGACCAATCAATATGATGCCCCTGCACTCGCTGCTTGCCGCGGCCGCATAGAGTGCAGAGACCGCGCCCGCGCAATGTCCAGCGAATACAACCCCGGATAAATTGAATCGTGCAACCAATTCTCTGGCTTTGGCAGAGGCAATGGATGCGTACGCGCCTCGGTTAATAAAGCCCACCATGTCTGCCGGCGGCTCCCCCTGAGAGTCTCCGAATCCTGGCAGATCGAGCCGAAAAGACGGATAGCCGCAACTTGCGAACGAGTCGGCCAGGTAAACCGCCGCGTCGCCATTCTGGGCTCTCGTTGGGGACGTAGAATTCAGAAACAACACTCCGATACGTCCTGGAGCAATCGGAAGAGACCGCGGGTAAAAGCTCCCTTCATTAGGCCTGTGGTATGTACCCCGAATGTCGCCGTCTGGGCCGTCCAGCATGATCAATTCGCGCGTTTCAATTGCTTCTTGCATCGCGCCCTCCGCCTGAAAGTGCCAGGCCCTCGGCGACCCAGTCATAATTGGACGAGTATAACGAGCTAAAATCCTTGGCGTCGTCACTTCCAAAGTGGGGCCCAACCAACGGAGCTGCCTCTTTCCCAAGCTTCACTACCTTTACAGGCTTCCCGTATGCTGCGCAGGACGTGGCCTCGCTCTCCATCGCCGCTGGCAGCTCGAAGTCAAACGAGTCGTGCCAAAGGCGGCTTGACCAATGGTACCCCTGCACTTCAATCGACGATCCTTGTTCCAGCTGCCGAATGTACTCCCCGGCGGTTCTTCGATTTTCGGGAGGCTCGTTGAGTTGCCCCAACCCCGCCCAATGCAGAAGACTCGAGCGAAGCGCCTTGTTTGCGCTGGGAGGCGGAGACCAAAGCAACAATGCGTCCCCCATGCCTTCATGGAAGCTTCTTCCGGCGAGGATGGCGCCGACCTCGAGTCCATGAAGGATAAGCGGGAGTGCAGGCGACCGGCTCGCAATCCAGGCGCCGAGAAGCCTCACGTCTTCGCTCCAATTCTCAAAACTCATTTCTTCGAAAACACCTGTGCTCTCACCAACACCGCGATAATCATAGCGAACAACTTCAATCCGTCTTTCCGCGAGATATCGAGCCCAACGAACCCAGGGACGGTAGGAAAAATGCCTTTCGGAAGCAAATGGCCCAATGAGCAGAACTCGAGCTACGGGGGCCTCCACCTGGTGCAGCACCGTGTAGAGGTGCGCACCAGGAACTGTGAAGTAGCTGGCCTGCTCTGGCATTCGAGTTTTCATTTCACACAGATTTTGCAATTGCGATCCCCTGCAGATGATCAGACTGCCAAAGTCTCAGCCCGGTTGAAAACAATCTTTTCGATGAGAGTGCGGAGGAGATATACGCCTTCCAGAAGGTCCTTGCCGGGCTCAACCGGGTTCACGGCCATCTCTAGAGAGAGTGCACGAAAGAGCCCATCCGTGTGCGCAATGTCGCACACCCCGTGCACATTCGTATACTCAAGATCAGTCGAACCCTGCGCTGAAGCAAGGTCTGCCAGATAGCCCATGAACCTTTGGATAAACCCTTCGAAGAATGCCATTGTAACGACCGATTGCACCCCTGAAAGCCTGCCCAAGAACAAGCGAACGTTGTTCAAGTCCTCTTCGACCGCAAGCGCGTCTAGGTCCGTAGGGAATGCGTGGGCAGCTCTTACAAATCTGCGCAGCATCGCTGGATGGGCATCACGCACTTCCTCGTAGAGGTTCTCGATCAGAATCGGACGTGCTTCTTCCGACTTGACAGCAATAAATGCGGCGGTCATCCAGTAAATGAAATTCCCCTCAAGCACCCCTGAGTATCTCGCGATAATACCGCGCCGATCATCACTAGTTAGTTGCTTCGGGTCGGGCAAGGAAGTTATGAGATCATCGATCATCCCGTTGATGGTCTCGTTGATTGCCGAGTCGTGAGAAGGGCTCTCCGACTCCTGGGGCATCGATAACGTCGTGTTCATAGTTCACCTTTCTTCATGGTTTGGGTTTTGGGTTCGCGGGGAAAGCGCCGGAGCGCAGAATCGTCGGCACTCTAGCCCGAATTGCTCTTACGTCAAGAGAGTCGGCTCAGAAGCGCCACACCAAATAGAGTGCGGCCGGCTCAGTTCGAAGGGTGTGTTGGAGATGCAAAGGGCTTAGGCTCGCGTCTTTTATTCGGAACAACCTTCAAATCTGCTGCCTAGGTCCACATCACTTGGCAATTTATTACGGCAGACAAGCCCGTAGATTAGTTCACGAGTCTTAGCCAGACCTTTTGAATTCCAGCGCAACGGTAAAGGCTCACTCCGGCGATTGTGCCAAGCGTGTTGCTCATGAGGTCGGTCATGTCGGAGTCTCTGGTGGGTAGAAACCATTGCAAAGATTCGATCGTTAGGCTTAACAACAATCCGAGAAGGATGGCTGTTGCCGCCGGCAGCTTGACCGATTCCAGGAGCGATAGATATGCCAGTAGAAAGAAGCCGATCGGCATGAATCCCACAATGTTCACGAGGACATCGCTCCAAAATCCCCAACCGGGCCACCCGAATCGAAATCTGCGCCATACCGGTTCCAGAAAGGGCGGATGTAACAACGCAAAGCGTGCAGGCAATAGCAGATCCGTGCCAGCATCCAGTTGATTATGAATAACTGTTCCGCTGTGCTCACTAAAAAGATAGACCGCAACCGGAGCTTCTTCCTGCGAAACATGCGGCTCCTGGGCGATCGCCCAACTTTGATAATGTTCTGCGACTTGAGCTGCTGTCAGCTTCCGACGATAGATTGCCAGTCCCGATATCTCACCGGACCAGCTATTGTTGGACTTCGGCGAGTTGCCGACTACCAGACGACCAGTCAAGTTGTTGGTCGATACCCCGAGTATTGGAGAAGCCAATACAAGAACGCCGCGGATATAGACATCTGTATGGTGTTTTCCTGAAGTGATCGCAACGAATACGCGTTCATTCGGGCTAAACGCATCGCGGACGCTAATTTGTGCGGTCCTGCAGATTCCGCGTTCGTCGACGTTGTACTGCTGGACGACCAGGTCATTTTCGCTTTGGATGAGTCTGAATGGATCACCAGAATGTTCTGCGCTATCGAAAGCAAGGATCGTCTTCGAATTGTGAAGCTCCGTAGGTTTCAGCCATACCTCGATGCTGCCTGAACCGTCGTTGTTTAACCTGTCTGAACTAAAGTCGCCAGCACTTATAAGGCTGCCATGTCGACCAAACCGGATCGCGTTTTCACGTCCCACCCACTTCGCTTCATTCCTGGGACGATGGAACGGCCATAGCCCAGCAATCAGGACAACGCCAAGTGTAAGAGCGCAGAGAGCCCCAACATTCCCAGGGAATTGGCTAACGGAAAGTCTACCGACCATAGAGTGCGATGAGCCGGCTTGAATTGGCTGGGCGCAATGTCACTTGGTCATTTTGATTCTTCATGCTTGTGTTGTCTCCTCTAATTGTTCATTTTGGAGGCACATGTCCTGGCCATAGACGAAATTGCGCTCTGTGGCGAGCGATTGATCATACATCACTTCCGGTTCATACACGACCACTTCACTACCTTTGGTTGAGAAAGCGAAAGGAATACACAATAGTTTCTTGAGCCGTAGCCGAAGCGCTTCGCGCTTTTCCGGGGGCACATAGAACAACATGAAGCCACCGCCGCCCGCGCCCAGCAGCTTGCCGCCGAGGGCGCCGGCACTAAGCCCGGCCTCATAGATTTCATCAATCTCCGAATTTGAAATCTTCTGCGTAAGGGTCCTCTTTATCTGCCAGCTCTCGTCCAACAATCGCCCAAATTCATCGAGCGATCGATTCGGGTTTACGACAATGTCTTCAGCTTCGCCCACCAGCTGAAGCATTGCATTGAGTTCTCTCTTTTTGTGAGGGGTCATCTTCAATTGCTCCTGGGCAATTTCCGAGGCGATCCGAGAAAACCCCGTGAAATAGAGAGCAAGGTTCTGTTCAAGCTCGGCTATCCGGCTCTTGGATGCCAGGACGCGCTTCACGTCAATTGAACCGTCTGAGTTGAAATTGATTCGATTGAAACCACCATAAGCCGTGCTGACTTGATCTTGTGCACCCACCGCCTCTTGAAGAAGTTCCTGCTCCACGTGTATCGCCTCAGCCGCAATTGCATGTTTGTCACGCATTTGGTTTCTGAGGGCATAAAGGCCAAGGAGTAAGCCCACCGTGAATGCGGAACTGGTCCCCAAGCCCGTCCTTGCAGGCAGATCGGCAATATGATGTATCTCTATCCCCTCGTTGATTCCAAGGTATTGTAAGCACGCGCGAACCGAGGGATGCTGAATATCGTCGTTCTTACTTACGTTCTCAACCTTTGAGTAGGAGATGCGGCTGTGGTATTCAAAAAACGGCGGTAACCATCGACAGGAGATATAGCAGTACTTGTCGATCGTAGTTGACAAGACAGAGCCACCGCCCTCACGGTACCAAACGGGATAATCTGTACCCCCGCCAAAGAATGAAATCCGGAGCGGGGTGCTGGTAGTTATCATCTATTTAGCCTTTCAGGTAGGTTCGGGTGGCCCACGCCACATCGCCTTTTCAATTATGTTTTCGAGTTTACCGTCGCCCGTCTATCGGCGACAACTCTTCAGATCGCAGTATTGTTTCGGTGGCCACAAACAGCGATTTGGCAACTAAGTCAGGAGCACAATCGGCAGTCGAACTGGTTTCCACCAGTAATGCGGTCCTGCATCCCGCACTCTTGCCGGCTGCAACATCGTTGCACGAATCTCCAATCATCCATGACTCCACTAGATCAATGCCATGTTCGCGCGCCGCCGACAGCAGCATTCCTGGAGCGGGCTTCCTACAATTACACGGTGGTGTCATTTCGTGCGGACAGTAGTACACCGCATCGATAATAGCGCCAGCAGCTGTTAGCTCCACGCACATCCTGTGGTGTAGTGCATCTACCTCGGCCGCTGTTACAAGCCCCTTGGCAACACAGCGTTGATTGCTCACGACGATGACAAGGAAGCCGGCCTTTTTTAGCCTAGCAATCGCGCTGGCCACCCCAGGAAGAAAGTGCATTTCGTCCCAGCGCGTCACGTATCGGCCCTCGGGCATCTTTCTGTTTATTACACCGTCACGATCCAGAAACGCCGCTTTGTTCATGAAATATTGCTTTCTCCACAAGCTGTGAAATGACGTGCCCGATCAGAATGTGGCACTCCTGGATTCGCGGAGTCTCGTTCGATGGCGCACAGATGCAGAGATCCACTGCGTCTTTCAGCTTTCTACCACCGTCGCCGGTGAGTGCAACTGTGTGCAGACCCATTCCCTTGGCAACCGACAAAGCCCGCAAGACGTTCGTTGAATTGCCGCTCGTGGAAATACCTATCGCAACATCCCCTCGCTTTCCCAACGCCTCAATCTGTCTGGAAAAGACAAGGTCAAACCCGTAGTCGTTGCCTATGGCAGTGACGCACGAGGTGTTTACTGACAAAGCCAATGCTGGTAAGGCGGGCCTGTCGAAGGCAAACCGCCCGACGAACTCTGCGGCGATATGCTGAGCATCAGCAGCGCTGCCCCCGTTGCCGAACAACAGTAGCTTGTGGCCGGCCCGGAGAGATTCAATCAGCACTTCGCTTACACGGGCAATTGTCGTCACTGTCTCCGCGCTGCCAAGCAGACGCTCCTTCGCGCTGATTGAGGCCTGGATTGACTGGACCACACGCCGTGCGAAATCATCCCTATCTATCATTTAGTCTTCACACCTTTGCAGAACTGATTTCGAGCGTGGTTGTGACAAGGCCGTGTCATACAATTGATCGCAAAGCTGTTGGGCTCTTGCGTAGTCTTCCGGGGTACCTATGTCGATAAACATCCCGTGCTGCTCCTGCGCATATACGCCTTTGCTGAGCAGTCGCGGAAAAACATCTTTCTCTAAGCTGGCCGGTCCGTCCGGGATGTACTCAAGAACGCTCGGATCAAAGACGTATACGCCTCCGTTCACCAATCCGGGGTGACTGCTACCGGCCTTCTCCCGGAAGCCGATTACTTTCTGATCAAGGTCAACTTGGACAGTTCCGTACCGGCTCGCGTCCTCAACGCCGACGACCGCCATGCTGACCAACCCGCGGTGTTTGCGATGAAGTTCAATGAACTGATTCAGGTCGATTTCGAGGAATGAATCGCCATTCATTACCAGAAACTCCGAAGCTTGCCCCAATTGGGATTGAGCAAGCTTTACTGCACCCGCCGTGCCAAGCGGTTGTATCTCCTTCGAATACTCGATTTCGATATCCAAGCCATGGCCATCCCCAAATTCACTTTCGATCTGATCCGCAAGATAGCCAGTGCACATAACCAAATGGCGAATTCCTTGACGCCTAAGCTGTTGCACCAGTAGCTGAAGGAACGATTTATTGCCCACCGAAGCCAGGGGCTTCGGCGTCAAACGCACCACTGAACTTAATCGTGTTCCCCTCCCACCGACAAGCAGGAGAGCGGGGATGTCAAGCATTCTCCTCATGTTGGGAGCCCTTTGATCATATATGAAACTGCTTTAACACGCTTCTGGCGCGATTCGTTTGACAACACGACAGGGACAAATTCTGCCGTGCTCACACCATCTTGGTTCCAAAACGCCAGATAACCACGCCCTGCAAACACACGACAGAGCCATCGAGTCCATTCGCTTCGAAGCGGGGTCGAAATTGACTGCGTTTCCATTGCTTTCTGAGGCACATGGTCTTCGTGTCGGAGTGTAGGGGAGAGCCACGCCCTGGCGCGAGATACGGAGAAAAGAATCGATGCGAGTGGTCTCATGCCGTATGCCTCAGTAATAACTCCGCGTACACATTCCGCGTCAACTCGCCAACTGCGTCCCAGGAGTGATGGGCATAGGCATAATCCTTGATCTCTTCACGCCGCTTACTCAGATTTCGGTACAGATCGCTCGCAAAATAAGTCTCGATCGTTCTGGCTAAGTCTTCCGGATCGGCGGGCTTGCAGACATATCCCGTCTTGCCCTCGACGATTTCTTTCCGGAAAGAGCCCACGTCGGTTACGATCACGGGCAAACCGAAGCTATATCCCAGAAAAAGCACGCCGCTCTGAAAGATATCAATATAAGGGAGGACCAGGACATCTGCGGCTTTGAGATACACTTCCATCTCCTTATCCGGAATGAATCGAGTCTTCAGAATGATCTGTCCACGCTCAAGTTGGGAAGCCGCCATCCCTTGGAGTTCGTCCAGGTAATTCTCGTTTCCTCTTTGGACCTCGCCGGCAATGATCAGCCTGTAGTTTCCGTCGCAGGCCGTGATCTGTCGGAACGCAGCTAGCAGGTGTTCGACCCCCTTATATGGCTTGATTCTGCCAAAAAAAAGGACCGTTTTTTCATCGCCCAGGATGCCCAACTGGCGTTTTGCTTCAGGAGCAGTAAGATCTGTGTCCGGAAAGGCATTATTAACCGGATGGCGAATGACAGTTACTGATCGTTCATTGACCCCGAAATCCACCACGAGCTCACTCTTCATCTTTTCCGTATGAACAAACATATGATCGGCGAGCCGGTATTGGGCTCTGAGTGTAAGGCGATTGAGCAGCGAGTCGTTTGAGTCTCTTTTGCCTTGATTCACATTGTGCGCCGTGAGCGTGATCTTCTTGCCCAGCATTTTGTAATAAAGCATCAGAAGAGTCCGATCGAAGAACTGGACCTTGCTGTTCCACAGAATGTGAAACACCTGCGGTTGTGCGACCGCCGCGTATCCGATAAGGGATGTATAGTGCCGCAAGGTCCTCAGCAGCTTACTTGCCGGCGTCGCTCTTGCTCTTCTCGTTGGCCATAAATTAAGAAACTTGAGATTGGGCGTGACATGCATCTCGGGGCTGTCCACCTCGTCACTGCCGATGACTTCAAGGCGAATCCCTTTGGAGACAAGCGCCATTGCTAGGCCATACGCATACGGTCTATCAACCCCGCCAGTCAGCAGGGCGGCTTCGATTGTGGATGCTCGACCGCTTATGAATCTCTGTTTCATTTCAACGACAGTTAAGGAGTCCACGTCTGGGGTTTTCTCCAATAGCATCTTTGTGGTTCTCAGAGTGGGTGCCTGTAATTGAAGGCCACTCCTCCAATTTGTATGCAGAAACGAGCAGCAAAGCTGGCGGTGTTGTCCTCAAGACCTGGCGATGTCAGTCTGTAACGCGCGCTTGCTGCGTATCCTGCTGAGAGCTCTCTCGTACGCGGCGAGGAGATTCCCGACGGAATACTGCCATGCCAGTTCTGTCTGTATTCGCTTGCGCCCGAAATCGCCCATTTTTTGTCGCTCCTCAGGATGGTCGAGCAGCCAAAGAATATTGTTTGCAAAATCAACCACACGGTTTACATTATCGCTGTAAAGCGATGCGTCCTGCGCGCTGATTTTACCCTCTTTTAGATCGAATTGAACGATTGGTTTACCCAGAGCCATGTATTCCATGATCTTGATCATGGTCGAAATATCATTCATCTGACAAGGCTTGTCTGGGTTTACGCAGACGTCCGCCGTAGAAAGGACTTCAAGTAACTCTTCATCCGAGACCCTCCCAGTAAAATTGACCATTTCACCGAGATCTTTGTCCCGGATAATCTTCCGCAGTCCAGCGAGTGCGGCCCCCCCCCCGACGCAGGTGAAATGAATGTCTCCTCGTCCGAGGTTCTTAATGTGCTCGGCCACATCCAACAGGATATCCAAACCCTCTTGAGCGCTCATAACGCCTACATATCCAATGAGGTAGCGCTTGCCATATTTTAGAGCGGGATTTGGGGGAACCGGTTGGAAGATTCTCAAGTCGGGTCCATTGCGAACTACAAATACATCTTCCGGCGCCAGACCTCCGCGAGTCACGGCGATCTCCCTGTAACTATCGTTTGTCGACATGGCGACATCGCAAAAACGGAAGGTCAGCTTCTCCAACCAAACCTGGACCTTATAAAAAACGTCTTTCCTTTCGTATTTCGCGAGATATAACTCGGGGTTCACGTCGTGATGATCGAAGATATACTTGACTCCGAAAAGCTTGAAGGGTAAAGCCACCAAGAAAATGTCGTCAGGCGGGTTGCAACCCTGAATGACGTGGAATCCGCGGCGCAAGTAAATCCACCAAGCGTATAAAAACTGCCAAAATAAGGCGCATCCATATTCCCAAAGGTATCCGAGTGCGCTATTGCCTTCTTTGGGCATCGGATGCCGGTAAATGTGAACGTCCTCTCGTAATTCATAGCCTAGTTCACATCCCTTTCCCTTTGGACACAATACCGCTACTTCATAGTCCGCCTTGTGCAACGCGAGCGCTTCCTTCCATACGCGCGGGTCGAAGGGAACGGGCGCATTTTCAACTATGATTAGGACTTTCCGTTTCACGCGAGCCTCACGTGATTACCGAGCTGTTTATAGAGTCCGCCGAGTGCACAAAGCATAGTCGCTTGCCCCCAGTGCAGTGTGGGAGTCTTGTTGACCAGAAATCGCGAATACCGTCGATAGTAAAAATAACCAGTTCGATCCTGCATATTCGCAATCGTCCAGCGCGCTACCTTCAGCGCAAGCTGCAAGGCTTCGGGATCATGGTTGGAAAAGAACACTAAGGTGTCGATTGCCTGCGAGGAACACTGGATATCGAGCGGAAGGGTCTTATGGTCGTAGTATCTGGGCGTCCCATCTGGCAGAAAGAACGTCTTCTTCCAGAATTCGTATCCGTCCTTCAGATTCTGATCGAAGCGATGATCGTCAGTGCTCTCAACGTAATGCTTGAAACAGTCCAGAACGTAGCCCGTATGGAAGTTGTCAACCCAATGCGAATTCGCCTTTTCCGCGTAATACCATGATCCGTCGGGGCGTTGATGCTGCGCCGTGTACCGCATGGCCTTTTGCGCCAGCGCTCGATAAGATTCGTTCTTGGTATGGAAATATGTGCGGGCAAGAAAGCAGCCGGCGAGCGTATTTGCGTTATGGACCCAGGCGTCCATGCCCGGCGTATAGTTAATGCATATCCCCTCTCCGTCCGGACGCACCCTGATATCACGCACAATATGCTCGCAAATGCTGACCGCGATTTGCAGGTACTCATCCTTCCGGAAGTGCTCGTACCCGTCCAAGAACGCGTGTCCTATCAGCGACGTCCACACTACGGTCGGCTCGCCTTTCGCGATGAAGTTATTGCGTGACTGATAATCGAAGTGATTGCCCCAGCACGCTCCTGAGTAGCCGGGCGACCGGTGGTCCATTAGCCATTGCAGTGCGAACTGAGCTTTTTCGGCCCACATCGGATCGCCCGTTGCCTGGTGAAGCCGAAGGAAACCACGCGCCATAAAACCCATCGCCTTGGATGAATGTCCCTTTTCAACTCCAAGCAAAGGGCGCAGATTTAGGGGGAACCGGCGCACTCCTTGCTGGAGCGTAATAAGGAGCAACTTGTTTTCGAAGAGGAGCGGGCGCACGAATCTGGCGCTAAGGCCGTCGAATGTGTCGTAGCCACAGTAGTCATTTTTCTCCAGCCAACCGAAAAGACGGAGAATCGAATCAAAGAATTCAGACTGCACAGAGCTGTTCTCTTCCCGGGCTTCGCACTGCTTACCAACAGATGCCGTCATACTTGCCATTTCCGCTCCTTTGATTGCCGATACGCACAAAATCCACTAATCGTTGGTCGTAGCGAAGCTTCTTTGGAACCTCCTCAAAGTCAGGTTCCTTGTTGCCGATCACCACGGTTTGTGCGTGTTCCAAGACTGCCTCAACACTTGGGACCATGAGTTTCGATATGTGCGGAACGCGATTGAGAATGAAATCTCTGTTCGCTCCAACTAATCTGGCTAGATTTACGTTCTTGTCAAAGATGCGCAGGTCATGGCCCTTCCCGATGAGACGCTCAATGATCTCAATCATGGGACTTTCTCGTAGATCGTCCGTTCCTGCTTTAAAACTAAAGCCGAGTACGCCGATCCGTTCGTGTCCTTTTGCCATTATGAGTCGAAGGCCGTTGGCGATCTGCAATTCATTGCTCGGCAGGATGGAAGTCAGGATCGGCAATTCCAAATCGTGCATCTTGGCCTTATAGGTCAGGGCTCGGAGGTCCTTGGGCAAGCATGAGCCGCCAAAAGCAAACCCGGGCATAAGATACGCGGGAGAGATGTTGAGCTTCTTGTCCTGACAGAAGATCTTCATGACCGCATGCGCATCCACAGGAAAGGACTTGCAGAGATTTCCGATTTCGTTCGCAAAGCCGATTTTGAGCGCGTGCCAACTGTTATCGACGTATTTAACCATCTCGGCGATCTCTATGTCTGTCCTAATCAACGGTGCGTCCAGCTTTGAATAGAGCGACGCCAGTATGTCCCCGCTCGCGCGATCTAACTCTCCAATTACGGTCTTGGGTGGGGAATTAAAATCCCTTACTGCCGAACCTTCACGCAAAAACTCAGGATTATTGCAGAGTCCGAATTCACTTCCGGCCTTCTTCCCTGAATATTCTTCTAGAACAGGGATGACAAGTTGGCGCATCGTGCCGGGCAATATCGTGCTGCGGATTATAACAGTATGCCGGGTCGGCTTATTCTTTAGCGCCTCACCTATTAACTGACACACGCGCCTGATGTAGGTCAAATCCAGATTTCCGTTCGACTGACTCGGGGTGCCAACGCAGACGAACGAAAGTTCTGTCTCGCGAATAGCTTGATCTTGGTCGTCCGTTGCACGGAGGCGGCCCGATCTGACTGCCACGTCGATGATTTCTCCAATTTCTGCCTCAATGATCGGAGACTGGCCAGCGTTTATGATGTCGACCTTTGCGTGGACAGGGTCTACGCCGATGACCTCATGACCGTCTTGCGCGAGGCATCCCGCAGACACCGTTCCAACGTAACCAAGTCCGAAGACACTGATTCTCACACCGCCTTCCCTTCCCCAGCAAGGCAGATGTCCATCACCGGCAATGAACTTTCGTGTATTGCTCGACTTAGTTGGGAAATCATGAATTCCTCATTGGGCATCTCCGAGCTGAAATCAGTGAGCCGAGCAGACGCGTCTAAGCTAACCGCTATTGGGCGAAATCTCATAGGGCGGTTCAGGGGGCATTGTCAAGTTGAGATCTGAATCGAGCGCTTCCGCCGAATCAGACCATTCAACTTGGCTGACGAGGCCGAAAGACCAGGACAGTCGGTAGCGCTGGCGTGTCGTTTTGAATTGATTCCAAAACGTCAAATCTGCGCTTGATCAAATTGATCTTCCTGGCCGGACGGATCTTGATTTTTCCGGTCTGATCGCCCGCATAGAGTCTGACAATAAATACACCACTGCTCTTCAGGTGCTTTGAGAACTTGCTCAGTATTTCGAGGACCTTTCCGTAAGGAACATGGTACATGGATTCTCGAAACAGGATAATGTCAAATTCCTGAGCAGGCGTGTATCCGAGAAAGTCGGACCTGACAAAGCTGTTCTTTGCTGCCCGGCCGCACGCCTGGGTTCGCTTTATTGCTTTGGCTAGGGCTACCTCGGAAATGTCCACCCCGATATAACTTCGGTATACATCAGACGCCAGTTCATTCGCTGTGTTGCCAGGACCGCATCCAAGGTCCAGTATGTCGCCTTTTTTTGCATACCTTTCCAGGAAAGGGTAGACGCAATCTCCAACAGTATTATCTATGAAATTCCATTTGTCCCCTGAGAAATCCCTATCCCAGAGCATTTTCTTGATGCTGGAAGGTCCGTAGCTCGCGAGAAACCCCTCCACGAAAGTTCTCGTGCGTTGCACAATATACATGTCCTGATCTCCCTTTTGAAATCTAGCTTCCGGCTGGTGCCGGCTCACTTTTTCTGTTCACGCATCAAGTCCTAAACTCCCTGGTTCCTCGGTGCGACGGATTCCCGAAACAGGAATCAAAGCATTCCCTGTCCGAATTCCGGAAGAATTCTCGTCCGGTCGTGTATTTTATTCATACTCGGTGTTCCGTCCGAACCTGTATGATCTCGACCTCATCGCGGCTAAACAATTGTAAAGAATAGGACTTACGCGAATATTTTACCAAGGTAATGACCAACCGGCAAAAATGGTAATGTAATTGCCCTTGTCACTGCTAGAATTGTGTCAAATTCTGGTTAGGTTCCGATAAATGAACGAGGCCGACCTGCTCGGTGACGCTATGCGCGCCTTTCGTTCGGTTCTTGATCTTTAGGCGCTAGACAATTGGGCGCTAGCCATAATAGGTATTGGTAGAAGCCCCGAAGGAGCTCATTTCATGGTTCGCAATCTGTCACATTCACTTTTGTTGTTCTCCCTCTTGTTGACAGTCTCCCCCGCCGCTCACCCCCAGACTCAACTTTGGACAGGAATCATCGACCCAAGTCGGGCGATCAACTGGACCAATGCCGGAGTCGTTGGCGGCATCCCTACGCGCACTACAATTTGCACGACACTTGGCGCGGCTGGCGAATCCTCAAGTTACGCGCAATCCGTGACAGGCAGCCAGATCAACACGGCGATTGCCGCATGTCCTGCCGGCCAAGTGGTCTATCTCAACCCCGGCACTTATTCGATCAGCACGGGCATCAAGATGGTCTCAAATGTGACGCTGCGCGGCGCCGGCGCGAATCAGACTTTGCTCGTCGTTCCCGCCAGTGGCTATAGCGGCAGTACCTGCGCTGCCATTGTCTGCTTTACGTCCGATGGCAACACTTATAGCGGTGCGTCATCGGTCCAGCCGGGCGCATCGAACGCGGCTACCTGGACCACTGGGTTTACGCAAGGAACGACACAAATCGTTCTTAGCTCGATAGGAAGCAACGGCCTGAGCGTGGGCAAGTGGATCATTCTCGATCAGGCAGACGTCGCAAGTCCTAGTGGGAATCTGTTCTTCTGCGACACGAACCCGACCACCTGTTCCATTCAGACTGGCAATGGTTTTCGGGTGGCAGGCGGGGTGGATCACGGGCTCGCCCAAATGGTGCAAATCACGGCCTGTTCGCCATCTTGTACCAGTGGGAGCGCTTTTACGATTACCCCTGGGCTTTATGGACAGAGCTGGTCAAGCAGCTCGTCTCCGGGCGCGTGGTGGCCTGCCACAACCGTGCAATACGCCGGAATCGAAAATCTTTCAATTGATGACCGTCTCGACACCGGCAACTCAAGTTCCGTCATTGTTTCGTTCTTCAATTGTGCGAACGACTGGGAAACGGGTGTCGCGACTTTCTATCCCGGAAGGTCGCATACGCAAATGGCGGATGCCGCGCACATCACCGTCATGAACAATTATCGCTGGGGCACCAAGAACGCTCTCAGCAGCAGTTACGGTGATGAAAGCTATCTGACCAGCGACAATTTGGTCGTGAACAACATCTATCAGCAGGTCAGTTCCCCGCAGATGACGCAACTGGACACGGGTACGGTGCGGGCCTACAACTATGACATTCTAGACCTTTACTGCCAGAACTCCAGCCAGTGCAATTCCCCCTCCGGTGCGCCAAATTCCACGCCGGGCGGCCCACTCGGTTTGACGACGACGAATCATAATCCGGGGGTTATGGATGTTCTCTGGGAGGGTAATATCACTCCCGGTTACAAGTCCGACGACATCCACGGATCCGGCGCCATGTCCACTTATTTCAGAAATCAGGTATACGGGTGGAGCGCAGGATCGGCGAACGCCAACAATGACGGATTCTGGAACTGGGCAATACAGATTCTGAGCTACAACCGGGCGCTGAATCTCGTCGGTAACATCATTGGGAAACCTGGATTCGCAAAAACGTACCAAGGCACTGATACAACAGCAAACACGACTGGAGAGATTTACGATCTTGGCTGGGGAGACGGTGTAGCAAATGACCCCGGAGTTGCAAGCACGCTGCTTCGTTGGGCAAATTGGGACGCCGTGACCAAGGCAACCAGGTTCTGTGGATCTTCCATTGACCCCGACTTCTCCGCCGCCACATGCAACGGCCTCTCGGAAATACCAACGGCTATCGGAGCCTATCAAAGCGCTGTTCCGACGCTTGGCGACACAGCAGCGGGACAAGGACCTTTGCCGACATCATTCGCATTTGCGTCCAAACCCTCCTGGTGGACATCCGGCAAACCATGGCCGCCAATAGGACCCGATGTAAGCGGGGGCAACCTGCTCGTCTGTACCAGTGGAACCTATAACGGATATCTGGTGACATCCTCATCCCAATGTGCGGGCGGCACCTCGGCGACTGCATTGAATGGAATGGTCAATAGCATCCCGGCGATGGATTGCTACCTGAACATGATGAAGGGACCTCCCGACGGGTCCGGCCCGATACTCAGTTTCAACGCCGCGTCATGCTATAGCAGTGTCTCTCCAGCCCCGCCCTCCGCGGTCAATGCAACGCCAGTGCCCACCGGTGAATGACAATTCAAATGGCGTCCTGGAGTTGGCAGACGCAAGCGAGCTCGGGGCGGGAGAGTCAACGACCCTCCTTTTGGACGATCATCTCGTCGATGGAATCAAGGAGATGAAGGTTCTCGTCCGAGAACTTGCGCGCAAACAACGCTTCCACAGGGCCTTCCGAGAGTCCACCATCGAAGACTCTCTCGCAAGATCTAAAGTGCGCGACATGGCGATTATCGATCATGTCAGGATGGGGCGCAGGGACGGACCAGTCTTCGTAATGCAGGTTCCCGCACGTACGGGGGCCGAATTCGGAATTACCCAGGATTGTGTGAAGAAAACTCTCATCCGCAGCGAAGGTGTTTTCAAAGAACCTTTCCATCTGCGGATGTTGGAAGATGAACTCCATCAGGAATTGAGAAGCACTTTCAGTAAGCGCCCACCAGGTGCGACCCGAGTACGGCTCCAATTCCCCCAAGTGTTTCTTAAGGTCTCGCTGGGCCAAACCTACCTTAGCCAAGGCTCTCGATGCGAATCGGCGCACTGGCTTGTCCGACTCGTATCTTAAGGTGGTGATGCGCGCAAGCGGTTTCCCGGGAGCCGGTACTTTCACCAGGTTCATGAATTCAAGACCGCGATTGGCTTCGAGATACGCGTGAATATATTTCCGGCTTCTCAACGGGTATTCACTCCCACTCAGAAGGACCAGATAGTCAAAGTGCTGAGAAAACTTGAGGGCTTGCTCGATTAACAGAAGTATGGCTCGCACCTGAGAGTACTCGCCCCAATACACGGGGACACGTTTCCCGCTAAAAAAGACATTGTCGCCGCGTGTTTCAGAAAAGTCAGAGATATCGCTCTTCTTGTCTATATGGATGAAGAAGGCGCAATCGTCGCACGAAAGCGCCTGCACCGCCCTCTGGAGCAGCCGTGGATTCCTGTGAGTGAGAATGAGGTAGGCGATTTTCAACTGTACTTCTCGATCCGACTGTCGGAGATGGCCGGCGTCTTCTTCAATAGAATCGAAGAGCGGATATCACGTAACGAGGGCCCAACAGACCATATATTCATGGGGTACCCATCTTCGCAAATATATCCCCGTAACCGGAGATTTCAGTCAGCGATTTTTTTAGTATGGGCGCTTTCACCCAGGAGGAAAGTTCGAAGCGCTGAGGATCTTCCATTGCATAATTAAATAAAGCGCCGTTGAACTGGTCCTTGTCCAAGCATCGGAAGGTGGCAGCTAGGTTGTTCGTGTTGAATTCAAATGAGAGGAGTTTCGGAAAGACGCTCAGTCCATCCAGAACCGATTCCTCGAAACCCTCCACGTCGATCTTGATGAATGCTGGCGAGCCGTACTCGGAAACCAGGTCATCCAAGGTGAGCATGGCGACCGGCACTTTTCGAGAAGCAACCGTGTTCGGAATCCAATCGTCACGCATAGATGAGAGATCGTCCCTATCGTCCGAGACATTCAGCGTTACAAGTCCCGCCTTTGGGCCCATGACGGCATTTAATATGGTGATTGGCAAATCGGGATAGGAAATCTCGATGTGGCGAATGCAATCCAGGTTCGGTTCGATTGCAATCACCCGATGGCCGAGTGAAGCAAACAATGCAGAAAAATTTCCGACGTTTGCTCCCACATCGAAGACCAGTCCATCTGGTGGCAAAAGCGGCGCATAGAAATTCCTCATATTCCTTTGACGTTCACGTTTCTGATGGTGAAGCGCAGCATTCAGAACGCGACCGAAGTGGTGCAGGCCAAGCACCCAAAGGCCCTCTTCAACTCTTTTGCGAGATCGTCTCATGGCAACTCCCCTACCTCTTCTCTAAAAACCGCGTCCCTAGGCCCGGCTTTCGACGATAACTACCGGCTCCATCGCCGCCGGACGAGCAGCAAACCGCTCGGGCCGCATTTCCTTCATCAGGCGAGCAGTCTGTCGAAAGGGCGCGAGCCCGCGGTGAAGAACGACGACCGCCAAGAGGTAGAGCGCGAAAAAGAGAGCGGAATTCGTGATGGCTCGTGCGAAGGCGCCGGATGCGCCGGCGGTAGTCGCAAACGGCGGCGCAACGTGAATGACCCATGCAGATCCGCCTCCCGCCAATGCTGAGGCAACAAGGAATCGCCAGGTAACGGATACTACGGACGTCGCTCGAAGACCGATCGGCTTGCCCGCGTACCAAAAAGCGGGGATTATGAGCGTGAAAAACGAAACGGTCCATGCCAAGGCGATCCCGCGGGGTCCCCAAGGTAAAGCAATGATGAATAAGGCCATTGTCCAGACAAACTCGATGATGCCCCAACGGAACGAGCGGTCGGGCCTTCCGATCGAGACGTGAATCCAAGCGTGCGTTTGATAGAGCAACATAACGCCAATCCCGAGGCCGAAGAGGGTGAAAACCCGGCCGGCTTCTCCCCACTTCGGGCCTAGAAGAAAGAGAATCATATCCTGGCCTACGAGTGTGAAATCGGCGCCAATGCCCATTCCCACGAACGCCAGGGCCGATATGCCAGCCAAGAAGTTCCGCTGGTACGCAGCGCGATCTTGGTTGAACCGGCTTAATGTGCCCACCGCAATTGCGGTCATCGGAGACAGCAATTGATTAGCGGGAAGCCAAAAAAGATCGAATGCCCTCTTATAGAACCCCAAGGCCGCTGCGCCAAACCGCCAGCCGATGAGCAGGTTGTCGGCGTTGCCCGACGCATAACTAAAGCAACGCCGCCAGTACACGCTCATTGCGAATTTCACCGCATCGGCGGTGCCCGGGACTTTTCGGGGCAGGCTGGGGACCCAGCGACACAGGAAAAAAGTGCCGAAAGCCTTGCTGACTGGTTCCATGATATTGCCGGCCACCAGCGCCCAATAGCCCCAACCCGCGATGGCCAAAATGATCGACACCAGAAAGCCAACCAAGCGCGCCACAAGGCTATTGATCGAGACAGCCTTATAGCGCGTGGCGCGGTTGAGGAGCGCAGAGTGAATCACGGAAGCACTGCTGGCAACGATTGTCAGCGACATGCCTACCGTCACATTCCTCACGAGCGAGTCGTGGTAAAAGCGCGCCAGCAATGGTCCGAGGCAAGCAAAAAGGAGGGCTAAAATGATCCCTCCACCAACGGTAATCCAGAATAGATTGCTTGCGAGAGAATCTGTGACATCCTCGCGCTGCAGGATTACCTCCATAAATCCACTCCACCCGAAGCTGCATAGGAGAAGACTAAAGGTATTCACCATGGTCACGACGCCGAAGTCGGACGGCGCGAGCAAGCGCGCAAGTGCCATGGTCCAGACCACCTGCGCAAGAAAAGCTATTCCGGCCGCAAGTACCGATATTCCGGCACCTCGGACTACAACCCGGCGTAGCCCGTGGCCTGCGGCGATAGGATGGAACGCACCGCTCGCATCGAAAGGTCTCAATGTCAGTTTCCCCGCATCGTAGAAATAGTCAATGGCAATTCACAAGCCGGCAAAGCAGGTGTCGAAATCGACTTCCGCATTGCCATCGATTCGGGGCGTGAATAGGAAAGGCATCCACTCACACCAGAGTTTCCAAAGCAGATGGCGGTTTGATTCGGTCGACCGAAACCTCTGTGTCCAGGCCCACGATGGTGAGACCATCCAGTGAACAAAATCAACCCACCCTGCGGTGGCGAGGATGCATCGAACTCGTGGGAAGGCGCCTAGTTGTGAACCCGTCGAGTACGCAAACGGGGAACTTGCTGGATCCCGTTCCCCACCAAACCGGCTGCAACCCCGCTGGATGCGATTACGGCCAAAAGGAGAGCAATCCACGAATCAGTGAGTTCCCGGAATCCAGCCTCGGAGAAGCTGTAGATCGCGGAAGTACCCATATACGCCAGCATAAGGCAGCCGATCTCCTGATTGCGGCGAAAAGCTGCGCAAACGCGCCGATAACCGCCGATGAACACGAACCCGATCGCGCACAAGCCCACTGACCCCAGGTTGAGGTAGGTCTCGATATACCCATTGTGGGCAGAGTTGATCCCTTTAAGATAGGGACCCAGCGCAATCAGATTGCCTCCGTAGGTGTTCCAAAAGCTCTCGAATCCAGCACCGACTAGCGGGTTTGGACACATGGGGATCACAGTCTTCCAGATATCTGTGCGTCCGGTAAAGGTTGCGTCCCTGCCCAACGCGCCGGTCACAGCCCCCTCACCCCCGAACAACATAGCGACGCCTCCAAAGCACAGAATCATCAGGACGAGCGCATGAATCCGCTGCGGCCGGCGCTTTACAAACGGCAGGTAAGTACAGAGAATTAACGTTGAACCAAGCACAAAGCAGGCGATGGAGGTTGCCGAATGCGCCATGGCCAGGACCGCTACTCCGAAACCGAGCACCGTTCCCTGGGCGACCAGCCGGCGCATGCGGCCGGGCTCGCGCTTGGAGCGAAACAGATGGAATAACACCCAAAATACTCCAATTGAGATTACATATGTCATCATGCCGAGGGAATTCTTATTCGTTGACACTCCCGTGCTCACCGGAAACCCGCTCGGGTCATATGCGCGGCCCAGTGCCGAGTACTTGGACAACACAATGGAAGCCGGAAAAAGCAGCAGCCCCACGTAGGTGAATATCCGCCGCATCGCCTCGATCGGCTTCGGGTCAGTGACAATGACCAGAACCATCACTAGTTCGCAGACATCCTTTATCCACCGCTTGAGAGCAACCTCAGGGATATGCGACCAGCAGATACTTAGCAGGCAATAGATATAGAAGATGACTATGGGAGAACTTGCCTTGAGCAAAGGCCCTATGCGGCCGCGCCGGACCAAGACCATAACGCCGATTGCGAGCATAATCGAATAGACGACTGCGTCCAGCGGACTTCCGTCAAGCTGTGCCTCGAGGCTGCCTCCGGGCGTCCAAAGATTGACCCCAAACCAAATACCGAGCCAGGCGGATAGAGGCCTGGAGCCGACAATCCACAAAAAGATCAGCGGCAGCCAAAGAGCCTTGGAAGGCCGGTAGAATTTGTCGCGATCGAGATATAGAAGACACACCACCCCTAATGCGGTAATGAGCAGTGCTGTCGACAATCCCATTCCATTCACCTTTGATGGCGGGTCCGGGGTTGGCACCACGGCCTTGAGTCTGCACTCTGACCAATGTAATTGAATAATGCCCGATCTAAACGATTTGGATTCGAACTGAGCCGAGACTGTCGTGCCGGCACAGCTAAGGGAGGGAAGCTATTAGGTCTTTTTTGCCGCCTTCGCGCCAACCTGAAACGGTTCTGGAATAATTGCGCAAACGTGATTCGCTGCATGGATCCGAACTCGATCCTGATTGCGGCTCGACCGGTGCGCCAAGTCCAGGGATCAATGCCTTTCCAGAAAAAGCCTCTGCACAAGTTCCAGCGTGATTAGCTTGTGGATCGCTGTCGTGAAGTTTCTGGTCCCGTTCAGATGATCCCTGACAACGGTCTCAAGAGTCTTCTTGTGAAGATAAGGCCGCGACATCGTCATAGGATCGAGCAATATCTCGCGCACGTAATCCGCGAGTTGATCTCGATACCAGACCCGGTAATGGAGCATTTTATGGCGCCCTAGAAATAGGCGCTCCAGACGCAGTCTGGAAAGAAAATGATCGATCCGAGCTACTGACTGTGGCATTCCGTAATCGTAGGCGTATTCGGCTTTGAACGTGAATTCCTGAGAAGCATGTGTGAGTGCGGAAGTCAGGGGTCCTCGATTGCCGCCGACGCCGCGATCAGACCGAATGCGTCCCAAAGCCGGACTCCCCTCTTTGATCAGTCGCAACCGAACGTCTCCATCCGCGGCGCCTTCTTTCGGGGCACGATAAACTGTACGCACGAACTCGTTGTCCATAAATGGGGACCTGACTGTCAATTGGCTTTGCTCAAGTGCCAGGATGCCGTGGTGGTACCACGGCGATTGCCGAAAAGCAGCGAATGTCACCGGATGCTGCTGGCGAAGACTTTCATACGTGGCCCGTGCGGCATTGACATACGAAAGGAATTCAGGACAGAACAGCCCAGCCAGAGGTTCCATTGGTTTGAACATAACTGCATGGCGCAATATCTCACTGCCGTATGTTCCCACGATTTTCGCTGGTGCGACCTCGCGGGCCCTTTCGCTGAGATAAAGATCCGATGCCCGATAGACGTCAACCGTCCCTTCAGTCAGATAGATGCTCCGCTCGGCATAGTGCGGAAACCGGTCCAGGAATTCATTTCCGACGGCGATCACCTGATGAGGCTGTTGGCAAACGCTTGCGACTTGCCGGCCGATGCGCACATCCTGCGAATCACGGAACACACTGCCAAATGTGTAACTGGGAAGTGAACCCGGAGCCGGCGGATGACACGCCAAAATCACTCGCGTGTCCAAACCACCAGTCATCGCAATGCCCATCCGTTGCTGACCAGCGAAGTATCGGGGAAGCCTCGTCGAAAGGATCGAACGAAGCTCCTCATAGTAGGATTCTGCCGAAAGGGATGTCTGCTCCTCCCACTGAAGTGGCTCGAAATATGTATTCTTGCTGTCCAGGAGGGCGTTCCGGAAATTCCATACGGAAGCCGCCGGCAGTAGTTGAATGTCCTTAAAAATCGTTCGATCTTCCTGTACACAGCTTAAGGCGACAAACTCGCCAAGAGATCGCGGGTCAAGGTTCCGAAGCTGAGGACACGCCGTCAGTATCGCCTTAGCCTCTGTGGCGAAATAGAAGGCTTCTTCCGACTGATAGTAATAGAGCCGGTGCATGCCATAGCGATCGTTGAAAAGAGTAACGATGCCGCGCGCACGGTCTGCAATCAGTCCATGGAACATTCCATTCAGATTCTGAACAAAGTTTGGGTCCTCCTCATACAAGTGGACCAGGAATCCGGATTCAGAAGAGTTGATGGAATGGCCGCGGTTCCGGAGCTGCGGGCAAGTCTTAGGATCGCTATACTCTTCGCCTGAAAAGACTAGTACGACATCATCGCGTTCGTTGCGGAGGGGCATTGAGTCCGAAAAGGATCCCTTCAATGCAGTCCAACCGACATATACCCCTAGCGATTCATCCTGCCAGGTTCCGCTGGTGTAGAAAGCCTCATGGCAAATAGCATTTACCATCTCGAGCATCTGTCCCTGAGCACTGGAACGAGGCTGTTTGGTGATTAGACCGACAATTCCAGGCATGTCCCTATCCCATTTGTGCTGACGACTGTGATCTTGCGGTGTACCATCCAGCGCGGTAACTTCGAAGCTTTGCGATAAGCGGCTCAGGAAGACGTTCAATGAACTTACGGTGCATTCCCATACGGAATGCGAGCGATCCATTCCACGTTAGAGGAACGTAGTACCGGGGTATATTCACGCGTTGGAAGCCATTCCGCTCCTTAAAGTCGCTCAGGCTGTCCCGCTGCTTGTTTCCGTAGGCGAAGTTGGAATACACGAGATAAGGAATACTCCGATTGGCGCAAGACCGAACAGCCTGCACAATCAGAGCATTCGTCGGGGCTTTCTCTCGATGCTTGATCATCGAGACTATGTGCATCAGTCCGGCTTGAGTGCGAGTTTCGTCTATTGTCAGCTTAGCGAAACCAATGAGAGCATCATCAAAAAATGCACCGAGAAATACGCTGCAATCGAGAAAGGTTCCCGCATACTCGCGCACTCTTTCGAGGCTCATTCCATAGTGCGGGAAACGCTTGCCTTGGCGAATCGTGCACTCGTTATAGATTCTCCATATCCCCTGGATAAGCTCTTCATCGAAAGGTATTTCCCGCAGCCGGACCCCCTTTTTCTCGGCCTGTTTGGCTTTGTTCCGCCCCTTGAAGCCGAGCACCTCCGTCCACCAGTGATCAAAAGAAGTCACAGGGAGAACGGCCAAGTTGTCCCATTCCATGGGGTAGTTGTATTTGGGAGCAGCCTGGGGAAGCCCTTGCATGAAAGTGAAGAGATCTATCCTTTTACTGCACTCCCGCAGGCCGGAGATCAGCTGACCTGGATCATCGAGGAAACAGTACTTTTCCCCCTCAATGCTCGCAATCCGAAGCAGGTTCCCTCGGACGTGAATCTTTCTTCCGCAAACTGTTAATGCCGATTCCATAAGTGAATGCTTTCTATGCCCAAATTCGAGAGTCGACGCCGACGATGCTTATGCCCGCTCTCGATTGTTGACTTTGGCGTTACGCTGACAGCTCGAGGTGGGATGCAACCACTTTGAGACTGAGCAACGTTACGTTAACGATTGGCGGAGAGGGAAGGGATTCGAACCCTCGGGTGAGGTGACCCACCACAGCCAGCAAGCTAGCCGCTGCCTTAGCCAACGGCGACCTCTCCAAACTTGTAATTTCTTAACTGGTTTTCAGGCTGCCAACGGAACATGGAATCTTCGATTCCATCCGTGAGTGCGGCAAGCCGCGCCGGCACGTGTTGCTCAGCCGGGTTTAAATGGTGATCGGAAAGCGAGCAAGACAATGTTGCAACTGCGGCGCATCTAGGCCAGAAAGGAGCTGTCACCGCCCCCGCCGGTTGACCCGAAGCTTCTTGATAATGCCAAAGATCAAGAAGACTTAAAGAAGCGGGTTAGAAGTTTCCCCCGGGATGAACAACATGGGCCTCAGCACTCTACTGAAAAACGTAGCCGCGAAGAGCGATCTTCCTCAATGCCGAGCTACAAACTTTCTTAGACGGTACATTTGTTCTTGTCGTGTGAAGGCGACCAGTTCGCGGGATACGGGGATCTCCATTCCCCGCAGCAACGACCAGGTGTAGCCCGCTGCCAAAGCAAGTCCGCCGATGACGACGGGCGAATTCTTCATTTGATAGAGAGTTCGGGACAGTTCCCAAACCGGGTGGTTCCCGACCGAATAGTCCTTCACTCCCATTCTGAATCGAGCCTTCAATGCGCCTTGCTGGGCTGTACCCATGACGCGATAATGAATGCATACCTTATCAGTGAACGTTCTCGTCTTCCACCCCTTCATCCTCGCTGAGACGACCGCGACGTGATCAATGCAGCCTCCCTTCAGAGGGAGATACCCACCAATCGCTTCAAAGCATTGGCGACGAAACAGTTGACAGCCGCCCCAAACATTCTCGATATTCTGGACGCGATAGTCGTACTGAAATTTCCCCTCGCGGAAGGGTGCGCCTGCCACCCCCAGTTGTGGGTTTTCAGCCATCTTTCCGGTTAGGAACTCGAAATGCTCGGGTTCGAACGAGACATCGGCGTCGAGATTGCCGACGATTTCGAATTCAAGGCCTTTGACCCGATCGTAGCCAGCATTGAAGGCATGCACTTTCCCCGCGAAATGCCGTTCCTTCCGTTCCGGCATTCGAAGCAATTCAATCCAGGGATAATCGTCAAGGTATCTGCTTACAATCTCGTCCGTTTCGTCGGTTGAGCCGTCGCTGACAATGACCCAGCGGAGCGGCTGATGGGTCTGCGCAATCATTGACCGGATCGTCAACTCGATGTATCGCGACTCGTTGCGAGCCGGCGTGATGATTACGTACGTAGAGGTTTTTGTCATGTCGGTACGAGACTACTGCTTATTCTTTGTCGAAAAGCCTGAATATTCTTGCATCGCGTTTCATGCAGGGACGGGAACAGCTCGACCATGTGCTCCACTTGCCAGGAGTGCCCAACCGCGAAACCGTCAGTTAAAGTCTCCGAGTCCCAGGAAGATGAGCAGTGACGGCGCTGTGCTGCTTATCTCGAAAATGACTCATGTACAGCCTTTTCGAAATGCCCAGAGTTTGACATTCGATCGAGCTCCGGAGTGGAACCCGATTTCACGCGACTCTCTCTTCTGTCGCCAACGAGGCGCCTTCGACTTGCGCACCCAATTTAGGTGTCGTAGAGGCAAAGGCCAGGATCTCTTCGGCTACTGTCGCTTGCTGCTCCGCGGTGAGCTGCGGGAACATCGGCAGGGAGACGATTTCGGTAGAAGTACGTTCCGCCACGGGGAAATCTCCAGCACTATAGTTTAACGAGACGTAGGCTTTCTGCAAATGCAGCGGGATCGGATAATGGATTCCCGTGCCGATACCGGCCTCTTTCAGATGATTCATCATCCTCTCGCGATGGCTGGTGCGAATCACATAAAGGTGATACACGGCGCGAGACCACGAAGGTTCATAGGGAAGAATTACTGCATCGGTCTCCGCCAGCAGTTGGTTATATTCAGCGGCCCGGTCGCAGCGCTGCGCATTCCACTTTGCCAGATGCGCCAACTTCGCCCGCAGTATCCCGGCCTGAATCGCGTCCAGCCGCCCGTTGTAGCCTTCCACGTCGTGGTAGTACTTCTTCACCTGGCCGTGATCGCGAAGAGTCCTGACCTTGTCGGCCAGAGCTGCGTCATTCGTGGTCACCGCGCCAGCTTCGCCGCAGGCTCCGAGATTCTTTCCGGGATAGAAGCTAAACGCAGCCGCGCGTCCCATGGAACCGGCCTTCATCCAGCGATTGAGCTTCTTCGAGAAGTATTCGGCTCCGTGCGCCTGGCAGGCATCTTCAATCACCGTCAGGCCGTACTTGCCTGCCAGCCGAAGGATCGGATCCATGTCGGCCATTTGCCCGTAAAGATGCACCGGGACCACCGCTGTTACCGGCCGTCCACTCCGCATACTCACCAGCTTCCCCGACTCGTTCCGAGCGCATTGCTCTTCGAGGTACTGCCGCAACATCTCCACCGACATGTTGTAGGTGTGCTCGTCAATGTCCACAAACTCGGGTATGGCGCCGGCTTGCGAGATTGCTTCCGTCGTGGCAATGAACGTATGCGGAACAGTCACCACGACGTCGCCGGGGTCGACACCGCAAGCCATGATGGCGAAGCGTAGCGCATCCGTACCACTGCTTACGGCAATGGAATAGTTGACGCTGCAGAAGGTTGCAAATGCACTCTCAAAGTCCTCTACCATGGGCCCGCCAATGAAGCCTGCTGTGACCAGCGCACGGCGGAAAACTTCGGTGAGTTCCTGCTCGAGTTCTATATGCGGCGCAACCAGATCCAGGAAAGGAATACAGTTCGCTACAGCGTTAGAAGTTTGCATTTTGGCTTCCTATAGTTGCTTCGATGTAACGCAGCACCCTGGCCGGATTACCGGCCACGATCGCGTTGGGTGGAACATCTTTGGTGACGACGCTGCCAGCGCCCACAATCGCGTTTTCGCCGACGTTGGTGTTGGATAGAATCGTCGCACCGGAGCCGATCGATGCGCCCTTTTTGATCACTGTGCGCTCGACCGTCCAGTCCGCTTCAGTTTGCAAGCCGCTCTCGGTTGTCGCGGCCCGAGGGTAGCTGTCGTTGATGAACATCACTCCATGGCCGATGAAAACCTGGTCCTCGATCACTACGCCTTCGCAGACAAAGGTGTGGCTCGAAATCTTGCAGCGCTTGCCCACACTGGCATTCTTCTGGATCTCGACGAATGCGCCGATCTTTGTCTCGTCGCCGATCTCGCATCCGTAAAGGTTGATAAACTTCGAGAGTCGGACGTTCTTACCCATCTTCACGTCGTCCGCGATGCAGTTATAAGAGTTCATAGATAGACCAGGGAGCCTCTCTTGCTCATCGACTCGTTGGCTGCCTCGAGCATCTTGACCACCCTGAGCCCTGCGCACCCATCGTTGAAAGGCTCCTGGCCGTTCGAGACGCAATCAACAAAGTAGGTAAGCTCCTGACGCAGCGCCTCGACCTGTTCCAGTTGAGGTGACCACATATCGCCTGTTCGATAGTGAACCAGCAATTCATAGACTCCCTCGCGGCTGGTTATATTCACTCCCTTGTCATATACCTTCACCTTTTCGTCGGCTTCCAGATCGTTCCACACCAGCATTCGCTTTTCGCCGCCAATGAGCGTCGTCCTCACCTTTACCGGGGAAAGCCAGTTGACGTTGATATGCGCGATCACATTCTGCGGGAAGTAGAGCGTCATGAAGGCAACGTCTTCATGTCCGTTCAGATGGTTTTGCCCGGTTGCAACAACAGCCTCGGGACTAGCCTTGATTAGATAATCCATAATGGAAAGATCGTGCGGCGCAAGATCCCAAAGCACGTTCACGTCATGCTGAAAAAGCCCAAGATTGACGCGTGTGGAATCGTAGTAGTAGAGATTTCCCAAAGTCCCTTCGTCGAGTAGCTGGGAAATCTTCTTGACTGCGCCGGTGAACAGGAATGTATGGTCCACCATGATCTTGAGATTCTTTTGCTGCGCAAGGTTGATCAGTTCCTCACCCTGAGCGGCATTGCTCGTGAACGGCTTCTCAACGAACACGTGTTTACCGTTTTCGAGTGCAGCTTTTACTAACTCATAGTGTGTCCACACCGGAGTAACGACAGCGATCGCGTCAATCTCAGCCGACGAAATCACCTCCTCGGTGTTCGCGGTTACCTTGACTCCCGGATAAGCCTTCTGCGCGCGCAGTCGCGCGGCCGGACTCACCTCAGCGATCGCGATTACGTGGGAGCCCTCAAGACTCGCCAGGTTTCGCACGACGTTCGGTCCCCAGTACCCGTATCCAATCACGCCGAAGTTCACGATCGTTTCACCGTTCTCAAATCTGTTGATGGTTGGGAATCTGCGATTAAGATCAGTGCCGGCGCAGCATGCTTTGAAAAGGCTGCAGCAGGGTCGAGCAAAATCGCAACGCTGGCCGCTGCGCGGAAGCTACATCGCGCCGTCGCCTCTAATCACTGCAAGCGGAGTGCGCATAAGAATTGTGAAGTCGAGCGCCGGGGACCATGACGTGGCGTAGCGCAGATCCAGGCGAACCATCTCGTCGAAGTTGACGCGGCTGCGGCCTGTAACCTGCCATAACCCGGTAATCCCGGGCTTGACTTCCAATACCCGGCGGCGGTGCCAGGTTTGATAGGCTGCCAGCTCGTATGGGATTGGCGGACGTGGGCCAACCAACGACATCTCGCCTCCCAAAACGTTCAGGAACTGAGGCAGTTCATCCAGGCTGGTCCTGCGCAAAAATCTCCCCACGGGCGTGATGCGCGGATCGTTTGTAAGCTTGAATACGCCCTCGCCATTCCCGTTCGTCGATTGCCTGCTCGCCTGGCTGGCGATGAACTTGGTTATAAACTCTTTGTGAACGCTATGGTCGTTGTTGGTGCGCATGGAGCGGAATTTCAAAAAAGTGAAGTGCTGCCCGAATTGGCCGACCCGCTGCTGTCTGAAAAACACCGGGCCCTGCGACGACAGCTTGATCGCCACGGCGATTGCAACAAAGATCGGAGCACACAGCAGCAGCATCACTGCGCTGCCGGCAATGTCCATTGCCCGCTTGATCATCACCACCGACCGCCGGTCCTTGCTGGGACTGAACAGATCGGGATACAGGGCCGGATTGCTTGGGCGTCCTGAACTCTCTTCATCCCAATCGTCGGGAAAGAAATGAAACGAGATGCTGACTTGACTGAATTGGTCAGACGTCAACTTGTCTCCCAGCGCGGCGCTCACCCGGTTCAGAATCATGCTCAAGACTGAGTTCTTGTTGTTGACCACCAGCCCTGTGTACATCACACCGATGACCGTACGATCCTTGTACCAGCCGATCACGTCGGTTTCCCGGATGGCGGGCAACAGAGCAGACACCATGCTTTCGAGAGATCCTCCATTCCTCGCCGGCCCCTGCTGGTTCCCGGTCTCCAATAGCATCAACAGAAACGGCTGCTTGGTGCGTTCCGTCCTCTTGCGCTCAACTGCGATCATGCGATTAAAGGTGTCTTCGTTCAGTACCTCGCGCTTCCCCGCCGATGCTGGCTCAGATACACGGTCTGTCTGATTGGCACCATTGTCTACACGTAACAGAGTCACGATTTACTCCTCTCTCGACGATCACTTCCATGAGCTCGATTAGAGCCAACCATGGGTCGCGGCATGCGCAGGCTCAGAATCCGAAATTCTTCTCCGAATTCAGGAACCGGTATCCGGTTGCGCCTTTAGATGTAAGGGGGATTTCGGTCAGAACCACATCAACTATTGGGCGGTGAGCACTCGTTCAATTGGGGTGGCTTATTTTATCGATCCCTCGCTCAGCTCCCCAGCATTAGTTGCGTGATAGTAATAGTCTCTGTTGTCCGAGCTTTGCGAAGAGTTCAACAGCACGCCAATCAGCTTTTTCGTTTCCAGCGCTTCGAGACCGCGCTTCAACTGCCGCTTGTCTGTCGTTCCCTGGCGCGTCACCAGTAGAATTCCGTCGGCCA
>Ga0182024_10003511_pt1 | contig 37205 bp, 39 predicted proteins | sample P32metaG_FD_120480 | JGI IMG/M metagenome (GOLD analysis project Ga0182024, IMG submission 120480) | Permafrost microbial communities from Stordalen Mire, Sweden - P3-2 metaG (Illumina Assembly) | ecosystem: Environmental > Terrestrial > Soil > Wetlands > Permafrost | place: Sweden: Stordalen...
CCAGCCCTCGCAGCCGCGCTGGCGCCAATTGTCGTAATCCGAGGGGGTGCCGCGCATATAGACCATGCCGTTGATCGAGCTGGTGCCGCCCAGGACCTTGCCGCGCGGCTGGTAGAGGGTGCGCCCCTTTAGCTGGGCCTCGGGCTCGCTCTCGAACATCCAGTTGACCCTGGGGTCGGTGTAGGTTTTGGTGTAGCCGAGCGGGATGTGGATCCAGGGGTTGCTGTCCGCGCCGCCGGCTTCGAGGAGCAGCACGCGATAGGTTCCGGATTCGCTGAGCCGCGCCGCCACCGGGCAGCCCGCCGAGCCGGCGCCGGTGACGATGAAGTCGAATGTCTCTGCCGCCTCTGCCACGCTGTGCCTCTGATCTGCGGTGATTTGATTGCGCGGGACACGATAGCCAAAGCCTGGGCGATCGGGAAGGGCGCCGGCCGGCGCGGCCAGGAAACCGTTGCGGCAGCCGCGTTTTGGCGCTACCCCGTTCCGGGTCTTGCATGTTTTAGCGGCGCCGGTGTTCGGATGGCGGACAACCTTGTTCAGGGCGCGCTGTTCACCGTGATGGTCGTTCGCGCGGGAATGCTGCGCGACCCTGCCTTCACCCACGAGATGGCAACGCAGGTCGAGCGCAGCCCGCGGTTTTTTCAGCACGCGCCGGTGGTGCTCGATTTGAAGGGCGCCGACGGCTTCACCGCCCCGCAGGAGTTCATCGAGGCCGGGGAGGTGTTGCGCGCGCATACGCTGGCGCTGATCGGGGTGCAGAACGCCGAGCCGGCGCAACTCGGTGCCGCTGCGGCGGCGGGGCTCGCGAGCTTTGCCCCGAGCGCGACCCAGCCGGGCCGCCGCGCCGCGCGGCCCGCCGCCGCCGCTGTCGCGCCCGCAGCGCCCGCGCCGCCGCGGGCAGCGGCGCGCCTCATCACAACGCCGGTGCGCTCGGGGACGCAGATCTATGCCCGCGGCACCGATCTCATCGTCACCGCGTCGGTCAGCCCGGGCGCCGAGCTGGTCGCCGACGGCAACATCCACGTCTACGGCCCGCTGCGCGGCCGGGCGCTCGCCGGGGCGAGCGGCGACACGGATGCGCGAATCTTCTGCTCGCGGCTCGAAGCAGAGCTGGTCAGCATCGCCGGGACTTATCTCGTCAGCGATCAGCTGCCGCCCGAGCAGCGGGGTTTGGCGGTGCAGATCGCGCTTGTCGATGATCGGTTGACCGTCACCCCAATTTAACGCCAGATCATTTGCGATTTGGGTTGCGCGGCGGTCTTCCCGCGCCGGAAAATGACCGGGCCGGGCCGCTGGTTGGGCGAACGCGCGGGCCAAGGGGAGAAGTTTTGGCGAAGGTCGTGGTCATCACATCAGGTAAGGGCGGGGTCGGCAAGACCACGACCGCCGCCGCTTTTGCCGCGGGGCTGGCGCTGCGCGGGCACAAGACCGTGGTCATCGATTTCGATGTGGGCCTCAGGAACCTCGACCTGATCATGGGGTGCGAGCGCCGCGTGGTGTTCGATTTTATCAACGTCATCAATGGTGACGCAAACCTCAACCAGGCGCTGATCAAAGACAAGCGCAACGACAATCTCTTTATTTTTCCGACTTCGCAAACCCGCGACAAGGATGCGCTCAGGCGGGAAGGGGTCGACCGTGTGCTGGAGGAGCTGAAAACCCAGTTCGATTACATCGTCTGCGACAGCCCGGCCGGGATCGAACACGGCGCGATTACCGCGCTCTATTTCGCCGACAGCGCCATTATCGTGACCAACCCGGAAGTCTCCTCGGTGCGCGACAGCGACCGCATCATCGGCATTCTCGCCTCGCGCTCGCGCCGCGCCGAGCGCAACGAGCCGCCGGTCGAATTGAATCTCCTCCTCACCCGCTACGACCCGGGGCGGGTCGCCAAGGGCGAGATGCTGACGGTCGAGGATGTCAAGGAGATCCTGTCGATCCCGCTCTTGGGCGTCATCCCCGAAAGCGAATCGGTCTTGCGTGCCTCCAACACCGGGACTCCGGTCGCCTTCGACAGCGAAAGCCTCGCCGGCCGCGCCTATCTCGACGCGGTCGCGCGGTTTCTCGGCGAGCAGCGCGAGATGCGCTTTGTCAAACCCGAGCGCCGCAACTTGTTTCGTGTCTTGTTCGGTAAAGCGTGATGGGCCTGCTCAATCTGTTTTTCTCGCCGCACCGCCACAGCGCGGCGATCGCCAAGGAGCGCCTCAAGATCGTCTTGGCGCATGAGCGGGCCGGCCGGCACGCGCCGGATTTCTTGCCGAAGCTGCAAAAAGAGCTGATCGACGTCGTTTGCCGCTATGTCGAGATCCGCGAGGACATGATCCGCGTCAACCTCGGTAAATCCGGCGAAACCTCGCTCCTCGAGATCAACATCGAGCTCGACGGCGCAAAGCCGATGCTGACCCCCGCGCACGCCGGGCTCGCCGGCGCCGCGCGTGCTGCGCCGCCGGTCAAATCCGGCTGAGCGCCGGCCCATCCTACGGCATTGACTTGTTACGGAGGCGGCGCGGTCCCCAGCAGCCGCTCGACATGGGCGCGCAGATCAGGGAGTTTCGTCTCGATGATCTGCCATACAAGTCCGTCGTCAATCGCTGAATACGCGTGTACCACGACGTTCCGAAACGCGATGATTCGAGGCAGATCGGGAATGCCGGCTGCAACAGTTGGATCCAAGCGGCGTACGCCGGCAAAGGCTTCCCCGATGATCTGAAACTCCCGCTCGACAGCAGCTTGCAGCAGCCTGTCGGCGAGATAATCGTCGCGATTCTTGCCGGTCGTAAACTGAAGGATATCGTCGATCGCGGTCCTGGCGTCCCACAGATATCGAGCGATTTGCGCGGTGATCATGGCGGCGCAAACAATAGCCGCCGTTCCGAGAATATCTGCTTGCGAAGATAAGGATTTTTCAGGGAGGGCAGAGTCAATAAATCCACCTTCCGCTGGAACAGGGCCTCCAGCTGCTCGAGTAACCCAAAATATGCGCGGGCGTAGCCGCCGGGCGGCGTCTCCTCGAACTCGACGAGAAAATCGAGGTCGCTACGCGCGGGGTCGAACCGGCCCGTCGCCGCCGAGCCGAACAGGTCGAGCCGGCGCACGCCGAAGCGGCGGCACAGCGCCGTCAACGCCGGCAGGTTTGCGTCGATGATCTCGGCACAACCGGTTTGGCTTGCTTGATCCTCGCTCATGCCGCTCAATCTACCATGCGGCCGGACAGGTGGCGAACAAAGGGTGATAACGATGGCTGATACCGGGGCAAACAACACCCTGATCCAGCACACCTCCGAGCTTCCTTCCTATTCGCCGCCGGCGCATTTGGGCACCGTCAACCGCCGCCTTGTCAGCCGCGAGTTCGGCGCCGGGTTTGAGATGATCCTCGGGCAGGTCGCGCCAGGCGGCGAGGCGAGCCGGCACTACCATTTCGAGGAGGCGCAGATCGTCTACATCCTCAAGGGGCACGCGGAGATTGCGCTCGGCGAGGAGGCGCCGCGGCGGTGCGGTCCCGGCACGGTCATACGCATCCCGAAGGGGCTGGCGCACGAGGTCATGAGCGTGGGCGAGGAGCCCCTCGAATGCCTCGTCCTCTATGCCCCGCCCTTGGGGCCGCACGGCTTTGTCGAGGCGCCGCGCGGGTAGCCGCAATGCGCCTCAACGAAGAGGAGCAGGCGTATTTCCTTTAATTTTATCGCAGATTAAGATTGCGACGACGTCTGGAGGTCGCGATGCCGCTCAAAGACACCCTGAATCGACTGCGTGAGCAGGAAAAACAAGAAAAACAGGATCGCCCAGCCCTAATTGCCGGCTGGCAGGCCGCCGTGGATGCGCTACTCACCCAAATTCATAGCTACCTCTCAGAATATGAAAAAGATGGGTCGTTGATAATTAAGCAGAAGCGCATTCGCTTTACGGAAGAAAATCTTGGCACTTATGAAATAAATGCAATGGAGATCCAGGCAGGTCCGATCCTGGTGTTAGTCCAGCCAGTCGGTCTAATCGTGACGGGAGCAGAGGGACGCGTTGACATGCATAGACAGGGGCGTCCGGGCGAAGAGCACCGGATCATGCTTCTGCGCATGCGACCGTCCGGGACGACGTCCATGCCTGCGTGGTTCATAACCCTCCCTCGAAATACCCCGGGCTTTCAGGCACAAGTGTATACAGCCCCGACGCCCACGAGAAGCATCGAGCCACTCAGCAAAGCAGCGTTAGAGCGGGCCGTCGATATGCTGCTGAAGTAGCCCTGAAATGGCACCCGCCCCGCTGAGCCCTATCGATCGCGCATATGACAGGTATCAAATTCTGACCCGGCTGCTGGATCTTGCGCGGCAGCGTGCCCTTGGCGATCCAACACACGAAAGGAATGTCGGTGTTGGCCTCACGACACGGGGACAGACGAGGGAAGATGCAGTACGCAATATCGAAGATGCCTTCGAGGATCTGGGCGGCCTCGTGAACCATGTTGCAATCCTGGACATGGCTGGCGTTTTTGAAAGCCATTTCAGGGCGAGGCTTGATACCGCCATCGGCGAAGCTCGAAAAGTCGTACGGGAGAGGTTCCGAAGCAGCGTCCCTCTTCATGCCCACCGGGAGAGCTTGATTCACGACGCCGACGATTTCCAAGGGTTGGCAGATATTGGACGCCTGATCGGCCACCGCGTATCCGCGGAGGTGCAGGATAATTGGGAGATGATCCGGAAAAATCGGAATTCGTTTGCTCACGGAACCGACATCCGAAGGCCGCCAACGATAACAAGTGAACGAACAAAAGATACGCTGAAGGAGATAATTGAGGCGTTGTGAGATTGACCGATGAGGAGCAGGCGATGCGCGCCGGCGCGTTCGGCGAGCCGCGGCGCTGGGCGACCCTGCATCAGATCGCGGTCGGCGAGTTCTTCGACGCCGCCGATCTCGTGCCGATATCGCAGGCCCACATCATGGCCGACACCGAGTCGCTCGGCCAATCCGGGGTGGGCTTTCTCGAAGGCCTTGCTGCCGCCCCCGAGGCCGAGCGGCGGGTACGGGTCCCGACCCTCACCGATCCGCGCGGGCTCGATGTCGCGGTCTATAAGCGGCTCGGGCAAAGCGAGGCGATGCGGGCCCTCGAAGCGCGCGCGATTGCCGCGCTCCAGGCCTTCGGCGTCTTGATGACCGACACCTGCATCAATTACCAGACGATCATGCCGCCGGTGCGCGGCGAACATCTCGCGATGGGCGACACCGGCGTCGTCGTCTATTCGAACAGCGTCTTCGGCGCGCGCAGCAATTTCGAGGGCGGCCCGTCGGCGCTCGCCGCGGCGCTGACCGGGCGCACCCCGCGCTATGGCTATCACCTCGACGAATACCGCCGCGCGACCCGCCGGTTCCGCCTCGACGCGCGGCCGCGCGACTTCAGCGAATGGGGCGCCCTCGGCGCCATCATCGGCCAGGCCTGCGGCTCCTATTGGGAGGTGCCGCTGATCGAAGGCCTGGCCGAGATCCTTGAAGAGGTGCCCGGCTCCGATGCGCTGAAGCATTTCGGCGCGGCGCTCGCCAGCTACGGATCGGTGGCGTTGTTCCACATGCCGGGGATCACCCCGGAGGCATCACTGGACCGCGGCCGTCCCGCCCGCATGCGGCCGGGACGGCCGCGGTCCATTCGCCGCGCCGACGTTGAGGCGTTTGTCGCGGCCTATGGCGCGACCGGCGACAAGGTCGATGTCGTCGTCTTCGCCGCGCCGCAACTCTCGCTCGTCGAGATGGCGGCGGTCGCCGAGGCGCTGGCGGGCCGACAGGTGCATGCCCAGACGACGCTCCTCGTCGCGACCTCGCCCGAAGTGAAGCACGCCGCCGACCGTATGGGGCTGACAAGCCGCATCGAAGAAGCGGGCGCAATTGTCGCAGCCGGCATCTGCTTCTACCAGAGCTATGCCGGCGAGATGGCCGAAGCCAATGGCTGGAAGCGGCTGCTGACCAATTCCGCAAAGCTCGTCAACATCATCGGCGGCTACGGCTACCGCCCGACCCTCTTGAGCCTCGAGCGCTGCGTCGATTCGGCGGTCGCCGGGCGGGTCGTGTGATGCCGCCCCTGCGAATGCCGATCGTCCTCAATTGCCACAGGGGGATCGGCCCGGCGGTCAGCGGAACCGCGCTCGTCGCCCGTGACAATTTCAGCGCGCGCTACGACCTCGACCGCAAGCGCGGGGTCTTCTCGCGCCCGACCCACAAGCTCGCCGGAGAAAGCTATGTCGGCAAGATCCTCGTGCTCAATGAGGCCAAGGGCGGGGTCGCCACCGCGTGGATGCTGCGGGACATGAAGGAGCGCGGGCTCGTGCCGCTGGCGCTGGTGTTCAACCGGGTCAACCCGATCCTCGCGCAAGGCGCCGCCTTCGCCGGGTTGGCGCTCGTCGACCGCTTCGCCGGCGACGTCAGCGACCTGATCCGCACCGGCGATGAATTGCGCGTCGATCCGGCGGCCGGGGTGGTCGAAATCCTCAATCGGGAAATTAGCTAGAATGCTGATCCGGGAGTTTCACCCATCACCTCCTCACCACTTGATTGTCATCCCGGCGAAGGCCGGGATCCGCTGGCCAGCCGCTCGTGCGTTGGATTCGTGGATACCGGCCTTCGCCGGTATGACAAGTGGGGGAGGCACTAGTCCGCCATGACGGACATCCGGATTACCGCCGCATCTTTTGTGTTTTCCGCGCGGTTCGAGCGCGCCGCGGCGCCGCGCACCTGCGCCCGGTTCGAGAGCCTGTTGCCCTATCGCCAGCGCATCATCCATGTGCGCTGGAGCGGGGAAGCATGCTGGATCCCGCTCGGCGAACTCGATTTCGGGATCGGCCATGAGAACGCCACCAGCTACCCGGCGCCCGGCCAGGTGCTCTTCTATCCCGGCGGGGTCAGCGAGACCGAGATCCTCATTGCCTATGGCGCGGTTCGCTTTGCCAGCAAGGCCGGCGGGCTCGCGGGCAATCATTTCCTGACGATCGTCGAAGGCGCCGAGCAGCTCCCGGCCCTCGGCGAACTGACCCTGTGGCACGGCGCGCAGGATATCGAGTTCGACCGCATCTGACCCGTGCCATGCGATCTTTCAGCTTGTGACGCTGCGGAAAGCCCTGGACACTGCGCGCCACGCCCATTCGCATACCGGCGCGAGGATCACGATGAGCTCTGAAACCGACCACGCGCGCGCCGCTCGCGACGCACCCTACAGCGCCTATTACAACCGGCCGGCGGCGTTCGAGGTGAGCCATCTCGCGGAAGTCGGACCGGGCACCCCGGGCGGCGAGTATCTGCGCCGCTATTGGCACCCGATCATGCTCGAATCCGAATTGAAGGAGCTGCCGATCGCGTTGCGCATTCTCGCCGAGGATCTGGTCATCTTCCGCGACCACAGCGGGGACATCGGTCTCTTGCACCGGCAGTGCATCCACCGCGGCGCCTCGCTCGAATTCGGCATCGTGCAGGAGCATGGCATCATGTGCTGCTATCATGGCTGGCATTTCGCCGCCGACGGCACGCTGATCGCCGCCGGGGCCGAGCCGCCGGTCAATCTCGGCCGCTACAGCTTCTGCCAGGGCGCCTATCCGGTGCATGTCGCGCACGGGCTGATCTTCGCCTATCTGGGCCCGCCCGAAGCAATCCCGGTCTTCCCCGAATTCGACAGCTTCACCCACCCGGTCGGCAATGATCTCGTCCCCATAAAGATGACATTGCCGTGCAACTGGCTGCAGGTCGTCGAGAATGCCTGCGATCCGATCCACAATGCCTATCTGCACGCGATCTCGAGCGGCGCGCAGTTTTCGCCGGCCTTCGCGGTGCTGCCGGCGCTCGATTTTGTCGAGACGCCGCTCGGCTTTCTGTCGATGGCGACGCGGCGGATCAAGGACAATGTCTTCATTCGCGCCAGCGACATCATCCTGCCCAACGTCGCGCAATTCGCCTCGGGGCAGAACCCGGGCGAGGCCGAGTGCTTCAACATCGCCTGCTCGTTCACCCGCTGGGTGGTGCCGATCGACGACCATCACTCGTATTACACCGGGCTCGTCCACAGCAACGCCCGGACCAGGGAGATCCGCAACATCGACCGCTCGCTCTACGGCGTCGACAAGATGAACTTCATCGGCCAGACCGCCGACCGGCCGTACAACGAGCGCCAGCGCCAGCCCGGCGACTATGACGCGCTGGCGAGCCAAGGGGCGATGGCCAACCACAGGAACGAGCATCTCGGGACCACCGATCGCGGCATCTCTCTCTTCCGCCGCATGCTCGGCCGCGCGATCGAGGCGGTGCGGATCGGCGAGGTGCCGGCGATCCCGCGGCTTTATACAGACGGCCCGGTGCGCACCTACAACCATGAGCTGGTGTTTCGTCTGCCCTCGCAATCGAACATCGGCGATCTGGCGACCTTGGGCCAGTTCGGGCGGCGCGCCGCGCAGATCGTCGTCGATACCGACGACCTGCCGTGCCTAAAGCGCGAGGCGGTGGCCGGTGAGCGCATCCGCCGGCTGCTGAGCGATGCTCTGGTGGCCTGAGCAGCGTTCCCGATGCCTCGCATTGCCGCCGACCCCGGGACGGCGCGCGCCGCGCTGGCGAGCGATATTGTCCTCGTCAACGGCTGGGGCTTCCTCTGCGGCGTCTCGCCGATCGACCTCGCCGACGATGGCGTGCCGTTACCCGAAGGGGTCGAGCGCCAGACCCGCAAGATCTTCGCCAACCTCGAAGCGCTGTTAGAGAAGGCCGGTTTGGCCAAGGAAAACGTTGTCTCGGTGCGGGTGTCGCTGGTCGAGTTACCGCGCCTTTACGAGCGCATGAACGAGGCCTATGCCGGCTTTTTTCCGGCCGACCGGCTGCCGGCGCGCAGCTGCGTCGGCGTCAGCCACCTGCCGCGCGGAGCGCAGGTCGCGATGGATTTCGTGCTGAGCGCGACGCCGGCCTGAAGCTCCGCGGCAGGTCGCGGGGTTATATAGCGTGATCCGCTCACGTTGAAGCGCCGACCCCTGATCCCCTCCCGCGGGCTTGACCCGCGGGCCCACGTCTTTGTCGGCACGAAGACGTGGATGGCCGGGTCAAGCCCGGCCAAGGGGTTGAGAGGGTGATTCGGTCTGATCGGATACTGCTCTATTCCTTGGCGTTAGCGGGCGACTCGGTCGCCGCCTGGGCTGCCGTCGTCATGAATTGCGCGAGACGGTCGCGATACTCCGCGATCACCGCCGGCGCGTCGGCCCCGCGCCAGTCGATGGCGAGGTCGCGGCTGTTGCCAAAGAGCGCGGCCACGACACGCGCGTTGACCCCTCGCGAATAATGCGAGCCGTCATAGGTGTCCTGTTTGCTTTCGGTGATCGGCGAGGGGATCGAAAAGTTGAGGAACTCATCATAGGCCGCGGCGACCTGACCGATCGCGGCGAGGTAGGTATCCAATTCGCCGGTCAGGCTGAAGGCGGCGACGCGCCAGGCCGATTCCGGCGGGATGTAGCCGATGGCATGGGCCATCGGGAACTTCTGGCGTAATTTTATATAGAGCGCGGCGCGTTCGGGATGCACGTCGACGGGCGGCGGCATGGCGGTGATCGGGCCGGTGGGATTGTAACGGTGGCGCTTACTCCTGACCTCGAGGTTCACGGCAAAATTCTTGTCGTAGAAGCGATGGTGCGGCGAGTCCTGGCGCAACGTGCGGATCGAAAAATTGAGCGCATCGAGCGAGAGGTAGGTCGCGAAGATCGATGGCGGAGCGTCGCCGGTGCGAATGAAGTCCGGTACTACGGTTGCCTGTACCGGACCGACGAACTCCTCGCGTTTGACGTCGACGATCACCAGCCGCGGAGCAAAGCCACGCTGGCGCAGATATTCGGCATAGAGCAGGTACTCGCTCGCCTGTCCGTCCGAAAACGCCATGTTGAAGCAATGATAATCCTTGATCTTTTCTTCGGGCAGCAACGTGGCGCGCGAACTGCCGAATATTATGCAATCGTAGTTCTGCATCCGCGGCAGGAACTGGTTGAGTTTCGCCAGCCGCTCGTTGAATGGGTAGTTGATTCCAGTAAGAACATTTCCCCGCAGATACCAGAGCGGGTCGATCAGGCAGTTGACCGCGAAGCACGCCGCCACGATCACGAAGGCGCTCGCCAACAGCCAGCCGATATAGGTGCGGAGCCGGGCCGACGATTTTCCCATTGGGAGCGTTCAGCTTTGCTGCCTAGAATTTAAAATAGAGAAACTCGCTGACATGGCGAAGACTGAGAAAGGCAAGGGCCGCGAGGACGCCGACATAAACCGCGCTCGCAACATCCGGGCGCCATTCCAAGGCGGGCGCGATCGGTTTGATCCGCGCGAGAAGCGGCAAGTCACGCTGCCGCTCGGCCACCCCATAGTTGAACGCGGGATGCCAACGGGCCAGCAGCTGCTGCGTATTCGGCACAAACCACACCACCGCTATCCAGACGATCAGCCAGGCCACCAGCGTCAGCTGATCGCTTGAGACCGGCGGTCCGTCAAAGCGGACCCCCAGCCATCGCATCAGCTCGCCGAGCGGGCCGAATGCATCATGCCACGCGGCCGGCAGGTTGACCACGCCGCGATAAACCCGCAGCGCCACCTCGATCGAGGGCGCGCGGTAGAGCACCAAAAGCATGCCGAGGGCAAAGAAGGTCACGAGGCGGGCCACCGTGTGCGACCACCAGGAATGGATCGGCCGCCATACCAGCCGCCAGGCGTGGTTGAGGATCATGCCGACCCCTTGCAGGCTGCCCCACAGGACGAAGTGCCACGCCGCGCCGTGCCACAAGCCGGACACCGCCATCGTGATCAACAGGTTCATGTAGAGCCGCGCGGTGCCGGTTCGGTTGCCGCCCAAGGGGATGTAGACGTAGTCACGCAGCCAGCGCGACAGCGTCATGTGCCAGCGCCGCCAGTAATCAACGATGTTGAGGGCCCGGTACGGGGAGTTGAAGTTGAGCGGCAACTGCACCCCGAACAGCCGCGCGGCGCCGAGCGCCATTTCCGAATAGCCGCAAAAATCGAAATAAAGCTGAAACTTGAACGCCAGCACACCCTGCCAGGCGAAGAAGAAGTCAAGCGGCTGACCGGCCGCCGCGGCGTCGAACATGCTGTTTGCGGACGGCGCGAAATTGTCGGCGAGCACCACCTTCTTGAACAGCCCGACGATGAAGATCGTCAGCCCGACGACAAAGTTGCTCGGCTTGACCGCGAACGCCCAAGGGCCCTTGATTTGCGAAAAGATCTCGTGGTGGCTGACGATCGGCCCGGCCAATAATTGCGGGAAGAAGGACACAAAGAAGCAGTATTCAAAAAAATCATGCTCGGCAACCTCGCCGCGGCTGCTGTCGACGAGATAGGCAATTTTCTGGAAGGTGAAAAATGAAATACCAATTGGGAGCAGCACATGCTGGAGCGTGAAATCGGTCTGCAACAGGCTGTTGGCGGTATCGATCAGGAAATCGGTATATTTGAAATAGCCGAGCGCCGTCAGATCGCCGACGATGCCGAGGGTCAAGAGCCACGAAACCCGGTCGGGCCGGCCGGCGCTACGCTGTGCGGTCATTCCCCGGGCAACGAGGAAATTGAATACCGCGAGGCTCCCGAGCAGCGGCACGTAGAGCGGGTTCCACCAGCCATAAAACAGCATCGAGACCGCTATCAGCAGCCCCAACACAGCGCGCGGACCGGCCAACTGCCGCAGCAGGATGTAGGCCGCCACGGTCCCCGGTAGAAAAAGGAACAAGAAAACCGGCGAATTAAACAGCATTTGCGAGATCTAGCATATCCACCCGAGGTTGCGGCAGTGAATATTCGGAATTGCCTTATGCAATGATCCGGTTCGCGATGCACTAGCCGGTCGAACCACGGCGTTGCCGGTCTGGCCAACGCCAATCCACGCTGTCAAATGCGCAGGCCGGAGTTTAAGATCAAGCGGCGAAATGCGCCCCCTACTTAGGGCGCTAGCCGGCGGACCCGGGAGGAATTCGATGTCGACGATGTATCGCTACACCTTGCCGGTCGAGCAGACCGAATGGAAATTCGACGGCCATAGCGATGTCGCCTTCACCTGGGAATACGACGACAATCGCGCCGGGCTGTTGCAGCTCTACGCCAAGGGCAAAGAGCAGCAATGGGATGCCGCCCTGCGGATCGACTGGTCGCAGGATCTCGATCCGGAAAACCCGATGCTGCTCGACGACCGGGTGGTCGCGATCTACGGCTCCGACATCTGGAACCGGATGAATGACAAGGAGCGCCGGCAGGTGCGCCACCACCTCCAGGCGTCGCAGATCTCGCAATTCATGCATGGCGAGCAGGGGGCGCTGATCGCCACCGCGAAGATCGTGCAGACCGTCCCCAATCTCGACGCCAAATTCTATGCCGCGACGCAGGTCGTGGACGAGGCGCGCCATGTCGAAGCCTATTCGCGCCTCTTGCACGACAAATTCGAGCTCGCCTACCCGATCACCCACGGGCTGAAGGCGCTTCTGGAAAGCGGTCTCGGCGACAGCCGCTGGGACATGACCTATCTGACCATGCAGATCCTCATCGAGGGGCTGGCGCTGGCGGCCTTCCAGCGCATCCGCGACCAGTCGAAGAACCCGCTCGCCGCCGCGGTCAATGCCTATGTCATGCAGGACGAGGCGCGCCATGTCGCCTTCGGCCGGCTCGCCTTGCGCGATTATTATCCGCAGCTGAGCGAGGCAGAGCGCAACGAGCGCGAGGAGTTTGTCGTTGATGCGTGCTGGCTGATGCGCGACCGCTTCAACTCGCTCGAAGTGTGGCAGCGCCTCGGGCTTCCGGTCGACGAGTGCATCCAGATCACCGACAATTCCGAGACGATGAAGCTGTTCCGCAGCCGCATCTTCAGCCGCATCGTACCGACCGTTAGGGATATCGGCTTGTGGGGCAAGCGGGTGCAGGAGGCCTTCGCCGCGATGGGCGCGATCGGCTTCGCCGAGACCGATGCCGCGGCCATGCTCGACAACGACGCGCGGGTCGCCGACGAATTCGACGCCAAGACCCGGCTGCGGGACGTCGCTGGCTAGGTTGTGAAAATCGCGGTCGGAGCGCGCGAATGGCACAGGATGTAAATCTCGACACGCAGATTCCGGCCAAACTCGACGAGAAGCTATCGCGGCTTGCGACCGCGCGCGGCACGAATAAGTCCCGATTGATCTGCGAAGCACTGGCTGAGTTCGTTTTGAGCGAGGAGGCCTTCGCCGCGGCCGGCGCCGAGGGCCGTGCCGAGGTCGACACCGGCGACCTCATCGATCACGAAGAGGTAATGCGCGAGATCCGCCAACTTCTCGCAGCGCATCGGTGAGCGCTCACCGCGGGACCCATTCGACGCGCCGCGATTAGAGGCTTTTCCGAGTGCCAGCTGCAAGAAGAGACTCCTCGGCCGGGCTTGACCCGGCCGTCCACGTCTTTTTTGGGGACATCGCGACGGGAAGACGTGGATGGCCGGGTCAAGCCCGGCCGAGGGGACTTGTGGTTGAGTTGCAATCCCTGCCTTGCGACCTCTGGCCGAGTCGAACAGCATTGCGTTCAACGCTGGCCGCCTAAGCGCCCCTAGCACCGCCGTTCCATTGCCTGCTGCCCTCGTCTAACCTGCCCCCTGATTCGTCGAAACATCCGGAGACACGCGATCATGCCCGGCTTTACCACGCGGCCCGAGATTCGCGGCACCTTCGGGGTTGTCGCGACGACCCATTGGCTGGCGTCCTCGGTGGCGATGGGCGTTCTTGAAAAGGGTGGCAATGCCTTTGACGCCGCGGTGGCGGCCGGCTTCACGCTGCAGGTCGTCGAGCCGCATTTGAACGGTCCGCTCGGCGAGGCGCCGATCCTCGTCTACAGCGCGAAGAACCGGCGCTGTGACATGATCTGCGGCCAGGGCGTCGCGCCCGCCGCGGCGACGATCGCCTATTTCAAGAACCTCGGCCTCGACCTCATTCCCGGCACCGGCCTTCTCGCTGCTTCGGTCCCCGGCGCCTTCGACGGCTGGATGCGGCTGTTGCGCGACTATGGGACGATGCCGCTTCCTGAGCTGATCGCTCCGGCGCTGGGTTATGCCGAAAACGGCTACCCGCTGGTCCCCCGCATTCGCGACACGATCATGACCGTCGCCGAGCTGTTTCGCCGGGAGTGGACGAGTTCCGCGGCGGTCTATCTGCCGGGCGGCAACCCGCCGGTTCCCGGGAGGCTGTTCCGCAACCCGGCGCTGGCGGCGACCTACCGCCGGGTGCTCGCCGAGGCAGGGGCGGGCGGCCAGGGACTGAATGATCGCGAGCGCCAGATCGAGCGCGCCCGCGACGCCTGGTATCGCGGCTTTGTCGCCGAGGCGATCGACCGCTTCTGCCGTACCGAGAAGGTGTTCGACGCCTCGGGCCGGCGCCATGGCGGGCTCCTGACCGCCGACGACATGGCGCGCTGGCAGGCCCCGGTCGAAGCGCCGCTGACCTATGATTACCGCGGCCATACGGTGGTCAAGGGGGGGCCGTGGAGCCAGGGGCCGGTCCTCCTGCAACAACTCGCGCTATTGCAGGGGTTCGATCTCGACAGTCTCGATCCCGTTGGGCCCGACTTCGTCCATCTCGTCACCGAATGCGCCAAGCTCGCCTATGCCGACCGCGAGGCGTGGTATGGCGACCCGGATTTTGTCGACGTGCCGATGGCGACCCTCTTAAGCTCCGCCTACAACGATTCCCGACGCAAGCTCATCGGCGAGCGCGCCTCGCTCGAATTGCGCCCGGGCAGCCCGGACGGACGGACGCCTTACGTGCTGGTCGGCGGCCTGGAGGTCCCGGGCGCGCCGGGTATCGGCGAGCCGACCGTCGGCATGTATGACGGCATCGGCGAGCCGACGACCAGCGAATTGGGGGTGGTCGCCGGGGACACCTGCCATCTCGACATCATCGACCGCTGGGGTAACATGGTCTCGGCGACGCCGAGCGGCGGCTGGCTGCAGAGTTCGCCGGTCATTCCCGAACTCGGCTTCTGCCTCGGCACCAGGCAGCAGATCTCGTGGCTCGACGACGCGTCGGCCTCGAGCCTCGTTCCGGGCAAGCGGCCGCGCAGCACATTGTCGCCAACCCTCGCGCTCAAGGATGGCGAGCCTTGGATGGCGTTCGGCACGCCGGGCGGCGACGGGCAGGACCAATGGTCGGCGCAGCTCCTCCTGCATCATCTGCATCACGGGATGAATTTGCAGGAGGCGATCGACTGCCCCGAATTCAACAACCATCACGCGCCCTCCTCGTTCTATCCGCGCGCCGCCGATCCGGGGGCGCTGGTGCTCGAAGGCCGCTTCCCGGAAAAGACGCTGCGCGCGCTCGCCGAGCGCGGCCATCGCGTGCGGTTCGGCGAGACCTGGTCGGGCGGGCGGCTCACCGCCTGCGCCCGCGAAGCGACCCCGGAAGGCACAATCTTGAAGGCCGGCGCCAACCCGCGCGGGATGCAGACCTACGCCGTCGGGCGCTAGGCGTGCGCTGCCCTGACGCTGGCGATCGCGGCGCGGGCGAGCGCGTCGGCGCGCTCGTTTTCCTTGTGCCCGGCATGACCCTTCACCCAGTGCCATTCGACCCGATGCGGCGCGGCGGCCTTCTCCAGGCGTTGCCACAGATCGATATTCTTGACCGGCTTCTTGTCGGCGGTGCGCCAGCCGCGCGCCTTCCAGCCCGGGAGCCATTGGGTGATGCCGTCGCGCAGGTATCGGCTGTCGGTGTAAAGGTCCACCCGGCACGGCCGCTGCAAGGCCTCGAGCCCGGCGATGGCGGCCATCAGTTCCATGCGGTTGTTGGTGGTCGGCGCCTCGCCGCCGGCAAGCTCCTTCTCGACGTCGCGGAAGCGCAGCACCGCGCCCCATCCGCCCGGGCCCGGATTGCCGCTGCACGCGCCGTCGGTGAAGATCTCGACCGCGGGCCCCGCGCGGGGCGGGCTCTCAGACATCGATGCCATAAGCGGCCGGCCCGTCGATGCCGCGGTGAAAGCGCAGCCTTTTGAGATATTCGAGCGGATCCTTGGGGCGCACCAAGGCGCCCGGGGTCTGGTTCAGCCAGTCGTAGAGCCGGGTCAACAGGAAACGCAGCGCACTGCCGCGCGCCAACAGCGGCAATGCCGCCAGCTCGGCGCGGCCGAGCGGCCGGGTGGCGCGGTAGCTCTGGACGAGGAGGCGCGCCTTCGTCACGTTGAAGCTGAGGTCCCCTTCGAAGCACCAGGCGTTGAGGCAGATCGCGATGTCGTAGGCGAGAAAGTCGGTGCAGGCGAAATAAAAGTCGATGAGGCCGGAGAGCGCGCGGTCGCGAAAGAACACGTTGTCGGGAAACAGATCGGCGTGAATCACTCCCGTAGGGAGGTTGCCCGGCCATGCCGCTTCGAGGAATGCGAGGTCCTCGCCCAGTTCCGCGGCAAGCCCCGGCTGCAACTCGCCGGCGCGCTCGCGACAGCCTTCATAAAGCCGGCGCCAACCGGCAACGCCGAGGTCGTTGGGGCGAGCCATCGGAAGTGATTCGCCGGCAAGATGCAGCCGGGCCAGCGCGCCGCCCAGCGCGGCGCAATGGAACGGCTCGATGCGGCGCGGCCACATGCCGTTGAGAAAGGTGACGATTGCCGCCGGGCGGCCGCACAATTCGCGCAGCGCCTCGCCGTCCTTTCCCCGGACCGGCGTCGGACAAGCGACGCCCTGATGCGCCAGATGATCCATCAGCGCGATGAAGAACGGCAGATCGGCGCGCGCCACCCGCTTTTCATAGAGGGTCAGGATGAAGTTGGCGCGCTCGGTGGTCAGGAGGAAATTCGAGTTCTCGACGCCCTCGGCGATGCCCTTGCACGACAGCACCTCGCCGATGTCGTAGAGCGCGGTAAAGGCGCGCAACTCGTCGTCGCCGATTTCGGTATAGACCGCCATCGTCAATATCGTCCTTCGCGAACCCCGTCTCGCGCCGAAGCAAGCCGGCTTGTGCGGCAGGCGAGGCTCGCCTAAAGTCGCGCCCGGCCCCGACCTTCATGGTCGGGCCATGCGGGACAGTAGCAAGGGCGAAGGCGGGGAACCAAGATGTCCGAACCGATCCCGGCGCAAAAGGCGCCCTATCAGACCACCGTCGAGGAAGGCAAGCGCTACTTCTGGTGCGCCTGCGGGCACAGCGCCAGCCAACCCTTCTGCGACGGCTCGCACAAGGCCGTCGGCCTCGCCCCGCTCGCCTTCACCGCGGAGAAGACCGGTACGGTCTATTTGTGCGGCTGCAAGGCGACCAGCGGCAAGCCCTTCTGCGACGGCACGCACAAGTCTCTCTGACCGCCGGTTTCGGGCGTTGGGTTCAGGATCGAGCCGCTCGCGGCGGCATCGCCCGGTGATGGGCGCGCGTGCCCTCCTGATGCTGTTCGGGGTCGCCCTCCTCTCGGGGTGCGGCACGGTCGCCTCGCTCAATCCCTTTTCCTCTTCGTCCCCGCAGGCAACGGCGCCGTCGGGGGCGCCCTGCCCGAGCGCCGTCGTTCTGCGTCCGCTCGCGCAGACCGCCGTCTTCGCGGCGGGTGCCGCACGCCAGCCGATCGGCGTCGCGTTCTACGGCCTTTTGAGCGATGTCGACGCCAGATGCGAAGGGCTGGGGGGTGCGGTGCACGCTACCCTCGATGTCGTCGTGATCGGCGAGCGCGGTCCGGCAGCCGGCAAGGGCGACAGTGTCGACCTGCAATATTTCGTCGCGGTGACCGGCGCCGATCAGGCGATCCTCAGCAAGCGATCCTTCCCGGTCCATATCGCGATCCCGGCCGACGCGAAGCGAGCCGGCATCACCGACCACATCGAGGAAACCATCCCGCTCGGCGGCCGCTCCCCCGGCGATCTCAGCATCGTGGTGGGGTTTCAGCAACGCCCCGAAATCGTCGACTTCTACCGGCACTACCGCGGGCGCTGATTCACCGGCTGTCCTCTACTATTGGCAATTGGCAAACATTGCCATATTCATAGCTTTCTCCCGGTGTAATGGAGTGGATGGTGCCGACTCGCAATATCAGCCTGACCCGCGAGCACGACGAGTTCGTCGAAAGCATCGTCCGGACGGGCGAATATCAGAATGCCAGCGAAGCCGTCCGCGATGCGCTCCGCGCGCTCCAACAGCGCCGCCGCGAAGATGCTCTCAAGTTGGAGCGGCTACGCGTACAGATTCAGGCCGGCATCGATGACCTCGAAAACGGGGATTTCATCGAGATCGAAGACGCGGATCTTGACGCCTACATCGAAGGGCTTGGAGAAAAGGGCTCGCGCTGAGGGCACATGGCGAGCTATCGCCTGGCGCGCCGCGCCCAAGCAGATATCTCGCGCATTCTGGCCGCCAGCGCCCGAGAATTGGGGGGTTGAAGCAAGACGCCGGTATGCTGCTTTGCTGACGCGCGCTATCCGTCAGGTAGCAGCGGAACCGGATGGTGGAGCGACGCGACAGCGCACCGAGCTTGCGCCGGGCATGCGCAGCTTTCACGTCCGACAGGTGCGACAGGCCGATCCTGGGGCACGCGTGCGGCGGCCGGTGCACGTCCTTTACTTCCAGCTAATCCGGCCGGGATTGGTGGAAATCGTCCGCGTCCTGCACGAGCGGATGGATCCAAGCCGGCATTTAGGCAGCGCTACCGAAGACGATGAGTAGGCTCGTCGCTCCGGAACGGCTGGCCTCGGCCGGCCTGCGGTGCTACAGAGGGCGCTGCCGTATGCACGCCCGCAGGAGAGGTCGCGCCCTGGCCTGAGGTCAGGGGGCGGCGCCGAAGGAGCAACCGCCCCGGAAACTCTCAGGCAAAAGGACTGCGGGGGGAAGGGCGCTCTGGAAAGCGGCGGGTGAGTCGCAAGACTCGGCCGCACACCGAAGGAGTAAGCCGCGGCCCGCTCGCGCGATGCGAGCCGGCTGGGTGAATCTCTCAGGGCCCACGACAGAGGGGGCATCTCCCGGACGCAACCCGCGTCCGCCCGGCTGGAGGTGCGCCTGTGCCCGTTCCTGACGAAGCCGCGCCCTTAAGGCACACCCCGCTTTACGATCTGCACCGCGCGCTGGGTGCACGCATGGTCGCCTTTGCCGGCTATGAGATGCCGGTGCAGTACCCCTTGGGCATCATCGCCGAGCATCTCCATACGCGCGCCAAGGCCGGCCTCTTCGACGTCTCGCATATGGGCCAGATCAGGCTCAACGGCGCGGCGGCGGCGCGCGCGTTGGAGGCGCTGGTCCCGGGCGACCTGCAGGGCCTCGCGCCGCGGCGGATGCGTTATACGCTGCTGCTCGACGAGGCGGGCGGCATCCTCGACGACCTGATCGTGACCCGCCTCGAAGACGGCGTGATGCTCGTCGTCAACGCCGCGCGCAAGGAGGCGGACCTCGCACATCTGCGGGCTAATCTCGAACGGACGGTCGCGGTCGAGCCGCGCTTCGGGCGCGCCCTCTTGGCGCTGCAGGGGCCGGAAGCCGCCGTTGTCCTGGCGCGCGTTGCCGGCGGCGTTGCCAATGGCGTCGAACGGATGGCGTTCATGAGCGCGGCAGACGCCACAATCGCCGGCGCGCCGTGCGTGGTGACCCGTTCGGGTTATACCGGCGAGGACGGGTTCGAATTGTCGATGGAAGCCGAGCATGCGGTCGCGGTGGCCGAGGCGTTGCTGAAGGAGCCTGAGGTGGCCCCGATCGGCCTCGGCGCGCGCGACACGCTGCGCCTGGAGGCCGGCCTCTGCCTTTATGGCCATGATATCGACGAGACCACGAACCCGGTCGAAGCAGGCCTCGCCTGGACCATTGCCAAGAATCGCCGCGCCGCGGGCGATTTTCCCGGCGCGGCGACAATTTTGCGCGCATTCGCCGAAGGCCCGAGCAGGAAGCGCGTCGGCATCCGCCCCGACGGGCGCGCACCGGCGCGCGAGGGCACGCAGATCCTCGATCCATCGGAAAATCCGGTCGGCCGGGTTACCAGCGGTGGGTTCGGCCCCTCGCTCGGTGCGCCGATTGCGATGGGCTATGTCGATAGCGGTTGTGCCGCCGAAGGCCAAGCGCTCGCGCTGGTCGTGCGCGATGTCGCCCGACCGGCGCATGTCGCGCCGTTGCCGTTTGTTCCGACCCATTATTACCGCGGCTGATCGATCAGGAGGAATTGGATGAGCGCCACCCGATTCAGCAAGGACCACGAATGGGTCCGCCAGGAGGGCGAGCTTGCCGTGATCGGCATCACCGACTACGCGCAGTCGCAGCTGGGCGACGTGGTCTACGTCGAACTCCCCGAGATCGGCCGCAAGGTCGAGCAGGGCAAGGAGGCGGCAGTCGTCGAATCGGCGAAGGCGGCGAGCGAGGTCTATGCCCCGGTTTCGGGCGAGGTGGTCGCCGTCAATGAGTCGATCGTCGGTGACCCGGCCAAGGTCAATGCCGACGCGATGGGCGACGGCTGGTTCATGAAGGTGCGCCTCGCCGACCCCAAGGAGCTCGACGGGCTGATGGACAAGGCGGCCTACGACGCCTTTGTCGCGGAGCAGCACTGATGCGCTATCTGCCGCTGACCGATGCCGACCGCAGCGCGATGCTGGCGACGATCGGCGTCCCGTCGATCGATGCGCTGTTCGCCGATGTGCCGGCTGCCGCACGCCACCCGGGCCTTCTCGATCTGCCGCTGGCGATGGGCGAACTCGGCGTCGAGCGCCGCCTCGGCGCGATGGCGGCGAAGAACGTCAGCGCCGGGGCTGTGCCATTCTTTCTCGGCGGCGGCGCCTATCGCCATCACATTCCGGCGGCGGTCGACCATCTGATCCAGCGCGGCGAGTTCCTGACGTCCTACACGCCCTATCAGCCGGAGTTGGCGCAGGGCACGCTGCAATATTTGTTCGAGTTCCAGACCCAGATCGCGCTCCTGACCGCGATGGAGGTCGCCAACGCCTCGCTCTACGACGGCGCGACCGCTTGCGCCGAGGCGGTGGCGATGGCCGGCCGGCTTACCCGCCGCAACAAGGCGGTGCTGTCCGGCGGGCTGCACCCCCACTATCGCGCGGTCTGTGAGACCTATGCCCGGTTTGCCGGCAACGAGCTCCAGGCCCGGGACGCCGCGCCGGGCGGCGGCGAGGACCTTGCCGCCCTCGTCGATGAGGACACCGCCTGCATCGTTGTCCAGAACCCCGATTTCTTTGGCGAGATCCGCGACTATTCGCGGCTGGCCGAGCGCTGCCACCAGGCCGGCGCCCTCTTGGTCGTCATCGTCACCGAGATCTTGTCCCTGGGAGCCATCATTCCGCCCGGCGAGATGGGCGCCGACATCGTTGCCGCCGAGGGTCAGTCCTTCGGCAATGCGCTCAATTTCGGCGGCCCCCATGTCGGGCTCTTCGCCAGCCGCGAGAAATTCGTCCGGCAGATGCCCGGGCGGCTGGTCGGCGAAACGCTCGATGCCGAGGGCAGGCGCGGCTGGGTCTTGACCCTCTCGACCCGCGAGCAGCACATCCGGCGCGAGAAGGCGACGAGCAACATCTGCACCAATTCGGGGCTGTGCGCGCTCGCCTTCACGATCCACCTGGCGCTGCTCGGCGAAGCCGGCCTGACGCGCCTCGCCAGGCTCAACCACGCGGCCGCGGTGGCGACCGCCGAACGGCTCTCGGGGATCCCCGGGGTCCGTCTCGTCAATGAGAGCTTCTTCAACGAGTTCACCTTGCGGCTGCCGCGCGAAGCGGGGCCGGTTGTCGATCGCTTGGCCGAGAAGGGCGTTCTCGGCGGCATCCCGGTCAGCCGTGTCTATCCCGGCCGGGCCGAGCTTGAGGGTCTGTTGCTGGTGGCGGCGACCGAGACGGTCACCTCGGAGGATATCGACCGCTTCGAGGCGGCGCTCCGGGAGGTGCTGCGATGAGCGAATGGAGCCAGGCGCTGAGCGCCCCGGCCGCGCCCGAGACCGCACCGGCGCCGACGATCAGCGGCAACCGCGGGCTGCAGATTGAGGAGCCGCTCCTCTTCGAGCAGGATTCGCCCGGCCATTGCGGCGTCGACCTCCCAGTGGATTTCCCTGGGCCGGCGCCCATCCGCTCGCGCCTCAATGGGCTCGAACGGCAGGGGCCGATCGGCCTCCCCGGCCTCAGCGAGCCACAGATCGTGCGGCATTTCACCCGGCTGTCGCAGAAGAACTACGCGATCGACAGCGGCCTCTACCCGCTCGGCTCGTGCACGATGAAGCACAACCCGCGGCTCAACGAGAAGATGGCGCGGCTGCCCGGCTTTGCCGATCTGCATCCGCTCCAACCGGAATCGACCGTGCAGGGCGCGCTGGAGCTCATTGACACGGTGGCGCATTGGCTGAAGAGCCTGACCGGGATGCCGGCCATCGCGCTGTCGCCGGCCGCCGGGGCGCATGGCGAGTTGTGCGGCATCATGGCGATCCGCACCGCGCTCGAAGCGCGCGGCGACCGCCGCTTGCGCATCCTGGTGCCGGAATCGGCGCATGGCACCAACCCCGCCACGGCCGCTTCCTGCGGCTATGCGATCGAGGCGATCCCGGCCAATCCGCGCGGTCGGGTCGACCTCGCCGCGCTCAGGGCAAAGCTTGGGCCCGATGTCGCGGCGCTGATGCTGACCAACCCCAACACCTGCGGCCTCTTCGAAAATGAGATCCTCGAGATCGCCGCTGCGGTGCATGGGGCGGGCGCGTTCTTTTACTGCGACGGCGCCAATTTCAACGCGATCGTCGGGCGGGTGCGCCCCTCCGAGCTCGGCATCGACGCGCTGCACCTCAATCTGCACAAGACCTTCTCGACCCCGCATGGCGGCGGCGGCCCGGGCAGCGGCCCGGTCGCGCTGGCGGCCGAGTTGGCGCCCCATGCGCCGCTGCCCTGGCTGGTGCACGGCGCCGACGGTTTCTCGCTAGTGGAAGAGGCGCAAGGCCCGGCCGAGCACTCGATCGGGCGGCTCAAGGGTTTTCACGGCCAGATCGGCATGTTCGTGCGTGCGCTCGCCTATATGATGAGCCACGGCGCCGACGGCCTGAAACAAGTCGCCGAGGATGCCGTCCTCAGCGCCAATTACCTTCGGGTCGAGCTCGCCGACGCGCTCAGCCTTTCCTTTCCCGGCATCTGCATGCACGAGGTGCTGTTCGACGACCGTTTCCTGAAGGACACCGGAGTGACCACGCTCGATTTCGCCAAGGCGCTGATCGACGAGGGCTTTCACCCAATGACGATGTATTTTCCCCTGGTCGTGCACGGGGCCTTGTTGATCGAGCCGACCGAGACCGAGAGCAAGGCCTCGCTCGACCAGTTCGCATCGGTGCTGCGCGGCCTTGCCGAGCGCGCCCGGGACGGCGATATGGCCGCCTTCCGCGCCGCGCCCCGCCTCACCCCGCGCCGCCGGCTCGACGAGACCGCCGCGGCGCGAAAGCCGGTCTTACGCTGGCGCCCCCAGCCGGTGCGGCAAGAGGCGGCGGAATAGTCGCGCGGCGATGCGACGGCCCTGGAGCCGCTCCCGACGCTGCTTCGCGAGGCGCGCCGGAGCGCCACGCGGTCGCCTCGGGCAGGCGGTGTGACGGCAATTCGGTGAAGCGGCAAGGCAATCGCATTTGGCTTGCTCACTCCCTCCCCCTGGATGGGGGAGGGCCGGGGTGGGGGTGAATCGGCCGCTTGGCATCCCGACCGAACTGGCGACGCAGCACGATCACCCCCACCCAACCCTCCCCCATCCAGGGAGAGGGCTTTCAAATGCGATTGCCCTGGGTGAGGCGGCAAGCTGACTTGTCTCGCCGGGCGGTTGGCGTCATCTTCACGGGCGGGCCCGTGGCGCCTGTGCCGCACGAGGGAGATGCCTGATGCCTCGATATTTATTGATCGAATCGCGCGATCCGTTCGATTCGAACGACACCGGCTTCTGCCGCGATCTTGCAACCCAGCTCGCCGCCGCGAAGAACGAGGTGACGCTGTTTCTGGTGCAAAACGGCGTCTTGCCGGCGCGCTCGGGCGCCCGCTCGGGCGATCTGACAAAGCTGGTCGGCGCCGGCGTTCGCGTGCTCGCCGACAGCTTCTCGCTGAAGGAGCGCGGCATCGACGAGAAGCGTCTCGCCTCGGGCGTCGCGGCGGCGCCGCTCGATGTCGTGCTCGATGCTCTCTCCGAGGGCGCCAAGGTCATCTGGCATTAAGGGAGCGGATCATGGCTGACAAAAAGACCATCACCATCGCGATCATGGACGCGCCCTATGAGAGCGGGCGCTCGACGACCGCGCTGCGCCTCATCGATATCGCGGCCAAGCGCGGCTACAACATCAACGTCTTCGCCTATGAGGGCGCGGTTTTGCAGCCGTTCTCCGCGCAGAAGCCGCACCCCAACGCGGTGCACGGCCGCAGCGTCGAGGAGGAAAACCATTTCATCCCGAAGGACGCGATCGCCGCCCTGATGCGGTCGGCGGAACAGAATGGCGGCAAGATCGACTGGGTGAATTGCGGGCTCTGCGTCGACGAGCGCGGCGCCACCGATGCCATTCCCGGCGTCCGGCGGGGTTCGCCGGCCGATTTCTGGCAAATGTCCGAGGCCTCGGACAATACGCTCGTCATCGCGACGCGCTAGGAGGCGGTGATGAAGACGCTGAGCATCATCGAGAGCGCCTATCGCGCCACCATCGAGGAGCAGGACGACACCATCGTCTGGCTGCACGGCGCGATGAAGGGGGCGGGAGCCGACCTCACCGTGCTGCTGCGCGGCAATGCGGTCAACTATCTGGTGCAGCGCCAGGATGCCGCTGGCCTCGCGTTCGGCGACTGGCGGCAGACCCAGCCGCCGACGATCGCCTCGGATCTGGCCGCGCTTGCCGCCAAGGGCGTCGATATCTGCTATGTCGCCGAAGATCTGACCGACCGCGGGATCGAGCGCAACGAGCTGATCAACGGCGCTCAGCCCGTGGGGCGCCAGGCCGTGGCCGAGTTCGTCGGCCGCTACGGCCGGGTTTGGTACTGGTAGGATAGCCCTCGGCCAGACCGGGCCGGCGCTTATTGCGGGGCGAGCCCGTTCGGGCGGCCGCGGCGGCCCGCCGGCGGCAAGGTGTCGCGAGGGGCGGCCCCCGGAATGGTCGTCTCCGGCGACAGGTAGGGCGTCGGCCCGCTCGGGATGGTGCAGGTGGCAACCGTGGCGGTCGAGGGCAATGGGCTTGGCGGGGCAGGCGCCAGGGTGGGCGCCCCCGCGCTTGGCGCGACCGGCGTGCCGGAGGGCAGCTTCGACCCGGGAGCCGTCTCCAGCCCGACCAGCGGCTCGTCGACAGGGTGCAGCGCCTCGAGCGGCGGGGCCCCGGCCGGCCGGACCATCGCCTCCAGCTGCGCGTTGGTAAGCTTGAGCTCGTAGAATTTGTCGTAGAAATCGCAGGTCGTCGCGCGCAGGTCTTCCTGGGTCGCGTCGGGATAGAACAGGCTCGACAGCCAATAGAGCCCGATCAGCCGGTTGACACCGGACGGGTGCTCGATCCAGCCGAAGGGGTTGTCGGGCTCCAGATAGACCCGCTTGTTGCGCACCGCCGAAAGACGCCGCCAGGCCGGGTTGCGCTGCAGCGCGGCGTAAAAGCTGCGCTCTTCGGCGATGATGATTCCGGGGTCCCAGGCAAGCAGCTGCTCGCGGGTAACCGCCGCTTCCCTACCGCGGCCGAGCGCATGGGCGACGTTGATCGCGCCGGCTTCGTCGATCGCCTCGCCGGCGGGCGACCCGGGTAGCGCGGTCGTCAGCCCGTCGGGGCCGAGGCCGTAATAGACATGCGGCCGGGCATTCTCCGGGCGGATCAACAGCCGGCCGCGTAGGCCGGCAATCGCGTGCTCGGCGAAGAGCGCCAGATCGATGGCGCGGTCGTTGTCCCCGATGAGCGCGCCGGTCGATCGCAGCACCGTCGGCATGCGGGCAAAGCTGTCGTCGACCAGGATGTAGGGGATGCCGGTCTGCGCTGATACCTGATCGGCGAAGGCGGCGCGGTCCGGCGTGACGGTGCCGGCGTCGATGATCAGATCGGGCCGCAATTGCCGGGCGGTATCGGCCATCGTCGTCGGGACCGACCGCGCACGCCAGCCGAGGACGGGGAGGCGCGCGGCGTGCGGGAAGAGCGCGTTGCGCCCCGGCAGGCCGCTCAGCCCGACGAGCTTCTCCGGCGCCAGCACGAAGACCAGCGCCTCGGCGTTCGGTTCGGCGGGCAGGATGCGGTGGATCTCGGCCGGCAGCACGACGCGCCGCCCGGCGGCATCGGTGAAATCGCCCGGGCGCGCCGGCCCCGCGGACAGGAACACGGCGAGGGCAGGCAACAGAAAGGCCGCGAGCACGGCGGCAGGCGAGCGAAGCGGCATCCTCTGTCCTCAATCCGGCCGGGAAATCCGGCGCCGCAAGATAACCGACGCGATCTTGCGTTCAACCCCTGGACCGCACAAGCGTATGATAATCCGTCCCAGGTCAATGGTGGCCACCCGAGCGGAGCCGGCTCATGAAGATCGAAAGCGTCGAGGCGATTCCCTTGGAGATGCCGCTGAAGAAGGTGTTCAGCGGCAGCGGCTACCGGGTGACCAGCCGCAACACGATCGTGACGCGGATCCGCACCGTGGGCGGGCTCCAAAGCGAGGTCTATAACGGCGACAACCGGGCGCATGGCCGCGAGATCGCGCGAATCGTCGAAAATGAGCTGGCGCCCTTGTTGATCGGCAAGGATGCCGGCCGAATCGAAATGCTGTGGGCCGACATGTTCGAGCTCTCGGTCCCGAACCGCGATCGGAAAGCGGTCATGGAGGCGATCGCCTGCGTCGACACCGCGCTGTGGGATCTCCTAGGCAAGTCGCTCGGCGCCTCGGTCTCCACCCTCCTCGGCGGGTTCCGCGAGCGCCTCCCGATCATCGCGATCGCCGGCTATTACGAGGACGGCAAGACCCTCGCCGATCTCGGCCGCGAGATGGTCTGGCTGCGGGACGCCGGGATGGCCGGCTGCAAGGTCAAGGTCGGCGGCCTCTCTGCCGAGGCGGATGCCGCCCGCGTCGCCGCCTGCCGCGACGGCGTCGGGCCCGACTGGATCATCGCGGTCGATTCCAATCGCGGCTGGCCGGTCGATGAGGCGGTCAAGTTCGCCCGCCTCATCGAACGCCACGACATCCGCTGGTTCGAGGAACCCTGCCACTGGTACGACGACGCGTTCGGCATGGCCGAGGTGCGGGGGAAGACGACGATCCCGATCAATGCCGGGCAGAGCGAGATTTCATCGCACGGCATCCGCCGCCTCATCGCCGCGGGCGCGGTCGACATCGTCAATTTCGATGCGTCCGAAGCCGGCGGCATCACCGAGTGGCGCCGCGCCGCCGGGATGTGCGCGGTCCACGGCATCCAAATGGCGCACCACGAGGAGCCGCAAATCGCAACCCACATGCTGGCGGCGGTGCCGCACGGCACCTACGTCGAATGCTTCCCCAACCCCGAGCGCGATCCGCTCTGGGCCGCCTTCATCAAGAACCGCGCCCCAATCAAAAACGGCATCATCGAGGTGCCAAAGGGCCCCGGCTTCGGGTTGGAGCTCGACTGGGATATGGTCGAGAAGTACCGGCTGGATCGGTAACTGAAGCATCCATCCCGGCGCAGGCCGGGACCCACTGGCCCACTTGGGAGTTGGTTGGGCAATGGGTCCCGGCCTTCGCCGGGAAGACAAATGAGTTTGGGCGCGCCCGCGGCTGCTGTCTCAATGCTCGCCCGGGCAGGCCAGCACTTCGATCGTGACGTGGCTGAGGCCTGAGATGTCGGCGAGGCGGGCCTTGTAGGCGGCGGGCGGCTCGGGGTGGTCGCAGACGATCGAGACGACCGCCGCGTGATGGCCGGGGCCGACCCGCCACAAATGGAGATCGGCGATGCGGTCGCCGCCGCCGGCTTCGAGCCGCTCGGCGATCGCGCGGGCGATCCCCTCGGGCCGCATGTCGAGGAGGACCGTGCCGGAGATGCGCACGAGGCTCCACGACCAGTTGAGGATGACGCCCATGCCGACGAGGCCCATCACCGGGTCCATCCACACCCAGCCGAGGAATCGCCCGGTGGTGAGGCCGATCACCGCCAGGACCGAGACCGCCGCGTCGGCCATGACGTGGACATAGGCGGCGCGAAGATTGTGGTCGGCATGGCGGTCATGGTGGTGGTGGTGATCGTGGTGATCATGACCATGACCATGCCCGCCGGCATGCGCGTGGCCGTGCGCGGAAGCGGCGCCTTCGGGCCGGTCCTCGTGCAACAGCCAGGCGCTGACCAGGTTGACGGCGAGGCCGAGCGCGGCCAAGGGGATCGCCTGGCTGAAGGCGATCGCCACCGGATTGAACAGCCGGTCGAGGCTCTCATAGCCGATGAGGAGCGCGATCATCGCCAAGACGATGGCGCTGGCAAAAGCGGCGAGGTCGCCGAGCTTGCCGGTGCCGAAGGCGAATCGCTCGTCCTTCGCGTGGCGCCGCGCGTAGGCATAGGCAAACGCGGCGATGACCAGCGCGCCGGCATGAGTGGACATGTGCAGCCCGTCGGCAATGAGGGCCATCGAGCCCCACAGCCACCCGCCGGCGATCTCGGCCGCCATCATCGTGCCGCACAGCGCAACGACCGCCCAGCTGCGCCGCTCGTTGCGCCGATGATGCTCGCCCAGAAAGACATGCTCATGACGCCAGGAATCGAGCGACTCAGCGTGCATCGCGCCCTCCGGTGTTTTCCTCTTAAAATATAGGCTCGTTCGGGCTCGCGTGTTAAAAATCCCTCGCCCGAACAATGCGGGATTGCGACGACGGATGGATTTCTCGAACGCTACGATCCTGTGTCTTGGCGATGTCATGCTCGACCGTTTTGCGTATTGCGAGACCGAGCGGATTTCGCCGGAAGCACCGGTGCCGGTGCTGCTCCTCCAGCGCACCCAGAGCATGCTCGGCGGCGCCGGCAATGTCGCCCGCAACATCGCGGCGCTGGGCGGCAAGGCGGTTCTGATGGGGCTCTTGGGAAATGATTGGGCCGGCGCGGAAGTCCAGGCGCTGATCCTTCAAACCCCCGGCCTCACCGACCGGCATGTCGCCAGTGCGCACCGGCCGACCGTGTGCAAGACCCGCTATCTGGCGGCGCATCAGCAAATCGTCCGCATCGACGAGGAACAGACGCACGATCTCGATCCGGAGGAAGAATCCGCGCTGATCGCCGCGGCCGAGCGCGCGATTCCCCAGGTCGATGCGGTCGTGCTGTCGGATTACGGGAAGTCGGTGCTCGGCGTAAGGGTGATCGGCGCGGCGATCGCGCGGGGGCGCGCTCTCGGCGTCCCGGTTTACGTCGACCCGAAGAGCGATGATTTCCGGTGCTATCGCGGCGCCACCTGCGTGACCCCCAATCTGAAGGAGCTGGCGCTCGCGGCGCATATGCCGGTCGCCACTGACGCCGAAATCATCGCCGCCGCGACCAAGGTGATGCGCGAATCCGGCGCCGAGGCGATTCTCGCCACCCGCTCCGAAAAAGGCATGGTGCTGGTCGAAGCCGCCGGCGCGGTCCATCTCGAAGCGGCCCGGGCGCGCGAGGTCTATGACGTTTCCGGCGCCGGCGACACGGTGATCGCGGTCTTGGCCCTGGCCTGCGCCAGCGGCCACACGCTGCCGCAGGCGATGCGGCTTGCCAATACCGCCGCCGGCATCGTCGTCTCGAAGCTCGGCACCGCGACCGTGGAACTCGACGAATTGATGCTCGAATTGTCGCGCGACGTGCGCGACAAGGAGTGGCACCGCGCCAAGTATTACAGCACCGCCGAGGCGGAAACCCTGGTGCGGCGCTGGAAAAGCCGCGGCCTTGCCGTCGGCTTCACCAATGGCTGCTTCGACATCGTCCATGCCGGCCATGTAGCGCTCCTGGCGTCGGCGCGGGCTCATTGCGACCGGCTGATCGTCGCGCTCAACAGCGATCCCGGGGTGCGCCGCCTCAAAGGGCCGACCCGACCGGTCAACGGATTGGCCGACCGCTCGGCCGTCATTGCCGCGGTCGAGGCGGTCGACGCCGTCATCAGCTTCGACGACGACACCCCGATCGAGCTTATCCGTCGGCTGAAACCCGATGTGCTGGTCAAGGGCGGCGACTATACGTTGGAGGGGGTGGTCGGCGCCGCAGAGGTCGAGGCCGCCGGCGGTCGCGTCGTGCTCGTCGATCTCGTCGACGGGCGCTCGACGACGCGGCTGATCGACGCCATTCGCGAGTCGCACTCGCCGGCCGAAGCCGACGCCGCGCGCGCCCGGTCGAGCGAGGACGCCGCCTGATGCTGGTGGTCCCGTGTTGGTGATAACCGGCGGCGGCGGGTTTATCGGCTCGCTCCTCGGTGCGGCCCTTAACGATTCCGGCCGCGCCGATCTCGTCATCGTCGACCGCTTCGGCACCGGGGATAAATGGCGCAACATCGCCAAGCGCGATTTCCGCGACATCGTGCCGGTCGAAGGGCTTCTCGCGTGGCTTGCCCGCTATGGCGCCGAGGTTGAGGCGGTGTTTCATCTCGGCGCGAATTCCTCGACGTTCGAGGACGATGCGGACGAGATCATCGCCACCAACCTCAACGCCTCGATCGCAATCTGGCGCTGGTGCGCCACCCAGGGCAAGCCGCTGATCTACGCCTCCTCGGCGGCAACTTACGGCGACGGCTCGGCCGGGTTCGACGATGCCGGCGACATCGCCGAATTGAAGCGCCTGCGCCCGCTCAACCTCTACGGCTGGTCGAAGCACGCCTTCGATCTGTGGGCGATGCGCGAGGCGGCGCTGGGGCATGCCCCGCCCTCGTGGATCGGGCTCAAATTCTTCAACGTCTTCGGGCCCAACGAATACCACAAGGGCGAGATGATGAGCCTCCTCGCCAAGAATTACCGGCAGGTCGCCGCCGGCCAGACCATCCGGCTCTTCAAGTCGCACCGGCCCGACTATGGCGATGGCGAGCAGCGCCGCGATTTCGTCTATGTCAAGGATTGCGCCCGGGTGATGCTGTGGCTGTGGCGGCACGCAACCGGCTCAAACATCAACGGCATCTACAATGTCGGCACCGGCGAGGGGCGCAGCTTTCTCGATCTGATGAACGCGCTCGGCGGCGCCTGCGGGGTCGCCCCTCACATCGAATTTGTCGACATCCCGCCGGCGATCGGGCCGAATTACCAATACTTCACCGAGGCGCGGATGGGCCGGTTGCGCCAGGCCGGCTACAACGCCCCCTTCACCCCGCTCGAAGACGCCGTCCTCGATTTCGTGACGCACCATCTGGCGCAGCCCGATCCGTATCTTTAACGCTCTTCCCAGTCATCCCGGCGAAGGCCGGGATCCATCCCTGCCGTGGATACCGGCTTTCGCCGGTATGACAATGAGGTGGGGGTTCGCCAATCAAAACCATTGCAGCCGGGGCGACCTCGGCGGCACGATCGGGTTCCTAATCTTCGCGCTGGGAGGAGAAGGCAAATGCAAACCAACAGGCATTGGGTCGGCAGCTGGGCGGCGGCGCCGGCGCCGGCGGAAGGCGTCGTCGGCTTCAACAACCACACGATCCGGATGAACCCGCGGATCAGCCTCGGCGGCGAGCGGCTGCGGGTGCGCATATCGAACGCCTACGGCAATCGCCCGCTCCTGATCGGCGCCGCCCGCATCGCGCTGCGCGACAAGGGACCGGGGATTGTTCCCGGCTCCGACAAGAAGCTGACCTTCGGCGGCAGCGACAAGACCGCGATCGCCGCCGGCGCCGTGCAGTTCAGCGATCCGGTCGAATTCGAGGCTCCCCCGCTCGCCGACCTCGCAATCAGCATCCACCTGCCCGGCGAGGTGCTGGCGAATTTCTCGATCACCGGCCGCTACGCGCGCCAGACCAACTACATCTCGCCGCCCGGCGATTTCACCCGCGAGGCGGTGATGCCGGTCGGCAATCTGACCGACCAGTGGTTTTTCCTGTGCGGCGTCGATGTCTTGGCCGGGAAGGAGGCGGGCGGCGTGGTGGCCCTCGGCGACTCGTTGACCGACGGCAACATCTCGACGATCGATGCCTACTGCCGCTGGCCGGACCAGCTCGCCCGCCGTCTCGATAAACGCGGCGGGCGGCCGATCGGGGTCATGAACAATGGGCTCGGCGGCAATCGCATCCTCTTCGACATCCGCGGCGACAGCGGGCTCCGGCGCTTCGACCGCGACGTCTTGAGCCAGCCTGGAGTGACCCACGCCATCGTCATGCTCGGCACCAACGATTTGCGCAACCGCTGGGCCAAGCCCGAGGAGGAAGTGACCGGGGAGCAGATGATCGCCGGCCTTCAGCAGATGGCGGAGCGGGCCCACAGCCGCGGCATCAAACTGATCGGCGCGACGCTGACCCCGTTCGGCAACGAGACGTTCATGGCGAATGCCTGGAACCCGACGCGCGAGAAGCACCGAGTGACGCTCAACACCTGGATCCGCGAAGGGGGCGCCTTCGACGGCGTCGCCGATTTCGATGCCGCGCTGCGCGACCCCCAGATCCTGACCCAGATGCGGGAGGTCGACGATTGCGGCGACGGGCTGCACCCATCGGACAGCGGCTATTGCAAGCTGGGCGAGGCGATCGACCTCGCGCTCTTGGATTAAGACTGAACCACGGAGACACGGATAGCACGGAGAAACAATAGAACCGTCATCCCGGCGAAGGCCGGGATCCACCCATCAGCCACTCGTGCGGTTGCCCGGTGGGTCCCGGCCTTCGCCGGGATGACGGATTTTTCCCTCCGCGCCCTTCGTGTCTCCGTGGTGAAACAGGAGGGCATAGCCATGCAGACCGGCAAAACCCGCAACGGCGTCGGCGCCTCCTTATTGCGCAAGGAGGATGACCGGCACTTGCGGGGCCGCGGCGAGTTCGTCTCGGACATCCGATTGCCCGGGACCCACGAGGTGGTCTTCCTGCGCAGCCCGCATGCCCACGCCCGTATCCGGGGGATCGCGGTGCCGCCCGACGCCCGAGGCCGCGTCTTCACCGCGGCGGATCTGCCCGACATGCAGCCGATCCGCATCGTGACGCACGCGGCCGGCGCGCGAACGACCGCCATGCCGCCGCTCGCGACCGACAAGGTGCGCTTTGTCGGCGAGGCGATCGCCGCCTGCGTCGCGCCCTCCCGCGCCGCGGCGGAAGACCTCGCCGCTTCGGTCACCGTCGATTTCGAGCCGCTCGCCGCGGTTGTCGACGCGCCCGCCGGGCTGCGCGGCGGAGGCGCTATCGTCCACGACTCTTGGGGCGACAATCTCTACCTCGAACGGGTCGTCGAGGGCGGCGATATCGAGGCCGCCTCGCGCGCCGCGGAAATCGTCGTCAAGCGCGAATACCGCATGAACCGGCAGTCGGGGTCGCCGATGGAAGGCCGCGCCGTCTTGGCCTATCGCGATCACCGGCTCGACGAGGTCGTGGTCTACTGCTCGACCCAGACGCCGCACACGATACGCGTTGCGTTGGGCGACCTCCTCGGGATCGAGCAGCGCCGCATCCGGGTCGTCGCGCCCGATGTCGGCGGCGGGTTCGGCCCGAAGGCGCGGCTCTACCCGGAAGAGATCATCCTCGCCGCGCTGGCTCTCCGGCTCGATCACCCCGTGCGCTGGATCGAGGACCGCACCGAGCATCTCTTGACCGGGGCGCATACCCGCGACCATCACTACCGGCTCACCGCCTATGCCGATGGCCGCGGCCGCATCCTCGGCATCGACACCGAGATCATCGTCGATGCGGGCGCCTATGGGCTCTGGCCGCAGGGGCCCTATCAGGAGGCCAACATGGCGGCCCGCTGCCTGCCCGGCCCCTACCGAATATCGAATTACCGGGCGCGGACCTACACCGTCGCGACCAACAAGGCGGGGCTGGGACCCTATCGCGGGGTCGGCCGCCCCGGCGCGTGCTTTGCGATCGAGCGGACGATCGACGAGGTGGCCCGCGCGGTCGGGCGCGATCCCATTGAGGTGCGGATCGAGAACATGGTGCCGGCGGCCCAGATGCCGTTCACCTCGGTCACCGACATGCGCTACGACACCGGGGATTATCCCGCGAGCGTGCGGCTCTGCGCCGAACTGTTGAACGTGCCGCAAATCCGTGAGCGCCAGCGCAAGGGCGAGCCCGACGGCCGGCTCGTTGGCGTCGGCTTCGCCAGCTTTACCGAGCAGACCGCGCATGGCGCCGCCGAATTCGCCTCGCGCGGCGCGGAGATCATCCCCGGATATGAGAGCTGTACCGCGCGGGTGCTGCCCGACGGCGGCCTCGTCTTGATGGTCGGCATCCAGTCGCACGGCCAAGGGCTGGAGACGACGCTGTCGCAGATCGCCTGTGAGGAACTCGGCATCGACCCGTCGCATATCTCGGTGCGCCATGGCGACACCGAAAGCACCGCCTATGGGTTCGGCACCTTCGCCTCGCGCAGCATGGTGATGTCGGGGGGCGCGGTGGCGCGCGCCAGCCGGATCGTGCGCGCGAAGATCGAGCGGATCGGCGCGCACCTCCTGCAATGCGAGGTCGCGGAGGTGCGCTGCGCGGACGGCGCGGACAGCGGCCCGCGGGGGCGCTCGGTGTCGATCGCCGAAATCGCCAAGGTCGCCCATCTGCGGATGGACGGCCTCCCCGCCGGGGAGGAGCCGCTGCTCGAGGCGACGACGACCTACGAGCCGGGGATCAGCACCGGCGTCTTTTCCTATGCGACGCACGGCGCGGTCGTCGCGGTCGATCCGGAGACCGGCGCGGTCGAGCTCCTCGATTTCGCCGTCGCCGAGGATTGCGGCACGATGGTCAACCCGATGATCGTCGAGGCGCAGATCCACGGCGGCGTGGTGCAGGGGATCGGCACCGCGCTCTGCGAGGAGATCCCCTATGACAATGCGGGCCAGCCGCTCGCCGCGACCCTCCTTGATTACCACCTGCCCGGCGCCTTCGAACTGCCGGCGATCAAGATCGGCCACCTGCACCACCCGGCGACGGCAACCGAATACGGCATGAAGGGGATGGGCGAAGGGGGCGCCGTGGCGCCGCCGGCGGCGATCGCCAACGCCGTGCGCGACGCGCTCGCCGCGGTGGGCGGCCCAAATGGAGTTGAACTCAACGAGACGCCGATCACCCCGCAGCGGGTGTTGGCGGCGATCCGAAAAATTCGCCAATAAGCCGCCTCGTCGACCAAGCCCCTTGAAGTTGAGTGTCGAGAAGGCCACTCTATAAACGCGTATAAAGCGTCTTATAGTTGTATGATGCTCGCCTGAGCCGCCGAAAGTGTGACCGGCGGTCATTGCCATGGCCCGCAGTCTCAGGCTGCGGGTGATTGCCGAGGGCGTGGAGACGCCGGGAGAGCTGGAATTTCTTCGGGCTCGCCATTGCGACGAGGCGCAAGGGTACTTTTGCGGCCGGCCGGTGCCGCCCGAGGAGTTCGCCAGGTTGCTCAGGTCAGGCATACCGGAGCCCTCCGTCGTCGCTCACCGCTCGCTCGTGATGTCGTAGCCCCGCCCTCCCGCCGCCATTTCCCGCCCTCCCGATTTGGCGCCCGGCTGAGAACCCCCACGGCTGAAACGGGCCAGCCCGGTCAACCCAGCCCTCGGAAGAAAACCTGTTGTCGTCGATAATTTTCGCCCACCCCCCTCACTCCGGCGTCCGGACAACGATCCGGACCATCGTCGTCGTCGTCGTCATCCTGATTGTCGCGATGTGGGGGGCGGTTGGCTTCTCGCTGGCGACCTCGCGGCAGGCCGCGCTCGACGCTTCCAGTTTGCAGGGCCGCAACCTGACGATTGCCTTCCGGGAGGAGGTCGCCTTGATCCTGCATGGGGTCGACGGCGAAACTGATCTGATCGCCGAGAGGATGCGGCGCGAACGCGGCAATTTCGACCTCTACGCCTGGGGCCAGAAGATCGAGCAGGTTATTCCCGGGCTGGGGCGCGCCGTCATCGTCAGCCCCGAAGGAAAGCTTATCGCGGCGACTGCTGAACTCCATCCCGGCGCGATCGATCTCCGCGACCGCGATTACTTTCGTGTCCAGCTGGACGGACGATTTCACGGCTTATACATCGGCCAACCGATCATCGGGCGCATCCTGGGCGTCCCCGTCTTGCCAATTTCACGCCGGGTCGAGGCCGAGGACGGCACCTTTCTCGGCGTCATTGCCGTGCTGATCTCGCCAAGCGCCCTGACGACCCTACCGAAATCGATCGATCTGGGGCCGCACGGCGTCATGACGCTGACCGGGCTCGACGACGTCGTTCGCGCGCGCTTCTCCGCCGACAGCCCCGATGGGACCAAGGGCATCGGCGCCTCGATTACGGGCGCGCCGCGACCGGCCGTCATCGCGGAGGGCACCCAGGGCTGGTTCGTGCGGACCAGCGTGATCGACGGCATCACCCGGATGTTTACCTATGGCCGCGTCGGCAGTTATCCGCTCGTCGTCAATGTCGGGCTGGACCTGGATAACGCACTCGCCGGTTGGCGCTCGCTCGCCGAGATGATCGTTGCGATGAGGGTCGGTGCAACCCTCCTGCTGATCGGTCTCGCCGCCTATTGGATCCGCCGGGTTTTCGGCGACGCGGCATCCGCGCGCGCGGCGACGCTGGAGATCACCCATGCGGCCGAGCACGACTTTCTGACCGGTTTGCCAAATCGGATGCTGCTGAACGACCGGATCAGCCAGGCGATCGCCGTGGCGCAGCGTCACCAGACAGAAGTGGCGGTGCTGTTCCTGGATTTGGACGGCTTCAAACACATCAACGATTCTCTCGGACATCCGATCGGCGACAAGCTTCTTCAATCCGTCGCCAAACGCCTGGTGGCGTGCGTGCGCGGTGCGGACACGGTGAGCCGCCAGGGCGGCGATGAATTCGTCGCGCTGCTTTCCGAAGTGCAACGGCCGGAAGACGCCGCCGTTTTGGCGCGGAAAATGCTGCAGGCGGTGGCGCAGGCTCATTTGATCGACCGGCACGATCTTCACATCACGACAAGCATCGGCGTGAGCGTTTATCCGGACGACGGCCTGGACGCGGAGACGCTGATCAAGAATGCCGACACCGCGATGTACCAGGCCAAGGCAAACGGGCGCCACGGTTATCAGTTTTTCACGCCGGCGATGAACGTCCGCGCGGTCGAGCGGCAGGCCATCGAGGAAGGTCTGCGGCGCGCTCTGGAACGCCATGAATTTGCGCTGCGTGCGGATTCCGACGGAAGTCGCCCGGGATTCCGGGATGATCTCGCCCACCATTCCGATTTGATGTCGCTCGGCATTCCGGGATGATTTCGCCCGCCATTCCGGGATGAAGTCGCCCGGTTAG